>Ga0210402_10000515_pt1 | contig 43043 bp, 39 predicted proteins | sample IncBWC7MmetaG_FD_161055 | JGI IMG/M metagenome (GOLD analysis project Ga0210402, IMG submission 161055) | Forest soil microbial communities from Barre Woods Harvard Forest LTER site, Petersham, Massachusetts, United States - Inc-BW-C-7-M | ecosystem: Environmental > Terrestrial > Soil >...
AACAAGTAAAGGTGCTGCACGCTGAGTTGCTTCAGCTCGGTCTCATGCTCTTTCAGTCGGGCTATGGCCGCAGCGAAATTCATGACGCTATTATAGCACACAAGCGCCGCGTCTTTCGAGGCGGCCTTGGCTCTATTCGGACCCTCGCCCATGCACCTCGCCTCCAAGACCTACGATGTCGGCGACATCCACGCGGCCCAGGAACTCTACCACAGCAACGGCTGGACCGACGGCCTGCCGATTGTGCCGCCCACGCGCGACGCCGTTCACGCGTGCCTCGAATGGGCAATGACCCCACCCGATCACCTCGTCGGCGTCGAACCGGTTCGCGCCGTGCCGATCACGGCGGAAAAGCTCGCCATCAACGCCGTCATGGCCGGCTGCCTGACGATGCATTTTCCCGCCGTCCTCACCGCCTTCACCGCGATGCTGCAACCGGAGTTCCTGCTGCACGGCGCCACCTCCTCCACGGGCGGCTGCGCGGTACTGATCATCCTGAACGGCCCGATCCGTCGCGAACTCGGCGCGGCCGGCACGTTCAACGCACTCGGCAACAGCGACCGCGCCACCGCGGCGATCGGCCGCGCGATCCGGCTCGCCCTGATCAACATCCTGGAAGTGCGACCCGGCGGCATCGACCGCTCCACCCTCGGCCATCCGGGCAAGTTCAGCTACTGCATCGCCGAGGATGAGGAAGACTGCCGCTGGCTGCCGCTCCACGCACAGCGCGGGCTGCCGCCGGAGGTGTCCGCCGTCACCGTCATGGCGGCCGGTGCGCCGCGTCAGATCATGAACGAATGGACGACCGAGCCGGATCAGATCGTGGAGACCTTCGCCGCGGAGATGCGCGCCAACATGCGGCACTATTCGATCTGGGCCGGCAACTACGCGATCATCGTCCCGAAGCAGTTGCGCGAACATCTGGAGGCGGCGGGCTGGAGCAAGACCGACATCGCCACCTTCATCCACGCCCGTGCGCGGGTGCATCGCCGCGAGTGGGCCGAGGTGGGCAAGAGAGCGGTGGTGCGCGACCGTGGCGACACCGAATACGCCGCGCTCACGTCGCCGGACGATCTGCTGGTCATCGCGGCCGGCGGACCTGCCGGTGGGTTCGGTGCCGTCATCCCGCCGTGGTTCGGCGGCAAGAGCCGCGCCGTCACGCTGCCGATCGGCGCCTGTGTTGACTGCGGACCACCAGGGCAGTGAACTGCGCGCATGGTGCTGCAGGTCCTCGATCCCACCAATGAAACCGCGCCGCCGCTGGGCCGGCCGGCGCCGCGCCTTGCCTCGCTTGCCGGCGCGACGGTCTGCTTCATCTCCAACGGCAAGGAGGGGACGAAGGGCTTTTTCGCGCATCTCGACCACATGCTGCGCGCGCAGTTTGCTGTCGCCGACGTGGTCGTGCGGGTAAAATCCAACTTCAGCGCGCCGGCCGGTGCGGACATCGTGGACGAGATCCGACGCTGGCAGGCCGTCGTCACCGGCATCGGCGACTGAGGCAGCTGCTCGTCGTGCAGTCTGCATGACTCCATCACCGCCGAGCGTCTAGGGGTCCCAGCGATGGCCGTGATGACTACGCGCTTCGTCAGCGCGGCCGAACTGATGGCGCGCGTGCTGGGATTTTCCGGCTATGCGTTCGCGGTCATCCCGCACCCGATCAGCAGCGCGAGCGACGAAGCACTGCGCGATATGGCCGCCGCCGCATCCGCACAGGCGCGCCGCCTGCTGCTGCTCCCATGAGCGGTCAAGCACGCATCCAACTTGGCAACACCCAGACATCGCGGGTCATGTGAGCATCAGGACAATAACCTGGATGATCATTCCCAAGAGTGCATAGTAGCCCATGACACTTAAACTCCATTCGCTCGGATCAGGGGCTGCACCGGATCGTTTACCGCGTTCGCCGAATTGTCGGGAACGAAGACCGAGCCGCCGGGCGCGGTGACGATGTTGTGCGACCGGTTCGCCGCGGTCAGGACCTGCGGGCCTGGGCCAACGACCATGCCGTCGTTTGGCAGGATGGAGCCGTCCGAGCAGATCGCGTAGGCGTTCTGTGTGCCGAGCGACAGCGCGGCGGTTGTTGCCAGCAATGCCCGGCACCAATCGAGGCGCGGCTTGCCGATTGATGTTGCACTCATAACCTTGAAGCCCCCAGGCCAATGTATTGACCAACCGCAATATTACGGAAACGTCATGGACAAACAAGAGGATTGTTATAAAAGAGTGAGACGGGGCGCATAATTATTTCTTCGTTCCGGTGGAATAATATGCACTTCTGCATTTATCGCTGACGAACGTCTCGCAAACCTGCCGCCGCCGAAGAGGCGAGAGCGTAGCCGCCGCAATGTCCTGGCCCGTTCTCAACGGTGACACCGGTGGCGAAATCATCGCCAACCGTTGTCGCATCGCACCATTCGCCGTCTAGCCACGTATCCCGCTTGTGGTAAGATAATACCATGGCCCTAATGCCTTGACCCGGCCACGCTTTTCCCCCATATCCCGCCGCCAACTCGCAGGGACGTCTCCCCGATGCTGAAGACCACCCTATCGCTAAAGCCCGCGGAGGTAACGAAGGCCTGGGTGCTGATCGATGCCGAAGGCGTCGTGCTCGGCCGCCTCGCCGTCGTCATCGCCAACCACCTGCGGGGCAAGCACAAGCCGCAATTCACCCCGCACGTCGATTGTGGCGATAACGTCGTGGTGGTGAATGCGGCGAAGGTGCGAGTCACCGGCAACAAGCCTGACCAGGCGATTTTCTACTATCACACCGGTTATGCCGGCGGCATCAAGGGCCGCTCCATTCGCCAGCGCCTGGACAGCCAGCACCCGGAGCGGGTTCTGGAGAAGGCGGTGGAACGCATGATCACCCGCGGCCCGCTGCAACGGAAGCAGATGAAGCATCTGTATGTTTATGCCGGCGCCGAGCACAAGCACACGGCGCAGCAGCCACAACCGCTCGACGTCGCCGCGATGAACCCGAAGAACAAGCGAGGCTGATGCCGCATGTCCGGAACCCAGACCCGTACGCTCGCCGACCTCGCGGATATCGTCGCCGCCCAGCAGGCCGCCGTCGGCATCGCGCCGGCGACCACCGATCGGCCGAAGGTCGAGCCGAGGCGCGATGCGCTGGGGCGCTCCTATGCAACGGGCCGGCGCAAGAATGCGGTGGCGCGCGTCTGGATCAAGCCTGGCAAGGGCGAGATCACCGTGAATGACAAGAAGGTCGTGCAGTATTTCGCCCGACCGGTGTTGCGCATGCTGCTCACCCAGCCGTTCCTGGTGGCCGACCGCTACAACCAGTTCGATGTGTTCTGCACGGTCACCGGCGGCGGGCTTTCCGGCCAAGCCGGTGCGGTGCGCCATGGCATCTCGCGCGCCCTGACCTACTACGAGCCGGACCTGCGCGGCATCCTGAAGGTCGCCGGTTTCCTCACCCGCGATTCCCGCGTGGTCGAGCGCAAGAAATACGGCAAGGCGAAGGCCCGACGAAGCTTCCAGTTCAGCAAGCGGTAAGACGCGGGTGGCCGGGATCCCCGGATCAAGTCCGGGAAGGTCATGATGACTGCGACGCGGACGGGGGATCGACATGGCTACCAAGCCCAGCGTGTTCATCGACGGCGAGGCCGGCACGACGGGGCTCGGCATCCGCGACCGTCTGCGCGCGTTGCCCGACATCGAACTGAGAAGCCTGCCCGCCGACCGTCGCCGCGATCCTGCCGCGCGACGCGACATGATGGCCGGCGTGGACCTGGTCGTGCTCTGCCTTCCCGATGATGCGGCACGCGAGGCGGTGGCGCTTGCCGATGGGCTGGGCAACGCCGCACCGAAGCTGCTCGATGCCAGCACGGCGCATCGCGTGCATCCAGACTGGGCGTATGGCTTCCCGGAAATGCAACAGGGCCAGGCGGAGCGCATTGCCGGTGCTCGGAAGGTCGCCAATCCCGGCTGCTATCCCACCGGCGCGATCGCCCTGATCCGCCCGCTGGTCGATGCCGGCATCATTCCGCCCGATCATCCGATCACGATCAACGCGGTCAGCGGCTATTCCGGCGGCGGCCGCTCGATGATCGAGGCCCACGAACACAATGGCGGCCCGGCGTTCGAACTCTACGGGTTGAGCCTGGAACACAAGCACATCCCGGAAACGCAACTCTATTGCGGCCTCTCGCGCCGGCCGATCTTTGCGCCGTCGGTGGGCCACTACCGCCAGGGCATGCTGGTTTCGGTGCCGCTGCACCTGGACACCTTCCACGGCAAGCCCACAGGTGCCGATCTGCATGCAGTACTCGAAGCGCACTACCGCGGCTGCGAGTTCGTCCATGTCGCCGCACCTCCGGCAGATGGCAAGCTGGAACCGCAGGCGCTGAACGAGACCAACCTGCTGGAACTCCATGTCCACTCCAACGAGCAGCATCGCCAGGCGGTGCTGGTCGCGCGGCTCGACAACCTCGGCAAGGGCGCATCCGGTGCGGCTGTGCAGAACCTCCGGCTGATGCTCGGTCTTCCCGTCAGTGCCGCGCCGCGGGAGGCCGTGCATGCCTGAGCCGTTCGTCGGACACGGCCCGATCTACACGCTCGACGGCGTCACTCCGAAGGTTGCGCCGGACGCATTCATCGCGCCCACCGCGGCGGTGATCGGCGACGTGGAGATCGGCTCGGAGACGGGTGTCTGGTTCCACTGCCTGGTGCGCGGGGACCTCTGCCACGTGCGCATCGGCGCGCGTACCAACATCCAGGACGGGGCGATCATCCACGTCGATTCCGGCGGGCTCGCCGCAATCATCGGCGACGATGTCACGGTCGGCCACAACGCGGTCATCCACGCCTGCACTTTGAAGAACCGAGCATTCGTCGGCATCTCTGCGACCGTGCTGGACGGCGCGGTGATCGAGGAAGGCGGCATGCTCGGCGCGGGCGGACTGCTTACGCCTGGCAAGGTGATCGGCCGGAACGAGTTGTGGGTCGGCGCGCCGGCCAAGCTGCTGCGCGTGATGGACGACGAGGAGCGGCGGAAATTCGATCGCAACGCGGTGGTGTATCGCGAATTGGCCGCCCGCTTCCGCGCCGGCTTGAGCAGCGCGACGTAGTTCCCTCTCCGCCCTCGGGGGGCGGAGAGGGTCGGGCAGGGGATCGTGCAACGCGCGCGGCACGACCTGCAAAACTCCGCTGTCGCAGCGGCATTGGCCCCACCTCACCCCGACCCTCTCCGCCCCGAGGGGCGGAGAGGGAGTGTATGGCGATGAAAGGCATTGGAGATTTCGTTGCGGCATGCCCGTCGCGTTCGTCTGCTACTCCCGCACCCGCTCCAGCTTGCCCACGACGAAAATGTAGGAGAACACGCCCATCGCCTCGATGACGGCGATGAACACGAGCGGCAGCCGGAAATCGCCGGCGCGCAGCAGGAAGCCGATGACGATCGGCGACAGGATGCCGGCAATTCCGCCCATGAAGTTGAACACCGAGCTGGTCAGGCCGATCAGCCGTTCCGGCGCAGTGGCGGAAACCAGCGACCAGTGGATCGAGGCAACGCCATTGCAGAAGAAAGCAAAGGTCAGGAACAGGATGATCAGCGGCTCGCTGTCCACGAAGTTTGCGCCGACGATGCTGGTCGAGAAGATCAGCCCCCCAATGATTGGCGCCTTGCGCGCAAAGGTCAGGCTGTAGCCACGCCGCACCAGCAGGTCCGATACCGCGCCGGAGACCAGAACGCCGATGAACACCGCCAGGAACGGCAGCGAAATATAGAACCCGGCCTTGATGAAGGTGAAATGCCGGTACGTCACCAAATACGTGGGGAACCAGGTACGAAAGAACGTGCCGACGGTCCCCCACACGAAATGGCCAAAATAGATGCCCCACAGTTTGCGCCGGCCCAGCACAATGCCAAGGTCGCGCAGCAGCGATCCCTTGTTCGCGGCGCGATGCGCGGCCGATCGGCGCGACAGATCGGGGATGCCGCCGCTGTCGGCGATCTTGCGAATTTCCGCGGCGTTCACATGCGGATGCTCGGCCGGATCGTGATAACTGCGAAAGAACACGAACGACCAGAACAGACCCATCGTTCCGGTCACGAAGAACACCGACGGCCAGCCGAACTCCAGCTTCAGCCAGACCAGCACCGGGGTCAGGAAGGCCAGGCCGACCGACTCCGCCGCCGTATAGACGGCAATGCAGGTGGCGCGCTCCTTCTCGCCGAACCACGTCGTGGCGATCCGGTTGTTGATCAGGAAGGTCGGCACCTCGAAGAAGCCCACCGCCATGCGCAGCACGATCAGCATGACCAGCCCGTTGGCCAGTCCCAGCGACAGCGTGGCAAGCGACCAGAGCATGATGATCACGGGATACAGGATGCGGGGATGCACCCGGTCCACCAGCCAGCCGCCGGGAAGCTGGAACGGCGTGTAGGTCCAGCTGAATGCGGAGAACACCAGACCGAGCTGCACGGGATCCAAATGGAAATCGCTCGCCATGCTGGGCGCGGCGATCGAGATGTTGCTGCGGTCGAGGTAGTTGATGACGACGGTGACGAACAGCAGTCCCATGATTCGGAACCGCCGATTGGTCGGCGTCATTGCGCTGGTGGTTTGTTCCACCTGCGCCAGCGCATCGCCTGCCATGGACGCTAGACCGAGTTGCGCGGAGGCCAGACGGGTTGATGGTAGCCCAGCGGAACGGAAGGCCGCGCCCAGTACGGCGGCGTCTCGGACAACTGCACGGTGGGCTTCAAATGCCGCAGCCGGCCCGACGGCGTTTCCGTCACCGTCGACCAGCCATCGAGCTCGGCGGGGGAAAACTCGGCCGGCGCATCGCGCGCTGCGCCCGCCGGCACCTCACCAAGATCGACAATCCACTTGCCGACCTGGGCAAGCGAGATGCGCACCAGCCAACTGCCGCCTTCGCGTGCGCGACGGCCAAGGGCGACCGTCGCACCGAACGCCATCAGATAGCCCGTGCAATAATCGATGGCAGAGACTGGATAAAATTGCGGTCCCGCCGTCTTGCCCGGCACGATCTCGGCCTGACGGGACGTAATGCCGCTGACCGTCTGCACCACGGTGTCAAAGCCGCGCCGCGACGCCCACGGTCCGGTATGGCCAAACGCGCATAGCGACACATAGACCAGCCCGGGGCGAATGGCCGCGAGTTCTTCGGGCGACAGGCCGCGGCCGCCCAGCGTGCCCGGACGGTAGCCCTGCGAGAACACGTCCGCGTCGCGTACCAAACCACGCAATGTATCAACGTCCCGCTGCTCGCGCAGATCGAGTTGCGCCGACAGCTTGCCATGGCCGGTGTCGAATTCCTGGTAGCCGAGATTGGGCAGATGCGCGCCGGTGATCTTCAGCACATCCGCGCCGTGCTCGGCGAGCGTGCGCGCGCAGGTCGGGCCGGCCAGCACACGGGTCAGATCGAGCACGCGAACCCCCGACAGCGGACGGTCGCCGGCCGGCAGATCCTCCGGCGGGCTGTCGCCGATCCGCACGATCTCCATCAGCGGCAGCGCAGCAATGGCGGCAGACTGCGGATGCCGCGCCCATTCCTCGTGCGTCCGCACCATGCCGCCGGCACCCTTGGCGGCGATAATCGCCTCTTCCAGATCGGCCGCGTTCCAGTTCAACACAGCACGCGCCACCGCCTCGCGATCCTCCGCAACGCCGAGCACGCCAAGCGCGGCGGCACGGTGATTTGGAAAATTGCAGTGCAGATAGCTCCAGCGGCCGTCCTTCGTGGGATACACGCCCATGATCGAGTTGCGCCGCGCCGAGACCTCGCCGTCGCCGAGCTTCATGTAGTGGCCGCTGCGCAATGACGCCGTCGCCCGGCGCAGATCGACGGCCACGTTCTGGCGCCGCCCGGAGCGGATCTCCCACAGGTCGGCGGCGGCAAGCCCGGTCGCGGCCAGGGTCGCCGCGCCGGCCACGCCGATGCGGAATGGCGTGGGCAGCACGGGGTCGGTTCCACCGGTGAATTCGACTGCGTCCGCGCGCTCGGCGGGCCAACCGGCGTTGGGCAGAATCGTGCGCAAGGCGTCGTGCGGCATGATCGTTTTCTCCCGGATTGATGGGCGGCTGCCTGCATCATGCCCGCTTCCAGGCTATTCGGAAACGCCTCGCTCCGGCTTGAGGTCGATCAGCGGCGTGCCGTCGAGACAATCGAGGCCGCGTACCTGCAACGTCGTGCCCTCGATCGCGACCAGATCGACAATCGAGGACGCAATCGGGTTCGGCCGCACCGGCGAACGCAACGCGAAGCTGCCGGTCGTCTGGCGGGTGCGGAATGGTGTCTGCAAAACAAGATCGCGGCGTGCGCGGTGCATCCAATAGAGAACCTGGATGCGGCGATGGTTCCCCAGATCGGTGAGCGCCGCGCGCCAGCGCTCATCGACCACGATCGAACAGATCGGCCCATCCGAGACGCCGCGCTTCGGGCACTCGCCGCGGGTACGCCACGGCGTCTGGATGGTGCCGATGAAATATACACCGGCATCGATCTGCGACGGCAGCGCAGCCGCCACCTCGCCCGGCCGCAGATCATCCTCGGCCACGGTAAGTTCGTCCTTCATCGCGCGACCGTGGCAGCGAGGCCGGCATCGAGTCCAGCCGGAGCGGGCAGGGGATCGCCGCCCGCTCCGGGAACAATCACAGCGTGGCGGTGACCGCCTTGACCTCCGTGTAGCTGTGGAACACTTCCTCGCCCATTTCGCGCCCCCAGCCGGATTGCTTGTAGCCACCGAACGGCAGCGACGCGTCGAACACGTTGTGGCAATTGATCCACACCGTGCCTGAGCGGATGCGCGCGGCAAGCTTGTGCGCGGTGCCCCCGTTGCGCGTCCACACGCTGGCTGCCAGACCATAGATCGTGTCGTTGGCCTGCTTGGCGATCCGATCCAGATCGTCGTCGTCGAACGGCTGCGCGCATACCACCGGGCCGAAGATCTCTTCGCGGATCACCTTCATGTCCGGCGTGGTGTTCTCCATGACGGTCGGCGCGACGAAATAGCCCAGATTGCCGACCCGCGAGCCGCCCACGGCGATTTTTGCGCCTGCGCTGCGACCGTCTTCGATGTAGCTGGTGACGCGGGCGAACTGCTCGTCGGACACCAGCGGCCCCATCTCGGTACCAGGGTCGAGCCCAGGCCCAACCTTGATCTTCCCGGCGATGTCGGCCACGCCGGCCACGACGCGATCATACACCGACTTGTGGGCATAGAGCCGCGAGCCGGCGCAGCAGCATTGTCCGTGATTGAAGAAGATCGCGTTCGCCGCGCCGGCGATTGCAATGTCCAGGTCGGCGTCGGCCAGGATGATCGCCGGCGATTTTCCCCCCAGTTCCAGCGACACCTTTTTCAAATTGCCGGTGGCTGCCCGCGCGATCAGCTTGCCGACCTCGGTCGAGCCGGTGAACGCGATCTTGTCCACGTCGGGGTGCGCAGACAGCGCCGCGCCGGCGGTTTCGCCGAACCCGGTCAGGATGTTGACCACGCCAGGCGGGAAGCCGGCCTCCTGGAACAGTTCGCCAAGCCGCAGCGCGCTCAGCGGCGTCTGCTCGGCCGCCTTCAGCACGACGGTGCAGCCCGCGGCGAGCGCGGGCGCGAGCTTCCATGCCGCCATCAACAAGGGAAAATTCCAGGGAATGATCTGTCCCACCACGCCGATCGGCTCGCGCCGCGTGTAGGACAGGTATTCGCCCGGCAATGACAGCGGCAAGGTCGTGCCGGTGATCTTGGTCGCCCAGCCGGCCATGTAGCGGAACATGTCCACAGCCAGCGGCAGATCGGCCACGCGCGCCACCGCATATGGCTTGCCGTTGTCGATCGATTCCAGTTCGGCCAGCTCTTCCAGATCGCGTTCGATCAGGTCCGCGACCTGCCAGAGCATCCGGCCGCGCTGCGATGGACTGACCTTGCCCCAGCTACCGTCATCGAAGGCGCGCCGGGCGGCGGCAACCGCCAGATCGACGTCGGCCTTGTCCGCTTCGGGCACACTGGCGACCACCGCACCGCTCGCCGGGTTATAGACCGGAAATGTCTTGCCGGATGCCGCGGCGACGAGCTTCCCGTCGATCAGCATTCGGGGGGATCGGCCGAAAAATCCGGCGGAATGCCGAAGCCTCGGGTCAAGTGCGATCGTGTCCATGTTCGTTCCTCCTGTTAGGCCGGTCGCAATGCCACGGCGGAACACGACAGCCACCGGCGCTTGGCAGACGCGTTCCGGTACGCCAGTATCGCTATATCCAAACACATATGGCGCAACGGCGCCAGACCGCAGGCCGACGCGACACGATCGACAGGATGGAGAAGCCCGCAGATGTACCCCAACGTTTCATTGTTCATTGACGGCGCCTGGTCGTCGGCCGCGGCGAACCGCACGCTTCCCATCGTCAGCCCAGCGACCGGCGACGCCATCGGCGTGGTCGCGCATGCCGAACGTGCCGATCTCGATCGCGCCCTGGAAGCCGCGGAGAAGGGCTTTCGCGTGTGGCGCAAGGTGTCCGCATTCGATCGTTCGAAGTTGATGCGCAAGGCGGCCGACCTGCTGCGTGAGCGGGCCTATACGATCGCGCCGCTGCTGACCATGGAGCAGGGCAAGCCGCTAACCGAGGCAAAGGGCGAAGTGCTGGCCGGCGCCGATGTGATCGACTGGTTTGCCGAGGAGGCGCGGCGCACCTATGGCCGCGTTGTTCCCGCCCGGACAGAGGGCGTCTATCAGCTCGTGATCAAGGAACCGGTCGGGCCGGTGGCGGCGTTCACGCCATGGAACTTTCCGATCAATCAGGTCGTGCGCAAACTGTCGTGCGCGCTGGCGGCCGGCTGCTCGATCATCGTCAAGGCGCCGGAGGAGACACCCGCATCGCCGGCCGAACTGATCCGCTGTTTCGCCGATGCCGGCGTGCTGGCGGGTGTGATTAACCTGGTCTATGGCGTGCCTTCCGAGATCTCGGAATACCTCATCCCGCACCCGATCATCCGCAAGATTTCTTTTACTGGCTCGACCGCGATCGGCAAGCAGCTTGCCGCGATCGCCGGGGCGCACATGAAGCGCGTCACCATGGAACTTGGGGGCCACGCGCCGGCGATCGTGTTCGACGATCCCGATGTGGACACCGCAAGCCGCCTGCTGGCGGGCGCGAAGTACCGCAACGCCGGCCAGGTATGCGTTTCTCCGACGCGCTTGTTGGTGCAGGAGCGGATTTACGACCGCTTCGTCGAAGGCTTTGTGCGGCACGCCAAGGAAGTGAAGGTCGGCGACGGGCTGGAGTCGGACACCACGATGGGGCCGATGGCGAATCCCCGCCGCATCGCCGCCATGGAGGCATTCATCGGTGACGCCACGCAGCACGGCGCGACGGTCCATACCGGGGGTAGCCGCATCGGCAACAAGGGCAATTACTTCGAGCCGACGGTAATCACTGACGTGCCGAAGGATGCCCGCGTGATGAACGAGGAGCCGTTCGGTCCGCTCGCGGTGATCTCGCCGTTCAGTTCCTTTGAGGAAGCGGTGACGGAAGCAAATCGCCTGCCGTATGGGCTTGCATCCTATGCCTATACGCGCTCGGCGAAGACCGCGAATGCGATCGCATCGGCTGTGGAGGCCGGCATGATGTCGATCAACCATCACGCGCTTGCGCTGCCGGAAGTGCCGTTCGGCGGCGTGAAGGATTCCGGCTACGGCTCGGAAGGCGGACTGGAGGCGATCGAGGGCTACCTCAACACGAAGTTCGTCACGCAGGCCGGCCTGTAGATCGCGATCATGAGCGCGGCAGGACCTCCCCTTGCGATAAGGAGCGGCGGGAATCCCCTGTCGCTGTCGAGAACGTTCGCAATCGACTCGATCCCGCCCGTACTGGTGACACGCGACCAGACCACACCAGTGCCAGGGCCATCGCGACGCGCAAAGATATGGGAGTTCACCACCCACCTGCACTGCTCCATCATCGGCACGTGCCTGTCCACGGGGGAATTGCGCCAGACCCTGAAGAAGCTTGGGCTGGCGCCGCCTGAAAGCACCGATCACGAGCTGCATGGCACTGCCGTGACGCTTGCCGGACGCCATGACAACGCCGCGAAGCTTTTGAACAAGGCGCTGGATCTTCGACACAGGCTGGCAGTCAACCAGTTCGCAAAAGCCGCCACCGAGGACGGTGTGCGAGCGCTCTGGCACGAGGCGGTGCGCCGTGGCGAGATACCCGGCGCATACTGGGCAACATTGACGCATCCGGCCACCACCCCGGGCCTCATTCGTGAGGCATTCGGCGAAGTGCACATGCTGTCGCATCTCGTCGGCGCGGCCAATCGCGCGGATATCCGCCGGCTCTGCCAACTGGAGGCTGACAAGGCGGCGTTGGAAGCAAAACTGGAGCGGCAACAACTCGCATTCCACGAGGCGGTGGTCACGCGCGACGCGCGGCTCCAGGAGCTTCGCCAGACACTGGCACAGAGAATCTCGGCGGAACCGACGGTTGCTGCTTCCTGCGCGGCGGGCGATAGCGCGGTGCTTCGCCAACTCGTCGCCGACCTGGAGCGGCGGATTGCGCGCGAGGCCCGGCATGGTAATGCATCGGAGGCCAAGCTTGCCGCGGCATTGGTCGCCATCGCGCAGGAACGGTCGGCGCGGTCCAAGGCCGAACGCGACTGCGATGCCTTGCGTCAGGAACTCGATGCGGTTGAGGCATCGCTGGTGCCGTGCCGTGCCGAACCACCCCTGGGCACACGCCCGGAGCGACGCCTTGATGGTGTCTCACTGCTCTATGTCGGCGGCCATCCGCACCAGGTCGCCCACCTTCGTGCGGTCGGCGAGCAGTTGGGCGCCACGTTTCTGCATCATGACGGGGGGATCGAGAACCACCGCAATCTGCTGCCCGGACTGACCAGCCGCGCCGATCTCGTCATGTTCCCGGTCGATTGCATCAGCCATGACGCCGCGCACGCCGTCAAACTGCTGTGTCGTCAGGGAGGCAAGCGGTTCCTCCCGCTCCGCTCCGCCAGTGTCACGTCGCTCCTGGCTGCGCTGCGGCGGCCGGAGGTCGCGAGCCTGACGGACGCGGCCGATTGATCAGACGCCGACCATCACATCGGAGGCCTTGATAACCGCGGTTGCCTTCATGCCCGGCTTCAGCCCAAGCTCCTCGGCGGCCTCGTTGGTAATCGACGAGGTGATCGTCACCGCTGGTGACACTTCAATAGTCACGTGAGTGGTCGTCGCACCGGGCTTCACGGTCTTGATCGTGCCGGCGATCTGGTTGCGGGCCGAAAGCTTCATCATGTGGTCTCCAATGAGTGGCAATGATCACTTGTGGCCACAGGCGCGGTTGAGCGCAAGCAGATGTTTCCGGGCCGCCAGCGCCGTATCCAGTTCGATAGCGCGATAACGCGCGATGACGGCCTTGCCGGCCTGGGTCAGTACCGCGCCCCCACCTCCGCTGCCGCCTGCCGCCGTTTCGACGACGGGAGTGCCCAGGCTGCGGTTGAGTTCCTCGACCAGTTCCCAGGTGCGGCGGTACGACATGCGCAGCACCCGCCCGGCTGCGGAGATCGAGCCCGACCGGGCGATTTCCTCCAGCACAGCGACCTTGCCCGGGCCGATCCGTGCTCCGGATGCAAGGTCGAGCCTGATGCTGAGCCGATCGCTGGCGGTGGCTGCGTCGGGCGACTGTGGTTTTCGCTTCCCCATGGCGCGCTAAGCAAACACGCAAGGTGCCTAATAATCAATCATTGTCTTGCGCGGCAGCCGTCAGGGATACCAAGGCGCCCCCGCGCTACTTGCGCCGTATCCTCGCAGCTATATCGTGGCAATCGAAGGGGAACGGCATGTTCGGTCGCGTGGTCCTGGTTGTATGGTTGTTGTGGTCCGGGACCGCGTTCGCGGCCGAAGTCGTCGATGCGACCGGCCGTACGGTACCGGTGCCAGACCAGATCGCGCACGTGCTACCGGCCGGCCCCCCAGCGGCTGTCCTGCTGGCAGCCGTTGCACCCGAGGTGATGCTCGGCTGGCCGTCCCCGGTTTCCGAGGACGCGCGAGCAATGCTGGCCGCGCAAACTGCCAAACTTCCGCAAATACCGCGGCTGACCGGTCGCGAGGACGTGGCCGAGAAGATCCGGGCACTGAAGCCGGACCTCATCCTGGACTACGGAACCGTATCGCCGCGCTATGCCAAACTCGCGCGAACGACACAGCAGCACACCGGTATCCCCACCATTCTGCTGAACGGATCGCTGGCCGAGATACCGCATACCGTTCGACTGCTCGGGGGCATTCTGCATCGCGAGGACCGCGCGGAGCTGTTGGCAGGCTTTGCCGAGGCATTGCTGGCCCTGCCGGCCGCGCAAGGTGTCCACCCGCGCGTCCTGTATGCGCGTGGCGCCGACGGCCTGACCGTCGCCGCACCCGGCACCGACGTGACCGAGGTTTTCACCCGCCTCGGCTGGCATGCGGTCGCGCCCGACGGCGAAGGAACATTCCGCCCGTCGAGCATCGATGCAATACGCGCGCTTGACCCTGACATCATGATCTTCTCGGATCCCACCATGCGCGATGTCGTTATGCATTCCGATGCATGGCGATCGGTGCGGGCGGTGCACGACGGGCACGCGCTCGTCGCACCAAGCCTGCCGTTCGGCTGGGTCGAAGAGCCGCCATCGATCAACCGGCTGCTTGGGTTGGCCTGGCTCAGCGGCCAGGTCCCGATGACTCTCGGGACTCTGTTCAACGCTGTTGTTTACGGCCATGCGCTGACGCCGGCGCAACTCGACACCGTGCTCGCCGGCGTCGGCTCACCGCAACCCTGAGAGGTTCGTTCGATGCGCTTCCTGCTGTTTCTTTGCGTTCTGCTCGTGCCGCTGGCATCACGCGCGCAGGAGCTGACGGTGTTTGCCGCCGCCAGCCTGACCGACGCCATGAAGGACGTTTCCGCGCAATGGGCACAGACCGGCCATCAGCCGCTGCGTATGTCATTCGGGTCCAGTTCGACGTTAGCGCGGCAGATCGAACAGGGTGCGCCGGTCAATCTGTTCGCCTCCGCCGACCAGAATTGGATGGACTATCTGGCAAACAAGCAAATGATCGCCGTCGACACGCGCAAGGACTTGCTCGGCAACGACCTTGTGCTGGTGGTCGCTGCTGACAAGCCGCAGCATGTGACGATTGGCCGCGGGTTCGACCTGCTCGGTCTGCTCGGTCCGAACGGTCGGCTGGCCACCGGCGATCCGGCTCATGTGCCCGTCGGGATCTATGCCGAGCAGGCGTTGAGGAAGCTTGGCCTCTGGGATGCGGTCGCGCCACGCCTGGCGCGAACCGACGACGTGAGAGCCGCGCTGCTGTTGGTGGAACGCGGCGAGGTGCCTGCCGGCATCGTTTACGCCACTGATGCCGCCGTGTCGAAAGCCGTGATGATTGCTGGAACCTTTCCAGCCGACAGCCACGACCCGGTCTCCTACCCGTTCGCGGTGACCAAGGCGGGCGACACAGCAGAGGCGCGTGCGCTGATGACGTTCCTGGCTGGCCCACAGGCGCGCGCCATTTTCGTGCAGCGCGGCTTCAAGGTCGAATAGCCTGCTGCTTTCGCCGGACGAATGGGAAGCAGTCCGGCTGACGCTGATCGTGGCAGCGTACGCGGTCGGGTTCGGTCTGCCTTTGGCCATACTGACGGCATGGGTGCTGGCGCGATACCGTTTCCCCGGACGCCCGTTGCTGAACGCGCTGGTTCATCTGCCGCTGGTGCTGCCGCCCGTCGTCACCGGCTGGCTGCTGCTGATCATCTTCGGCGTCCGCGGCCCGATCGGGGTGTTGCTGTTCGACTGGTTCGGCATCCGCCTGGTGTTCACCACGGCGGGCGCCAGCCTGGCATGCGCGGTGATGACGTTTCCGGTGATGGTGCGCTCCGTCCGGCTTTCGCTGGAGACCGCCGATCCGGGACTGGAGCAGGCTGCGCGCACGCTCGGTGCGGGCCGGCTGGACCGGTTGTTCAATGTCACTCTCCCGTTGGCGTCGCCTGGCATTCTCGTAGGTGGGATCGTCGCTTATGCGACCTGCCTCGGTGAGTTTGGTGCCGTGATCACCTTTGCCGCGAACATCCCTGGACAGACGCAAACCTTGCCGCTGGCGATCTACACCGCGTTGCAGGTGCCGGGTGGCGAGGCTAAGGCCGCCGAACTGTCGCTCGTGTCACTGACGCTCGCGCTGATTGGCCTGCTGCTGTCGGAATGGATTGGCAAACGACTGAATGTGGCGCTTGGCCGATGAGTCTTGCGCTCCTGCTGCGCCACCGTTTTCCCGCGACGCAGTTGGACATGGATTTTGAAGTCCCGACACCGGGCGTGACGGTGCTGTTCGGCCCGTCGGGCGCAGGCAAATCCACAGTAATTGCAGCCGCGGCCGGTCTGCTTCGTCCCGACGTATGCCGCATCGAGGTTGATGGTGTGGTGCTGGCGGACACGGCATCCGGCGTTTGGCTGCCGCCGGAACGACGACGCGTCGGTTTGGTTTTTCAGGATGCAAAACTGTTCCCGCACATGTCGGTCACCACGAATTTGCGCTTCGGAATGCGCCGCGCTCCGACGGGTGTCGTGCGGTTCGACGAGGTGGTTGAGCTTCTGGGCATCGGCGCGCTGCTTGCACGCCGGCCGCACACGCTGTCCGGCGGCGAGCGCCAGCGTGTGGCGATCGGCAGGGCGCTGCTTGCACAGCCGCATCTGCTGTTGATGGATGAACCGTTGGCCAGCCTGGATTCGGCCCGCAAGGCGGAAATCCTGCCCTATCTGACGCGCCTGAAGACGGCGCTGCGGTTGCCGATCATCTATGTGACGCATGCGCTGGATGAAGTGGTTCAGCTTGCCGATTCGATGGTGCTGATCGACGCGGGGCATGTGGTCGGCTGCGGCACGCTGTCCGAGATCGCGGCGCGCGCCGATCTGCCGCTGGCGCAGCGCGATGATGCCGGCGCGCTGCTGCTGTGCCGCGTCGTCGAGCACGATGTCGGCCGGGAGTTGACGCGTCTCGAAGGTGGCGGTGCGGCTTTCTGGGTGCCGCTGCTGGACGCGCCGCTGCATGCCGAATGTCGCGTGCGTATTCCGGCACGCGAGGTGATCCTGGCCGGCAAGGCGCCCGATGCGATCAGCTTGCACAACATCGTGTCGGGGACGGTGCGCCGGATCGCCGCGGAAGCCGCGCGACGCTCGGTGCTGGTGGAGATTGCACTGCCGAACGGCGCATTGCTGTCCCGGGTCACGCCGGACGCCGTCGTTCGTCTGGCGCTGTCGCCGGGCAGCCCGGTACTGGGGCTGATCAAGTCCACCTCGATCGAAGTGCTTGAAGCCTGAGCCGCAGTCTGCACCGCAGCGCGATTACATACCGGAGCGCCGAGACTCTCACGATCCGCTATCACAGCTTTTCCAGATAGCCCTCCAGGCGGATCAGACTTTCAAGGTTGTGCGCCGGCGCAAAGAGATCGATGTGCGGCAGTGCCTCGGCCATGCCGCGCGCGAGCGGTTCGTAACCGGGCCAGCCGAGCATCGGGTTGAGCCATACAATTCGCCGGCACCGCCGCCGCAGCGCTGACATCGCGGCGCCAAGTGCGCCCGGCTCGCCGGTGTCGTATCCGTCCGAGACGATCATCAGCACGGTGCGCGACGTCAGCACACGGGTTGCATGCCAGCGGTTCAACTGCGCCAGACACGCACCGATGCGCGTCCCGCCGCCGACGCCTTCGGCCAGCAGCGATAGGCGATCGACGGCGCGCTGAGGATGCCGCTCCCGCATCGCGTCCGAAATCTGCACCAGCCGCGTATGAAACAGGAATGCCTCGGACTCGCGGAAGCAATGGATCACGCCATGGATGAAGCGGGTGAAGACGGCGGTGTAAAGGCTCATCGAGCCCGAGGCGTCCAGCAGCACGACCAGCTTCAGCGGCCGAGTGCGTCGCTGGCGCCAGATCAGATCGAGCGGGGTGCCGCCGCGCGCGATGCTCGCGCGGATGGTGCGGCGCATGTCGAGGCGCCGGCCGGCCGTGGCAACGCGGACGCGCCGCGTCCGCCGTGTGCGCAGGACCTCGGCCAGTCGCGCCGCCGCGTCGTGTGCGGCTGCAAGCGCATCGGGATCCGCAATGTGGCGGAAGTCGGTGCGGGACAGTGCCTCGGCGCGGCTTGCCCCTTCGCGCCGGCCGCGGCGATCGGCGGGGTTGTCGGCGCCATCGTCGCCCCGATCCCGCGGCGCATCCGCGGCTTGTGGTTCGCCCGTTGGCGCACCGGCCTCCGCGATCTGGCGCAGTGTGCGCGGTCCCTCTCGTGGCGCGGTGCCGGACAGCTTCGTCACGCGCCTGACGCCCCGTTCAAACCAGTAAGCGGCGAAGACCTCATCGAACCTGCGCCATTCGTCGGCGTCGGAGCAGAACAGCGCGCGAAACGCCTGGCCGAGCCATATTGGCCGCGCGGCAAGCGGGGAAGCCAAGATGCGAGCGGCGTCGCCGGCTTCCGCCAGCCCGACGGTGAAACCGTTGTCACGCAATGTCGCGGTGAAGCCAGCAAGACGTGCGAGCACGCGCGCCCCGACGTCCATCAAGACACCTGAGCGATCAGCCGTTCGGTCACCTCGCGGCTGATCCGCGCGCGGTCCTCGTGCGTCTTCAACACACATGTCAGCGTCTCGAACACCGTCGCGGGGTCATTGCCCAGGTCGGCCACGCCAAACCCGAGCAGCGCCCGCGCCCAATCCAGCGTCTCGGCCACGCCGGGCACTTTTGCCAGTTCCTCGCGCCGCAGCGCCGCGAGCATCCCGGCAACCTGCCGCGCAAGAGAAACAGCGATGCCGGGGACGCGGGTGAGGATGATGCGAACCTCGCGATCGGGCGTCGGATAATCCAGGTGGTGGTACAGACAGCGCCGCCGGAGAGCGTCCGACAATTCGCGCGTGCCGTTGGAGGTCAGCACTACACGGGGCACCGTGCGCGCGACGATCGTTCCAAGTTCCGGGATCGAGACCTGGAAGTCCGAGAGAAGTTCCAGCAGGAATGCCTCGAACTCCTGGTCCGCGCGATCGATCTCGTCGATCAGCAGCACGGGTGACGTGTCCTGCCGGATGGCTGCCAGCAGCGGGCGGGCCAGCAGGTAGCGCTCCGAGAAGATCGCCGCCTCGATCTCGTCCGCGTCGCCGCCTTCACGCGCCTTGATTGCGAGCAGCTGGCGCTGATAGTTCCACTCATACAGTGCGGCGGACTGGTCTAGCCCTTCGTAGCATTGCAGCCGGATCAGGTTGGTGGCGTGCGCATCGGCGAGCGCCTTGGCCACCTCGGTCTTGCCGACGCCGGCCTCGCCTTCGATCAGCAGCGGCCGGCTCAACATGTCCATCAACAGAAGCGCGGTCGCCAGGTCCGGATCGGCGATGTAGCCGACCTCGGCCAATCGGTCGGCGATTTCGTCGCGGGTCAGGGTCGGTGGCATCGACGGTCCAAAGGGGCGCCAGGGAGGCGGGAGAGTACGCACAAATGTTCTCCCCCTCCCCTTGCGGGAGGGGGTTGGGGGGAGGGGGCCTTCCGGTACTGGTCTCGATCCACGAGTCGCGCCACTTGGCAGGATTCTCCCCTTCGCAGGCCGTACATGTGTCAGTCAGTCAGTCAGATGGCAAGAACCTGGCCGTCGCTCCTGTTCGCGAGCGCCTTGCCTTCGTTCCACGCCGCCAGGACGGGGAAACCGAGGGCGAGGAGCTCGCGAGCCAGCCGATTCCCGGGCCGCTGCATCGTCAAAGCGCCCTTACGCCCCCCGTCCGTTAGAACGGCGTCAGATCGCGGCAGGTCAACGAGCCCCGGCCGCTGCCTATGGGTAACTTCCGATAATTCGATTTCTCGTAACCAAATCAACGGTGCTCCATCTCTGCCATTCATGACGAAGCAGCTACGGCTTGAGCGGCTCAAACGCGCTGCTCACACTTCGGTGTCAATCAACAGACGCGGCATTGCCCCCGGAGCCTGCTACCGCCAGCACGTCAGCCAGGCCTGTGTGCACACCGGACCGATAGACTTCGGGAACTGCGCGCACCGTCCGCAATGCGGGACATGGTGTAGCCATAAGCGCAAAGATCCGTTACGGCTGGTTTGAAGCGTGGCCACTTTGATTACCATAACTCGAAGATCAGCACGGGGCGATGGCGGCGCATCGTCTCACGCGCACCTTCCAGTATCAGCGGCTCGGTGCCTTCGGCATCTATCTTGATGAGTGCGGGGACTGAACCCGTTTCTTCGCACCAGGTGTCGATCGTCTTTGTTCGCACATCGACGGTGCGGCCATCTGACAGCCCTTGCAACGTCAGGACGGAGCTGGCGACGCCGTGCATACCGGGCCGCGTGTCGAGATGAAATGCTGTGCACCCAACGCGGTCGGAGACCACCAGAGGCCACACAGAGACGCCCGGGATATGCCATGCATGGAGTGTCCGAGCATGTTCGGGGTGGGGCTCGAAGGCCGCTACCCGTGCAGCCAGACGCGCGGCGACGCGTCTCGCGCAACCTATCTCGCGGTCGGCGCGATGTCGGATGTTAGAAACCGTTCAAACGGCGCAGTTAGAAGTGTATTGCCGAAACCGCTGAGATGGTCGCCATCGAAAAACATCGGTTGCCCATCGCGCATCGCGTCGCATGTACTCGTCGGACACAGGATCGGCAACGGATCCCACACGTAAAGTTTGGGTTGATCGGCGCGCAAACGGTCGAAAATCGTCATCACCGGCGCGCGCAAGGTATCAATCACCGCTCGTGGGATTGTCAGCCCCCCTGCGCAAATAGGGTTCACCCGGTTAAACCAGTCGACGCAGCGGAACGCTGGGGATCTGAAGACCGGCAACGGAGCTTCAAGCACGACAATCGCGCCGCGATCGGTGAGCGTAGACAGTAAACCCTCGAAAGCCCGCGTTTGCTGTAACCGGAGCGTCATCGTTGTGGTATCGGCAACCCGGCGGAGCACCGAGCCTTCATCGAATGCGGCGAATTGATCGACTATGCGAGGTATGCGGAGCGCGGGCAGAAAAACGATATCGCCAGGCGTCAGGGTCGCCAGCACGCTGGCAATGGCGGATTCGTGAAAAGCCTGGCAGAAAGGCAGGACCGGTTCGATCAGGCTTAGAATTCCGCAGCCGCCGGACGTCAAAATATCGATCCGGCCCCCGGTGTCCATGACCACCTGGTTGAACATGGGCAAATACGCGAAGGCGTGCGAATCGCCGATGACAAACACCCGCTGCGACAAACTGACGGGTAGAGAACAACCGGAGCGCGTGATACTCAGGGCGGAGCCATTCGTGACGGGATAGGATGTCGTGCCGATACGGCAATCGGCTCGTGTCTCGATCGAGCCTGTGCCGTACCACGCGGCGGCATGCCGATTAACCACCGAGAACGATATCGTCTCACGCAAAGACCAGATACCGGATGAAAGCGCCCAACCTGCGACCGCCACGGCTGCCCAAGTCCCCACCATCGCGATGCGCGGCAGCCGCGACCCCGCCAGCGTTCGGCGGGGCGGCCCCTCGACCCAAGCGTAGGAGGTGGCCGCCGCAGCGACGGAGAGCGCAAGCGCCAGGGCGGCCATCAGGACAGACTCCAGACCAACGGTCCAGCGAAACAGCACCACAACAGGCCAATGCCAGAGATACAACGAATACGAAATCCGGCCGATGTACAGAAGGGCCGGATGCGTAGTCAGCGGCACGAGGCGGCTCGATGGCGGCAGCGCGCGAAAGGACAGAATCAGACCGAGCGTACCCAGCACCGGTAATATGGCACCCGGAAATGGAGTCGATCCGGGCGACGCCGTTACCAATGCGATCACCAGCGCGATGAACGACAATACGACGCCGGTGCGAGCCGGGATCACGAAAGTACGATCCTTGGCGATTTGGAACAGCAACGCGCCCACTGCGAGTTCCCAGAACCGGTAGTAGATCAGGTAAAAGGCACGATCCTGATGCGTCGACGCGGCCGGGATGGAAAGGCCGAACGAAACCGCGAGCAGAATCGCCAGCAGGGCGCCCGAAAGCCACCTATATCCACGCAGCCACACGATAAAAAGAAACGGAAACAGCAGATAATACTGCTCTTCGACGCCCAGCGACCAGGTGTGGGCAAAGGTGTTGAACTCCGCTCTCGGAGAAAAATAATCGCCGGTGGTGGCAGCGAGAACAAAATTGCTGAAACCAAAGAAGGCGGCGAGACCTGTTCTCTGACTGGTACCGCTCAGATAGGCATAGGGGATGAACAGAACCGTAGCAAGCGTCGAGACCAGTAGACAGACGGTCAGTGCCGGTACGATTCGAGTCAGACGGCGTGAATAAAAATGGATGACGAAATCGACGAACGACATTTCCCGTACAGCGCTGAACGAACGACTTACGATAAACCCCGAGATCACAAAAAAGATGTCGACGCCGACGAAGCCTCCGGGCACGAATCTTGTATTCAGGTGATAGAAAAGAACAGCAAGTACCGCAACCGCGCGCAGACTGTCGATATAACTAAGGTAAGACGGTTGCGGCGCCATGATGAAAGGATATCCCGATTCGTAATCCGCTTGGATCGGGGGCCATAGCACCTGAGAACGGCGGAGGAACAGGCTGCCACGGTAGGAAAGCTTGCAGATCTCTGGAGTTTGCCGGTACTGCTCGCGTTGACTGACATGGTGCTGAATGAAGTTCTGCCCACCATGTCAAAGCCGGAGGAACCGCCTTGCGCGGCCGCCCAGGTACCAGTGTAGGGGGCCTGAAGGTGCAGCCGTACGGTGACATGCGCCGCCGCCTTGGCCGCCAACATGTTCGCCGCGATCTCCTGCGGAATCAGCCTCCCATGTGGCCGATCGCCCCGTGGTGGCGCGGGGAAGAGTAGTGATCGTGGTCGGGTGGCTGCGGTTGCTCCCTGGTAATGCTCGTCTGGTCGGTTTCCGGCCTGCTCAAGCCGCCACGCCCTCGCGGCCGAACAGGCGCAGCAGCAACTCCTAGGGGAGGGGGAGAACACTTGCTTCCACGCTTGCTGCCATTCTCCTACGCCCCCAGCCTCCGCGCCGCCTGCCACACCCGCCAGGCATCGTGCGGCATTTGAATGTGCGTGTTGCCGAGGAAGGCGAACGCATCGTTCACCGCATTGCTGAACGCCGGAACGCCGCCGACGTTCGGGCTCTCGCCGACGCCCTTCGCGCCGATCGGATGATGCGGCGACGGCGTGACCGTGAAATCCGTCTCCCAGCGCGGCGTCTCGACGGCGGTCGGCAGGAAGTAATCCATGAAGGATGCGCCCTTCACGTTGCCGATCTCGTCGTAGGCGATCTCCTGCCCCATCGCGATCGCGAACGCCTCGGTCAGCCCGCCGTGCACCTGGCCCTCGATGATCAGCGGGTTGATGCGCGTGCCGCAGTCATCCAGCGCATAGAAGCGGCGGGTCTTTGCAACCCCGGTATCCACATCGATGTCCATCACGCAGATATATGCGCCGAACGGATAGGTCATGTTGGGAGGATCGTAATAGCTGACGGCTTCCAGCCCTGGCTCCAGTCCGGGCGGCACCGAATTATAGGCGGCCCACGCAATCTCCTTCATGGTCTTGAACTTCTCTGGCAGCCCTTTGACGCGGAAGCGGTCGATGTCGAACTCCACGTCGTCGTGGTGCACCTCCATCATGTAGGCCGCGATCATCTGCGCCTTCGCCTTGACCTTGCGCGCGGCGGTCGCGATCGCCGCCCCGGCCACCGGCGTCGAGCGCGAGCCGTAGGTGCCCAACCCGTATGGCGCCGTGTCGGTATTGCCTTCCTCGACCATGATGTCATCGGCGGGAATCCCGATTTCGGTCGCGATGATCTGGGCGTAGGTGGTTTCATGCCCCTGGCCCTGGCTTTTGGTCCCCATGCGCGTGATCGCGGCCCCGGTCGGGTGGATGCGGATTTCGCAACTGTCGAACATCGCGATGCCGAGGATGTCGCAGTTCTTCGAAGGTCCGGCGCCGACGATCTCGGTGAAAAACGAGACGCCGATGCCCATAAGCTCCCGCGTTTCGCCGCGCCGGAACGCATCCTGCTTTGCCTTCTGCTCGGCGCGCAATGCGGTGTAGCCGGTCTTCTCCATCGCCTGGCGCATCGCCGTGTCGTAGTCGCCTGAGTCATATTCCCAGCCGAGCGCCGATTGGTACGGGAACTGCTCCCGGCGGACGAAGTTCTTCAGCCGCAATTCGGCCGGATCCATGCCGAGCTTCGCGGCCAGGATATCCATGCCGCGCTCGATGCAGTAGGCGGCCTCGGTGACGCGGAACGAGCAGCGATAGGCGACGCCGCCCGGCGCCTTGTTGGTATAGACGCCATCGACCACGCAGTGTGCCGTTGGAAAATCATACGAGCCGGTGACGATGTTGAAGAACCCGGCCGGCCATTTGGACGGATCGGCGCAGGCATCGAACGCGCCATGATCGGCCAGCGCATGGACGCGCAGCGCGGTCACCTTGCCCGCCTTGGTCGCGGCGATCTCAGTGGTCATGTGGTAGTCGCGCGCGAACGATGTGGCGGACAGGTTCTCGATGCGATCCTCCACCCACTTCACCGGCTTGCCGGTGACGATCGAGGCGACCACCGAGCACACATAACCCGGATACACGCCGACCTTGTTGCCGAACCCGCCGCCAATGTCGGGCGAGATCACGTGGATCTTGTGTTCCGGAATACCCGACAGGATCGCGGCCACCGTGCGCACCACGTGGGGCGCCTGGAACGTGCCCCACAGCGTCAGCTCGCCCTTCACCTTGTCGAACGATGCGATGCACTGGCAGGTCTCCAGCGGAGAGGGGTGGACGCGCTGATAGGAGATCAATTCCTTGATCGATACTTCCGCGTCGCGGAACGCCAGATCGGTTGCCTCGCGGTCGCCGACCTCCCATTCGAAGATGTGGTTGTGGTGCTTGCGTGCGCCGTGCGCGCCGGTGGTCTTGCCCGCCAGGTCCTCGCGCAGCACCGGCGCATCCGGGTCCATCGCCTTGAACGGATCGACCAGCGGCGGCAGTTCCTCGTATTCGACTTCGACTAGCTCCGCGGCATCGGCTGCGACGGCGCGGTCGTTGGCGACTACGAAGGCGATCTCCTGGTTCTGGAACAGCACCTTGCCGTCCGCCAACACCATCTGCACATCGCCTGCCAAGGTCGGCATCCAGTGCAGCTTCAACGGTGCCAGGTCGGCGGCGGTCAGCACGGCGATCACGCCGGGCAGCGCCTTTGCCTTCGAGGCGTCGATGTTCTTGATGCGCGCATGAGCGTAGGACGAGCGCACGAAGTCGCCGTACAGCATGCCCGGCAGCTTCATGTCGTCCACGTAGTTGCCGCGGCCCTGGGTGAAGCGCACGTCCTCCACGCGCTTGCGGCGGCAGCCCATGCCTTGCAGCTTCTCCACCCGCTGTTCGGGCGTCGGGGTCATGTCGTTCATGCCGCCTGCTCCTGCTGTGCGGGTGTGTTCAATCTGGCGGCCGCGAATTGGATGGCCGCGACGATATTCTGGTAGCCGGTGCAGCGGCACAGATTGCCGGAGATGCCCATGCGGATTTCGTCGTCCGTCGGGTTTGGAATCTCCTGTAGCAGCCGGTAGGCGCGGACGATCATGCCCGGGGTGCAGAAACCGCATTGCAGGCCGTGCATCTCCCGAAAGCCCTCCTGCAGCGCATGCAGCGTGCCATCCGGGTTGGCCATTCCCTCGATGGTGAGCACCTGCGCACCCTCGGCCTGCACCGCGAACATGGTGCAGGATTTTACTGATTCGCCATTGAAGTCGACGGTACAGGCGCCGCAGTGGCTGGTCTCGCAGCCGATATGGGTGCCGGTGAGCCCCAGGGTCTCGCGCAGGAAATGGACCAGCAGGGTGCGCGGTTCCACAAGCTCCTCCGCCGACTGCCCGTTGACTGTCATGGTCACGTGGGTCTTGGCCATTTGTATCCTCCCCCGTCTCAGCGTGCGGCGGCGGGCGAGGCAGCGCGGGCGAGCGCCCGGCGCAGCATCACGCCGGCCATCTTGGTGCGATATTCGGCTGGCCCGCGACCGTCCGAGGCAGGCGCGGTGATCGCCTCGGCGGCGGCGACCGCGCGGTCCACGGTGGTGGCGTCGAGCGACGAACCGGTCAGGATCGTCCCGGCAGCCTCGGCGAACAGCGGCGTGTCGCCGACGTTGGTCAGCCCGATCGCAATCTGCGCGACACGTCCGTTCTGCATCGCCATCACCACCCCTGCGGCCGCCGTGGCGTAGTCGCCGACCTTGCGCTTCAGCTTCTCGTATGCCCAACCATGGCCGGCCGGCGGCAACGGAATGCGGACGCCGGTGACGACTTCGCCCGGGCGCAGCGACGTCAGATAGGTGCCCTGGTAGAACGCACGCGCCGCGACCTCGCGCGAACCAGCACTGCCGGCGATAAGGTAGCTGGCGCCCAGGCATTGCATCAGCGCCGGCATGTCGTTCCCCGGATCGCCGTTGGCCACGTTGCCGCCGATAGTACCGCGCGCACGCACCTGCGGGTCGGCAATCACCAGCGCCGTCTCTCGGATGATCGGTATGATGGAGGCGAGCTCATCGGACGCGATCAGGTCGGCCATCGTCGTGGTCGCGCCAATCACGACGGCGTCGGCGTCGCGCCGGATGCCGCGCAGTTCGGCGATGCCGGCAAGATCGATCAGCGCCTGTGGCACGGCGAGGCGCAGCTTCATCATCGGGATCAGGCTATGGCCACCGGCCAACGGCCGCGCGTCTTCGCCCAGATCGGCCAGCAGGGCGATGGCGGCGCTGACGGAGGTTGGCCGATGATAAGCGAATGCGGCCGGAATCACGGTCGGTTCCTCCTTGGTTTCTGGTTGTCGAGGGCGTGGGGTCGACCCGATTAGACGATGTTTTGAGCCGCCGTGAAGTAAACAGATGAAGGGTATCAGGGACGGTTATTCTTGTCGTCAACCCCGCGCAAGCGGGTACCCAGGCGGCAATTTTTGGTTAGTCCGCGGAGAGCAGGCGAGGTCACAGAGAAAATTCACCGCTGAGGCGCAGAGACCGCAGAGAAGTCGAGTTCCTTCGTGCACCACTCCATCAATCGGACCGCGCTGACGGAAGCAGCAATCGGCTCTACATCTCGCCTACTCTGCGCACTCAGCGCCTCAGCGGTGAACCTTACTTACTCCACCACTGACCAAGCCGCGCAGTCAGTTCACGCCTGATCCGAGTGATGGCCGCTCGACACTCGATCCTCGCTTGCACCAAATGCCGGTATGAGCTGCGGGCCTGGTCGCGACCCATGCGGCCAACCCGGCAGAGATCCTACCCGCCCTCGATCTTCGGAATGAAGAACACCTCCGCCCCCGGCGGGACCAACTGGAAATAGCCCGTCTCGTGGATCGCACCGTCGATCGCGACGGTGGTCTCCACCTCGAGATGCTCGCCCAATCCAGGGAACAGCCGGTCCATCTCCCGGATGATCCCGCGCAGGTTCTTCGCCTCGACGGTGAACTCGGTCACGCCGCCGGTGTAGCGCCGGGAGAAGCCGCTGGTGAACACGACCCTCGCCGGCGCCGCACTCATCGCGTCAGGCCTTGGGCCCCGCGTCGATCGCGGCCAGAATCCGCGGCGGCGACATCGGCAGTTCGGTCAGCCGGCGACCGATCGCATGCTCGATCGCATTGGCGACCGCCGCCATCGGCGGAACGATGTTGACCTCGCCCACCCCTTTCGCGCCATACGGATGCGCCGGGTTCGGCACCTCCACCAGGATCGCCTCGATCATCGGCAGATCCGACGCCACCGGGCAACGGTAGTCCAGGAACCCGGCGTTATCCAACTGCCCTTTGGCGTTATAGATGTATTCCTCGTTCAGCGCCCAGCCGATGCCCTGCACGACGCCGCCCTGGATCTGTCCCTCGACATAGCTGGGATGGATCGCACGCCCCACATCCTGTGCGGCGACGAATCGCAGCACGGTCACCTTGCCGGTCTCCGGATCGACCTCGACATCGCAGAACTGGGTGGAGAAACCGGGCGCCTGGCCGCCAGCATTCACCGAAGCCGATGCGCTGATCGGACCGCCGGTCGCCGACGATTTCGCCGCCAACGCTTTCAGCGACAGCGGCTCGAAGTCGCCGACATTGCTGCTGGCCGGCTTGGCGAATCCGTCTTCCCATACGACGCCCTCGGGATCGACGTCCCAGATCATCGCGGCCCGCTTGCACAGGTCCACAATGACGTTCTTGGTGGCATTCACCACCGCTGTGCCGGTGGCAAACGTCACCCGCGATCCGCCGGTAACGTGCGTGTAGCCCACCGACCCGGTATCGGCGACGATGGCGCGCACCTGGTTGTAGTCCACGCCCAGCGTCTCGGCCGCCATGATCGCCATCGAGGCGCGCGACCCGCCGATGTCCGGGCTGCCAGTCGCCACCAGCACCGTGCCATCGGCATTGATCTGCATGGTGGCGCTCGAATCGCCGCCACCGTTGAACCAGTAGCCGGACGCGACGCCGCGCCCCTGGTTCTTGCCAAGCGGCGCCTTGTACGCCGGATGCTTGAGCAGCGCCTCGATCGTCTCCGGGAAGCCATTGTGCGCGTGCTTCGGCCCATAGATCGTCGGCGTGCCAATACGCGCCGCGTTCTTCAGTCGCAATTCCAGCGGGTCCATGCCGATCTTTGTCGCCAGCATGTCGACCACGCTTTCCACCGCGAAGGCCGAGATCGGCGATCCCGGCGCGCGATACGCCGCGGACTTCGGCCGGTTGCACACCACGTCGTAGCCTATCGTGTGCTGGTTCGGGATGTCATACGGCGCGAACGAACACAGGCAGCCATTCATCACCGGCGAGCCGGGGAACGCGCCGGCCTGGAACTTGAAGGTGCCCTCGGCGGCGACCAATTTTCCCTCTTTCGTAACACCCATCTTCACCCACATCGACGAACCGGAGGTCGGGCCGGTGGCCTTGAACACCTCATCGCGGTTCATCATCAGCCGCACCGGACTGCCCGACTTCTTCGACAGCAGCGTCGCCACCGGCTCCAGATAGGTCACCGTCTTGCCGCCGAACCCGCCGCCGATCTCGGCCGCATAGACGCGAATGTCGCCGATCTTCATGCCGAGGATCTGCGCGGTCAGCGCGCGCATCTGGAAATGGCCCTGGCTGGAGCACCAGATTTCGGTCTGGCCATCAGCGTCCCAGCGAGCGAGGCAGGCGTGCGGCTCGATATAGGCCTGGTGCACTGCCGCCGTCTTGAACTCCTTCTCGATCACTACATCGGCCTGCGCAAAGCCCGCGTCCAGATCGCCGGTCGTGAACTCGAGCCGCTTTGAGATGTTCGAAGGCTTCGTCGGCGCCGGTTCGACACCGCGCGTGATCATGTCCTCGAACAGCAGCGGCGCATCGGGGGCCATCGCATCGTCCACGTCGATGACGTGCGGCAACACCTCGTAGTCGACCTTGATCAGCGACAGCGCCTCTTCCGCGATGCTGGCGCTGGTGGCCGCAACCCCGGCGATCGCGTGGCCCTCATAAAGTGCCTTCTCACGCGCAAGGATGTTGCGTGTGACGTGCCAGAAATTCACTGCCACCCGCTCCGGGCCGATGTAGTCGAACTTCTGATTCGGAAAGTCCTTTGCCGTGATCACCGCTTTCACGCCGGGCAACGCCTCGGCCTTCGACGTATCGATCGAGCGGATGCGCGCATGAGCGTGCGGCGAGCGCAGGATGCGGCCGAACAGCATGCCCGGCAACCGATAATCGGCGCCGTACATCGCGCGCCCGGTGACCTTGGGCACCCCGTCAGGACGGATCGGCCTGGTGCCAACCCACTTGAACTGTTTCACCGAGCCTGTCACGACCGTATCGTTCACAGCTACCTCGCCTGATTGTCCTGGACCAATGGCTGAACACTAGCCGCTGTCCGCCACGCACGCAAAAGCGGGGTCTGGCCCGGTCAGCCGCACGATCTCTGGAACGCCCGCACGCTTTGCCGTGGGGCGGTGCTGTGCGACAAACCGTGCATGACGATCGCCTGCGGACGGCACAGCCAGCCGAGATGAGCACTGTCACCGTCCCGGCACCTGCCACCCGGAGCCGTGGCTGGCTCCTGCTCGCCGCCGCATTCATCACCTTCGCCATCGGCGCGGCATGTATGCACTCCTACACGGTGTTCCTGATCGCCTTCATCGAGGCGTTCGGGTGGAGCCGCGGCGAAAGTTCCGTCGCCTATTCGGTATCGCAGCTGGTCACCGGGGCGACGTCTCCGCTGGTTGGCGTCATGGTGGACCGGCTGGGACCGCGACGCCTGATCCTCATGGGCGGTTTCCTTCTGGCAGCGGGACTGCTCGCCAGCGCATATGCCAATGCGCTGTGGCAGGTGGTCGTGCTGTACGGCGTGGTGATGACGCTCGGTGCGAACTGCCTCGGGCTGGTGGTGTTCGTTCCGATCCTGTCGCGGCGTTTCGTGCGAAACCGTGGCATGGCGGTGGCCGTCGTGCAGTCGGCCAACGGATTCGCCCGTGCATTCTCGGCGCCGTTGTCGCAGGTCCTGATCGCCGGGCTGGGCTGGCGCGGCGCGTATCTTGCGCTTGGAGGGTTCATGGCGGCGGCGTTCCTGCCGCTGGGCGCCATGTTCCGCTTCTCCGAGCCTGGGCGTTCAGCGCGCGCCGGCGGTGCGGCGGTCAGCGACGGATGGACGTTGCGCCAGGCGATGCACACGCCGCATTTCTGGCTGCTGTTCCTGGTCTATGTGTTCACCGGCCTCGGCAGCTTCCTGGTGGCGCTCCACCAACTCGCGTTTGCCGTGACAATGGGGTTCGACAAGCTCTATGCGGCCGAGGTCCTCGGCATGGGCGCGTTCCTGTCGCTGCCGGGCGTGATCGTCACGGGCATCATTTCCGATCATATCGGACGCGAACTGTCCGCGGTGATCACCTATGGCACGTCGATCATTGGCGTCGCCTGCGCGATGCTGATCACGGGTCCGGACCAGCATCTGCTGCTGTGGCTGCATTCCTGCTTCTTCGGGTTGACCTGGGGTGCGCGCGGTCCGGCGATCACGGCCAAGACCGCGGACCTGTTCCCAGGCCCGCGGCTTGGGACGATCCTCGGTGCCATCACGATCGGGACGGGGATCGGTGCGGCCTCGGGCGCCTGGATGGCAGGGTGGATCTTCGACCTGACGGGCAGCTATCAGGTAGCATTCGGGCTGTCGATCTTCTTCTACACCTGCGGCGGCGTGGCTTTCTGGCTGTTGCGCCGGCCGCCGGCGGTGACCCGATAGGGAGGCGGATTTTATCGGACGAGTGTGGGTTGCCTCTGGCGTCCTGCCGTGCGTCTCGCTAGAACCGAATAGCGACACTGGGGAGACGGACTGTCGTCAATGCGCATCGCTGCCGCCCTACTGACAATCGTGTGCATGGCTGCCTGCAGTGCGGCACCCATGCAGTCCGCCTCGGAACAGGCATTCACCGACCAGGATAGCTGGCGTCAACAGCAGGCGGTGCTTGACGCCCAGGCAATCCTTGAAGGCATGGCGCAGGCCCGCCTTCGCGCCGAGCAGCAGGCTCGCACGGCCCGCTAGGCATGCTCCCCGCCCAAGGCGGGTCGGTTGGCCTTTGGTAGCGGTCTGGCCCGCTTCGCTCAGACCATCCGGCCGACCCTGTCAATGCATTACCTTAACATTGTATGCCTGGAATCAATCCAGACCTTGGGCGCACCAACAGGGGCATTTATGGCTTCATTCGACACGCTAATTTGATAATTGTCGCTTGACGACTCCGTCCCATTACCGGTACCATATCGGTTAGATAATGAGGAAGCGACAGGGCATTCATGGCTCTGGGGTTGAACCGAGCCTTCGCAACAGCGGCAAGAACACCCGCAATAATCGAACTCGCCACTGTTGCGGAGCCGTACGGTGCAGTTTCTTCGTCTCTGAACAGTGACCTGCCGGCGACCGGCCTCCAACATCCCGACGCTTCGGCACCACTTCAAGCGACCGCAACGGCTTTGGATGGTATTCCTTCTGTAGAGCACTATACCGCCGGTACTCTTGAACCACCGGCATTCACGGCTGCCGCAACCGAACTGTTCGACGATCCCGATGATGATCTGAAGCCGGCACGCGGCTTTATTAATGGAATTATGCTTGCCGTGCCAATATGGGCGGTGATCGGCTTGTTGATCTGGTTCTTCCTGGTCCGGTAAGCAGACGAGGTTATCGATTGCCCGGGCTGTGCCGCGACCGTCCACGTCGTACACCCGTTGACGCAACATAAGTTGTGCGTGATTTATTCGTTATGATCGCGTCTATGTGGAATCCCGACGAAACCAACCAGTATTGCAACAGTCGGAACACCGTGCACTGCACCGGGGCGCTGTCCGCAACCAGCAGATCCCGCGGACCTCGGACGGGGCTTTGTCACGTTCTGCTTGCTCCCGTCCGACGCCAATAAGAACGGAGAGCTTCGAGAGTGACCCAGAACATCTATGACAACGAGGAATTCTTCGCCGGATACAGCCGGCTGCCCCGCTCCGTCGGGGGCCTGGACGACGCGCCGGAATGGCCCGCGCTTCAGGCATTGCTGCCGGACCTGCGCGGGCGCGTGGTGCTGGACCTCGGCTGTGGCTTTGGCTGGTTCTGCCGCTGGGCCCGCGAAAACGGCGCGGCTCATGTCCTGGGCATCGACGTCTCCGAGAAGATGCTGGCGCAGGCCAGCGCCACTACGCTGGACGCGGCGGTCACCTACACGCGGGCGGACATGGAGCGGCTCGAGTTGCCCCCTGCCTCATTCGACCTCGTCTACAGTTCGCTGGCCTTGCACTACATCGCGAACCTCGACGGACTTTTGTCGCAGGTGCACCGGTCCCTTGCCCAAGACGGCAGCCTGATCTTCTCGGTCGAGCATCCGATCTATACGGCGCCCGCCGATCCGAACTGGCTCGTCGATGCCACGGGTTGCAAGGTCTGGCCTGTCGATCGCTATCTGGACGAGGGTCCTCGTTCCACCGATTGGCTCGCCAAGGGTGTGATCAAGCAGCATCGGACAGTCGCGACCTATATCAACCTGCTGCTGCGGTCAGGCTTCGCGCTGCTACACGTCGAGGAGTGGGGTCCCACGGAGGAGCAGATCGCGGCGCGGCCCCAATTCGCCGACGAGCGGCAGCGTCCACCATTCCTGCTCGTGGCTGCGAGACGCTGATCTGCCGCCAAATCGGATGCCTGAAGACGGCTATGCTTTTCTCTGTCATCGAAAGCGTCTCGAGAATGGGCGGCCGGCGACGTTGATGAATTGGCGTCGTTCCATCCGGTTCGGCATCGGACCTGTACGGCAGCCATGTACAGGTGAGCCTGCCAAACGGCATCGGAGAGGGGCCCTCTCGCATTCGCCTCAGCTTGCGTGGGTTATGATCTCGTCAGCCGAAACCTTGAAGCTCGACAGCGTGTTCGGCCCAAATGTAGTCGCGATCGCCACGTCCGCGGCATCGCGACCGCGCGCCATAAGGATCCGTCCGATCCGCGGCGTGTTGAAGCGGGCATCGAAAATGTGCCACTGGCCACCCAGATAAGCCTCGAACCAGCCGGAAAAATCCATCGGCGCATCCACAGGCGGTATGCCGATGTCACCCAGATAGCCCGTGCAATAGCGCGCGGGTATGTTCATGCAGCGGCAGAATGTGACCGCCAGATGGGCGAAGTCGCGACACACGCCGGTGCGCTCCTGGTATGCTTCCCAGGCGGTCTTGGTTGGGCGTGCGTGTTCGTAGCCGAACGTGATGTGGTTATGGACGAAGTCGCAGATGGCCTGCACCCGTCCCCATCCAAGCGGCGTGCCGGAGAACAGGCTCCAGGCGATCTCCGACAGATGGTCCGTCTCGCAATATCGGCTGCCGAGCAGGAACAGCAGAGTTTCTTCCGGCAGCTCCTGCACCGCGTGCTGAGTAGCGTTCGGCCAGACCGGATCGGGGCGGCCGGTGTCGTTTACAATGGCATGACTCGACAGGCGGATCTGTCCGGCCGGCGCGACGATCCGGCTGATCCAGTTGCCGAACGAGTCGCGATAACCTGTGACCGGCACAGAGGGTACGGTCACCAGGTGGTCCGGCACCACGATATCGGAGGCGCGCGAATAGTGGATGTGGACCGTCAGCAGCATCGGCGTTGGCTGCGGCAGTTCGTAGATGAATTCGTAGCCGACTCCGATCTGCACTATCAATCTCCTTGCCGGATCAGGCCGGTTCCGATGTGACCTTCGCGTTGGACTCCGTTGGCTGCCGCTCAGCCTTGATCTCCACCTCGACCGTCATCCCCAGGAAGGCGTCCGGCGTCCCGGTGAAGCTGCCGCCGAGTGGGATGGCCTGAGTGGGATCGCGTGCGACCGCCACGCGGATCAGATTGCGTCCGCCGACCAGCGCATTGGTCGGATCAAATTCGACCCAGCCGCCACCCGGCAGGTAGATCTGCGCCCATGCATGCGTCGCGCCATCGCCGACGAGGCTTTGCTCGCCGTCGCCCACCCGGTCCTCGTCGTAGAGATAGCCCGACACGAAACGCGCGGCGAAGCCGAGACTGCGGACAGCCTCCATCAGAAACAGGGCGAAATCCCGGCAGGTTCCGCCGCCGGATTGCAGCGTGACAAGAGGGTCCTGCGTGCCCATCTCGTCGCGCGGATTATAGCGGAACTCCGTCGGCACCGCCTTCACCATCGCGAGCAGTATTCCCATCGTGTCGCCATCCTGCTGACGCGTGACGAAGCGGCGCGCCCAGGCATCGATCTTGTGCTCGGGGTCGGGATAGTGCCGCTCGACGGTGCGACCGATGTCGGGGATCTCCAGCGCGTCGTAGCTGAACGGGTAGCGGCGCGCGTATTCCTCGAGTGTCACCGATGCCTCGGGCAGCGGGAAGTGCTCGGCGCGGAACGAGGAGACCACGAGCAGCTCGTTCCCGGGCTCCGTGAAGTCGGCGACCGCGACGGAATTGCCAAACACGTCGTGCAGCCAGCGCACCGATGCCGAGGGTGAAATGGTCAGTGCGGTGTCGATCAGGCGCAGGTCGTGGCTGTCCCGCGGCCGCATCATGAGCCGATGCGGGCCGAAGCTGACCCGCTTCGCGTAGCTGTACCGGGTGCGGTGAAGGACGCTGAGGATGGTCATGGGAACCATAGCAACTGGCATTGGCGGTTTTGGCTCCATCACGTATTCGCGGGCAGGCGGATTCCTGGGTCCCCGCTTGCGCGGGGACGACAAATATCTGGGGCGTCATCCCCGCGGAAGCGGGGACCCAGGCATTCACTCAACCGCTCCGACTTCCTCAAGCACGACTTCGACCGATAGGACCTGCTCGCCGCCGCCCAGGATGACGCCGCGTAGCGGTGTAACGTCGCCGAAGTCGCGACCCCAGCCCAACACAACATGCTCGTCCTGCACGACGATGCCGTTGGTGGGATCGAGGTCGATCCAGCCATGCTCCGGCCCTAGCCATGCGCCGACCCAGGCGTGCGACTGGTCGGCGCCGAGGCGGGGCTTGCCGCTCGGTGACGGGCGGGTGCGGATGTAGCCGGAAACGTAGCGCGCCGGCAGGCCAAACCCGCGCAGCGCGCTGATCATGAGGTGGGTAAAATCCTGGCACACCCCTTGTCGCCGCCGCAGCACCTCCGCGATCGGCGTGCTTGTCGTCGTCACCCCGGCGCGAAAGGTGAAGTCCCGCCGGATCCGGGCATTCAGATCGAGCAACGCCGCCAGCACCGGACGGCCGGGCAGGAAGCAGCCCGCCGCATAAGCCTTGGCGCCGGCATCGGCTGCGGCGCGCGGACTGTCGAACAGGAACTCAGCCGCCCGCCATGCCGCGGGCCCGGCTTCCCAGGCGCGTTCTGCAACGGTCTCCCACGGCGGGGTCGCCGCGGGATCGGGCGGCTGCGGGAATCCCACATCGACGGTTGACTCGGCGACCACCTGGAACGCAGCGTGCGGGACATCCAGAAACAGCCAGGTCACCTCGTTGCCGAAATGGTCGCTGCCGTCGCGCCGCCACGACACCGCGGGCGCGGCGTGCACACCGGCGCGCAGGACGCGCTGATGCGGCAACGGACGCGGTCGAAGGTGCGCGAGATGCGCGCCGAGATCGACCGGCGACTGGTAGTCGTAGCGCGTCATGTGCCGCACGCGATAGATCATGCCGCACCGCGCATCGGTGGGACCGGCGCCTCGATGCCGACCGTGCGGGCCGTCGGCAGCAGCGCGAAGTAGCGGCGCGACACACGGTCCGACAGCTCCGCCACGGCGTCGCGCAACGCACGCAGACGCGCCGGCAGGAACAGTGCGGCCACCGACTGGTCGGGAGCTTCGCTGACCATGCGGACCATCGACTGGGGCTCGTCCTGGAGAGCAGCGGCGGCGACGGCCAGCGAATTGTCCGCACCGCTGGCGATTTCGCTGAGCAACGCACGCATGGCGGCAAGCTGAAATACCAGGCCGCGCGGATTGCCGTCGTCGGCCAGCATAAGGTCGAGTGCGGGCGCGGGCTGCAGCACCGCCAGATAGCGGCTGCGATAGGTGATCGACGAATCGCACAATTCCAACGCCAGGCGCAGGCCATGCTCCACACGTGCTGGCTGCTGCGTCACGCCCGGGAACTCCAGCGCGCAGGCGAGTTGGTCGGCCACCGCCTGGGCGCGCTCCACGCGCCGCCCGAGGTCCAGGAACAGCCTGCCCCCGCCACGCACCATGTTCTCCGCGGACAATCCGGAGATTGTCGCCGAGAAGGTCAGGACGCGCGACATCGCCTGGAACGTCGCATCCAACGCCTGCCCCTCATGGCGTGTGTCGATGTGGCCGAGCGCGTCCTCCACCTCGCGCAGCCCACGCGCGGTGACGGCGTGCATCTCGCCCGTCACCTGATCGCGCAACAGACCGGTCACGCGCGAGACCCGGCCGAGCATCGCATGGATCGCGCCCCAACTTCCCGCGGCGCGCAGCAATGCCTTGCCAAGCCCCGTGCTGCCTAGTCCGGCGATCGCCTCGGCGTTCAGCAGCCCGGCCTGGGTCAGGCAGTCGATCAGCACCTCCAGTTCGGCCATCTCGTGCGGGGTGGGTGCAGGTCGGCTGACGCGGCCAATGGCAATCAGCAGCAGGCGGGCCGCCCCTTCGAGGCGCTCCAGATATCGCCCGAGCCAGAAGAAATCATCGGCAACCCGGCTCGGCATGTCGCCGGCCGGGCGGCGGATCGCCAGAGGTGGCGTCCTGCTCGACTGCGATCCCTCGATCACGGCGGGATTCTCGGCCAGGACCCAGACATCCTTGGCGAGCACCTGCCCGGCGCTGGGCCATCCCTGCGCTCCGTCCGGCAACACACAGCCAAGTCCGCCCTGCATGGCGTGCCAGCCGGTTCGATCGCGGACCAGGAACATGCGGACCAGCACGGGACGCGGGACCAGCGCATCGGCGTTGAGGCAGGGGGCCACCGAGGGGGTAAGGATCGCGCTTGCCGCGAAACGCCAGGGGGCGGCGGCCACCCGGTCGAGCAGGGCGCGGTGGTTCGTCCCGACCGTCTGCGCCAGTGACCCCGCCGGCACCGCGCCTTCGAACGCCGGGCGAAACCGCCAGTCGGTCGGGGAGCGCAGGACAGCCTCGCGTGCGGCGGCATCGCCCAGCCAGACCGTTGGCACGCTCGGCAAAACAAGGTCCTCGCCGAGCAGACGTCGCGCGAGGTCGGGCAGGAACGCCGCGAGTGCCGGCGCTTCCGCCACGGCGCTCCCCGGGCTGTTGACGTTGCGCACATGGTCGCGCGCCGCCGCGAACAGCCCCGGGACGCCGAGACCGTCGGGTTCGAGTTCCAACGGATCGACCGACTTCCCATCGACGCCGCGCAACAGGACGCTGATCGGCTGCAATCCGCGCAGCGTCTTCAGGAACAGGCCGCCATCGCGCACGGTAAGGTCGCCGCCCTCGACAAGCGCACAGGACAGTTCGCGTGCCAGCAGCACATGGCCGTACCAGGCGGGGTCGGCGTGACCAGGGGTCAGCAGCGCCGCTCTCCCGGGGGCGCCCGCGCCCTTCGGAGCGACGTGTTGCATCATGTCCATGCAGACGTCGACAAACGGGTCGATGTGGCAGAGCAGTTGCGAGGCGAACAGTTCCGGCAGCACGCGGCCGAGGCGCCTGCGGTTCTGCAACGCATGGGCAAGGCCATCGGCGAGTCCGGCGCGATCTGCCAGCACATGCCATGTTCCGTCGGGCGCTCGCATCAGGTCGGCGGCATAGAACCGCAGCAGATCGCCGCCCGACTCCACCGAGGCTTCGCGGCACGGTCGAAGGAAGTCCGGATTGGCAAACACCAGTGCCGGAGGCAGTGCGCCCTCGGCCAGCAGGCGTTGCGGGCCGTACAGGTCGGCCAGCACCGCTTCGAGCAGCCGCGCACGCTGCGCCAGGCCTGCTTCGAGTGCGGTGAACTCCGACTGGGGCAGGGGCAAGGGGATCGGATCGAACCGCCACGGATCGGACGGCGAGCCAGGAAGCAGGCTGGCAACGCCCTCTTCTTCCATCACCCGATCGAGTCGTTTGGCGCGCTCGGCAAGAACCTGGTGTCCAAGCCCGGCAAGAACGCCGAGCAGGCCGCGCCATTGCGGGCGCAGGCCACCCTTGCCGTCCACCATTTCGTCGCGTGCCATGCGCGAAGGCTGACCAGTCACACCACGCGACGCAAGTCCAACGTGCGCGGATGCTCGCGCGAGAGTGCCAGGAGCGGCTCAGTCATTGGCCCCGGCGTGTGGCCGATCGGGAAGAAGCGGGCGCGGCGGCGTGCCTCCGCTTCGTTGGCGTTGACCGGGAAGTGCTCGTAGTTGCGACCCCCGGGATGCGACACGTGGTGCGTCAGCCCGCCCAGGCTGCGGCCGGTCCAGCGGTCGTAGAGGTCGAACACCAGCGGCGTCTGCGCCGGCAAGGTCGGGTGCAGCGCGCTCACCGGCGGCTGCCATGCCTTGAAGCGCACCCCGCCGACATACTCGCCGGCGCGTTCCGTCGGCGTCAGCGGCACCGCGCTGCCGTTGCACGCGAGCACGAAGCGTTCGTCCACCCAGCCGGACACCAGCGCCTGCACACGCTCCACCGAGCTGTCCACGAAGCGCGCCGTGCCGCCGCCCGCCGGTTCCTCGCCCAGCACGTGCCAGGGCTCCAGCGCATGGCGCACCTCAAGCGTGGCGCCGTGCAGCGTGACCTCGCCGATGCGCGGGAAACGGAACTCGAAATGCGGGGCGAACCAGGCAGGATCGAAGCGGTAGCCCAGCCCGCCGAGCTCATCCAGCACGTCGGCGAAATCCTGGCCGACGTAGTGCGGCAGCAGGAAATCGTCGTGGATGCGCGTGCCCCAGTGCACCAGGCGCCGCTCGTACGGCCTGTCCCAGAACGCCGCCACGGCGGCGCGCATCAACAGAAGCTGGGCCGCCGACATGCGGGCATGTGGGGGCATCTCCAGCGCGCGGCACTCCACCAAGCCGAGCCGCCCGGTCGCGGTCTCGGGCGCGTAGAGCTTGTCGATGCAGAACTCGGTGCGATGCGTGTTGCCGGTCATGTCGGCCAGCAGATGGCGGAACATCCGATCGACCAGCCAGGGCGCCACCTCCTGCTTCGGCACGATCTGCGCGAACGCGATCTCCAGTTCGCCCAGGCTGTCCTGGCGCGCCTCGTCGATCCGCGGGTGCTGGCTGGAGGGTCCGATGAACAGCCCGCTGAACAGATAGGACAGGCTGGGATGGTTATGCCAGAAGCCGAGCAACGACTTCAGCAGGTCGGGGCGACGCAGGAACGGGCTGTCGTTGGCATCGGCCGCGCCCATCACCACGTGGTTGCCGCCGCCGGTGCCGACATGGCGGCCGTCGATCATGAACTTTTCGGTGGCCAGTCCGACCTGCCGCGCCTCCTCGTAGAGCTGGTCGCCGCGCTGCACGATCTCCGTCCAGCTCGATGCGGGATGCACGTTGACCTCGATCACGCCGGGATCGGGGGTCACCGAGAAATGCTGCAGGCGTGGGTCGCGCGGCGGCAGGTAGCCTTCCAGCACTACCTTGCGGCCGAGTTCGCCGGCGGTGTCCTCGACCGCGGCGACCAGCGCCAGCCAATCATCGGCGGCATACAGCGGCGGGAAGAACACGTGGATCATCCCGCCACGCGGTTCGACGCAGAGCGCGGTGCGCACGAGGTCGGGCTCGCCGCGGCCGACCACTGGCGCCTCCTGGGCGACTGGGCGGAACCCCTCGGCGCCGGCGCCCATGGTGTCGGACGGCGGGGCTGCGGGGCGCAGTGTCTGGCGTGGCGGCAAGGGGGGAAGTGGGGCGAACGGATCGGGCTCGGCGTCGGTCTCGATCGCGTCGGGGTCCGCCCAGGGCAGGCTGTCCAGCGGCAGCCGGAAGCCGATGGGCGAGTCGCCGGGAACCAGGAACACCGTGCCGTCGCGGAAGTACCATTTGCCGCTCTGCCAGATCCGCACATCGTCGCGGACGGCGCGGCGCAGCGGCAGCACGGAGCCGACCGACGCGTCGAGCCCGTGGCCGAACACGCGCGCCAGCCGTGCGCGTTCCATTTCGTCCGCCAGCTTCGCGTTCTCGGCCACCACGTTCGCCGGCAGGCGGTGCTCGCGCCAGAGATAATAGTCGGTGTCCTCATAGGCCGGGTTGATCAGCGAGGGATCGACCTGCAGCCGCTCCGCCAGGGCGGCGCAGAACCGCGCGGCATCGGCCGGAGTGGCGGTGTCGGTATCCTCCTCCGTGGCGAGCAGTTCCTGGGTGCGCCAGACCGGTTCACCGTCCGCGCGCCAGTGCGCATACAGCGCCCAACGCGGCAGTTGCTCGCCTGGATAGTGCTTGCCCGACACGTTCTGCAACGCCGACCCCGGCGCCCACAGCGCGCGCAGCCGGCCCATCAGTTGCGCGGCGAGGCGCTGCTTGGTGGGGCCGAGCGCATTGGTGTTCCATTCCGGTTCGTCGAAATCGGTGGCGGCGACGAAGGTGGGCTCGCCGCCCATCGTCAGCCGCACATTGCCGGCGGCGAGCGCGCGATCCACCGCCGCACCCATCGCCAGGATGTCCTGCCACTGCGCTTCCGAGTACGGCTTGGTGACGCGGGGGGTCTCGCGCACCCGCGTCACATGCATGTCGAAGCCGAACTCGGTTTCGCATTTCTCCACCGCGCCCGTGATCGCCGCGGCGGATTGCGGATCGGGCGTGGCGGCGAGCGGGATGTGGCCCTCGCCGGTCAGCAGGCCGGACGTGGCATCCAGGCCGACCCAGCCGGCTCCCGGCAGATACGCCTCGGCCCAGGCGTGCAGGTCGGTGAAGTCGGCGGTCGGACCCTCCGGCCCGGTCAGCGGCTTCACGTCGCCGACGAGCTGGATCAGATAGCCGGAGACGAAGCGCGCCGCGTAGCCGAGCTGGCGCAGCGCCTGCACCAGCAGCCAGGCGGAATCGCGGCACGAGCCCTGGCCGGCAGCCAGCGTTTCCTCCGGTGTCCAAACGCCGGGCTCCATGCGCACGATGTAGGCGACGCGGCTCTGCACCGCGCGATTGAGGCCGACCAGCATGTCCACGGTGCGCTGCTCGCCACGCGGCACGGCATCCAGCAGCGCCTGCAGTCGGGGGCCAATGGGGGCGAGCCGGCGGAACGGCGCAAGCTCCTGCTCGAGCAGCGGGTCATAGCTGAACGGCCACTGCTCGGCTTCGGGCTCGAGGAAGAAGTCGAACGGGTCGATGGTCGCCATGTCGGCCACGAGATCGACCGTGACGTCGAAATGCGTGACGCGCTCGGGGAACACCACGCGGGCGAGGTGGTTGCCCTGCGGGTCCTGCTGCCAGTTGATGAAGTGCGGCTTGGGTTCGACGATCAGCGCATAGGACAGGACCGGCGTGCGGGCGTGCGGCGCCGGGCGCAGGCGGATGGTCTGCGGGCCGAGCGCGACCAGCCGGTCGTAGTGATAGGTCGTGCGATGGGTCAGCGCGACGGAAAGGGGCATCTGATCGGCTTTGCTGGTTCAAGGGTGGGGCCGGCGCGCAATCATACTGCGGCGGTTTGTGCGGTGCAGCAAGGACTGCGGGCGCGATCGCATCGATTGGCGTCCCGTGCGGGACGAGACGCCAATGGGACGGAACCCCCGGATATGGTTGAATTCTGCGGTTCTCCGCATGGTAATGCCCGCAATTGCGTCTCCAATGGCGGTCTGAATGGGCCAGTGGTAGCGCTGACGGCTTGCTGATTGGTTGACCTCAACGCCTGCTAATCACGCTGCTTCAGGCGGCGGCTCATCGTCCTCTGGCCGACTTGCCGGTTCTGTCTTCGCCTAGCGAGCCGCCCTGGACAGATGATCGGCGTCGGCGCAGGGCATCGTTTAACGGTACGACGTTGCCCGGGCGTTCGACACGCGCAGCTCTTGGTCCATCACACGCACCCAGGCGGCGACTTCCTCGGTCAGGGTCTGCTTGTCGGGGATACGTCGATCGAGACACTGACCCGACAACACGCTGAGTTCGGACTTGGCCTTGTTCAGCCAACTGCCGTGTTTGGGTTTGTAATGCCACTCGAACCGCTCGACGAGGCGGCGCGCCTCGGCGGCGGGGAAGGCTTCGTAGAGTGAGTCTGATTGACCGATGCGGTGCTGTCCGAGTCTCACCTACAGCCTGGGTGAATGGGCTACAGTACGTTCTTCTCCCTGGTAGCTTTGTCCTTGATGAACGCCTTTCTCTCCTGGACGCTTTCGTAGAATAGCACCCAGCGAGTAATGCCTCCCGACTGTCCACGCAAGTCAAGCTGAATGTTCATCCCGTCGCCCGTGAAATCAACGAACTTTTTGGCTTCACCATTGGACAGGTAATAAACATATAGTTCCGGAGATGTGGAGAACCTACCCCTCACGTCCGTCTCCGCGCCCTTGCCGTAGCGCTCCGTGAGTATTCCTAATAGTTCCTGGTAGCGGTGAATCCCTGGATACCCGTACGGATCAGGCCCCATTCCCTTACTCGCTGCGAATATCCGCCATAGTCGGTTTTGAATACCGAAAAACAGCGAAATAGCTTCGATGTCGGCTAACGTAT
>Ga0210402_10000516_pt1 | contig 43031 bp, 33 predicted proteins | sample IncBWC7MmetaG_FD_161055 | JGI IMG/M metagenome (GOLD analysis project Ga0210402, IMG submission 161055) | Forest soil microbial communities from Barre Woods Harvard Forest LTER site, Petersham, Massachusetts, United States - Inc-BW-C-7-M | ecosystem: Environmental > Terrestrial > Soil >...
AGATCGGTTTGTCGCTGCGGACATGTTCGACCTCGACTGTAGCCGTGATCGTCTCCCCGACGCGTACAGCTTTGACGAAACGCCAGTTCGTCTCAAGGAAGACAGTGCCGGGCCCGGGAAGATCCTCTGCGACGACAGCGTTCAACAGGCCGCTCGTGACACCGCCTTGCACGATCAGTCCGCCAAACGGAGATTTCGCTGCGAGGTCGGCATCATAGTGAATTGGATTCCTGTCTCCCGTCATTGCCGTGAACATCTCGACGTCACGCATCGACGTCGTACGCCGCCGCTCGGCCCGTGCGCCCAGCACCGGCTGGCCGGTCAGTGTGTGCTTCCAGGGGGAATCGTTTGGTGTCATTGTCGCGCTCCTAAGCTGCAAGGGGATTAGCAGGCCACTGACGCCGGTGCCGCGTTTCGATCTGACGTTCCTGATCGAGTTTGCGGCTCGCGCCGCACAGGTGCAGGCAAGCCTGCCATGTACTCACACTCGTGGGAGCTGTTAAGGCTCCCACGATGAGGAGGAGCTAGCCATGCAAACGGTTACGACGGTCTCGACATCGCCAAGACGTTCCGATGCCCATTGGGGGCGGCCCCACTCCTGCACGGCTGCGTGCTCGCAAGGCAGGTTACGAGAAAAGCCAGATGATAACCGCCGCCAATGGGAGGCCAATTCCCAACGACCAACCAATTATCAACGCAAGCGCCAAAAGCAAACCTATCCCAGCCCGCAACTCATGCAACGACATGCCGCCGCTCCTTCAAGCTCGCCGTGCGAGAATCACCTTAAGATTGCTGTCAACGAAGGCCGCATAATTAAGCTGGCTTAGTGACATGCAGCGCGGCTGCAGCAGCGACACTCAACGCTGGTTGGCTTGCATAAATTGGATGGCCGCGATATCTCGCCGTATTCAACAACGCGGCGCCGCAGTTCGTCGGCAATGTCGAAGCCCGGTTGCCTTTCCATTCCGGGCAGCCGGGGTCTTAGCGGGGCAACAGGCTAGGACCTCGGATTGGTCGAACTCTCGCATTGCGGACAGCAGCCATCTGCCGCCCTACTGAGTTGACGCGTAAACTCCTCCCTGAGCGCTGCTTTCTCCCATACCGTGCCGTCGCTCTTGACTATTCTTTTGGCTCGCTCGTAAGCATGGCTCTCGGCAGCATCGTCGCCAATGCGGATAATTACATCCGGATGGAAAGGGCATTCTGCAGTGGCACGGGTCGTTTCCAGCGCATAACGCACGGCTGCACTCAAATCGTCGGTGTAGTTGTCAACCAACATCGCAAGCCATCCTGCGCTGCTGCAACTAACCCTTATCTGATGACGCCGCATTGAGATGGCTCAAAGGTGTCTCCAAAAACTGCGGCGACGCGCCCTCCACCAGATCGCGAATCAGTCCGTTTCGATCGTAAGCTGTATCGCGTTCATCGTTGCCAACGCGATCTAACCTGTCTGCTTTCACCTGTTTCTGGGCAGTTGAAGCCTGCTCGCCATCCAACACGAATACGCCACATCAACTAAGGTTCCTTGATCTATCACCAACCATAACCGCCGCCGCCAACTGGCCAACCCCAAACCCAGCCACCGCCGCCAGCCTCCGCCCCAACCCGGGCGTACTAAACCACCCCATCCGGGCCGTCCAATAGCTGCAGCCCGAATACCGCCCATGGGGGCCATGGCGCGCGCAGGCTGGCTTGGCTTAACCCTTGGTTACAAACCGGGGCCGCAACCGGGTATTTGCCCACTGGGCTCTTACCGACGGGATATTTGCCAACCGGCGCGGGCGCCCCTGTCTTATGCTTGCGACGTCAGGCGAAGTGGGTTCATTCAACCACCCCGTTTTCTCGCAGGGTTTTCGTCCATTTCGCGCAGTTCTTGGCATTGTTACGGTCGACGTCGGCGCCGATCTCTACGTAAGCAGCCACCACGAGCGTGATATACGAGCAGGTCGGCAAGAAGTACTGGAGCAAGGAGATACCGATGAAGCGAATTGCACTCGCAGCCTTATTCGTGATTACCGCGATGGGCCAGGCCAGCGCGCAGGACGCAGCAGCTGGCGAAAAGGTGTTTGCTGTTTGCAAGGCTTGTCATCAGGTCGGCGACAACGCAAAGAACGCCGTCGGGCCGGTGCTTAACGGGCTATTCGGACGCAAGGCGGGTTCTGTGGAGGGCTACAATTATTCAGAGCCGAACAAGAAATCGGGCATAAGTTGGGACGAGGCGACGTTCACCGAATACATCAAGGATCCCAAGGTTAAAATACCTGGCACGAAGATGGTGTTCGCCGGAATCAAGGACGAGAAGAAGATCAAGGATCTGATCGCCTACCTCCACACCTTCGACAAGGCGCCGGTCAAATTAGCGCAGTGAATCCGTGTGCTACGAAGAGCCGGTGGGAGCGTTCGCGCGCGAGCGCACCTCCTGGTGACCATTTTCAGCCGCCTGCTTGAACCAGCGTGCAGGCCTCCCGAATGTCCGGCTTTATTTGTTCCTTTTTGCCAGATGCGCCGTATTCGAAAGTTAAACCTAACCGATATTGCGCTTCTACGTTTCCATGCCTAGCCAAGCGTCTCAAGATCCTGAATGATGTTTACGATGCGTGCCGGAGTGACCGACACTTCGCGGAGGGCTACCCCGAGCACTTTTGAGAACGTCTGTTCCGGTGGGACACATTTGTCCCTTTCGCAATGCCGAGTGACTTTGCCGTCTTGAGGTTGAGAGCCAGCTCGGGACGGGTGATTTGGTAAAGCGGGATGTCGCCCGGATTGGTGCCGTTTAGAACTTGACCCATTTGGTACCCAGCAGATCCACTTTGTGTGAGGCTAGCCGGACCAAACGGTTTAACGCGGGAGCCGCTTCAACATTTTCCCCAGCATGTTGATATGCCTAAGCAGGGCTAAGCCCTCATTGGTGAAAGCGCCGGTTCGGAAGTTTCCATTTCGGCTGCCGCACGGTGCGCCACCATGAGCGCCATGCATTCTGCACACGCTGTAGCCGCGAACGGCAGGAGCCCTGCAGCGCTTTTGCGAGCGCTTGGATTTCGCCGCGCATCGAGGCGCTTGGTTTAGCCGGGAAACATCAAATCGTGACGGGTGCATGAGGTTGAGTCAATTTGGAATTTGCTTGATCTTGGCGCCGCCGAACACCCTTGGCACCTTGCCCTACTGGAAGGCGAACAACGCTATGGACGGATGCTCAATGATCTGTGAGGGTCGCCAACGGAAATCTATGAGGGCAGTCTGCGAGTATTTTATAAAACTGGGTCTCAAGAGTATTTTTATAAAAAGATATATCGAGACATATCCTGAAGGCTGCCGAAGGCAAAACTCAAGGCCGCCACCGGCCAGTTTATGTGCGGGCCCCCGGTAACGTGGCGGTCCCCTTTTCAGGATTTCGCCGCACGCGCGATATCCATATCTAGCGTCGTGCTGAACCTGAACGTGGCGGTCTCCGGCATGACGTATCAACCAACAGATTATTGGGCGGCCCCCAGCTCCCACGCCAGTACACCGCCGGCTTCAAGCTGTTGTCTAAAGAACGTCAGCTTACCGCCGCTTTGCGTCGCGAAGACCACCGTGTCGGCGGTGAGAGCAAGAAGTTTCCGGCCTTCAAGAAGCCAGAGCAAACCAGCTTGGGATATTCGGGCGAATGGTTTGTCGCGGTTACAACCGAACAGGTCCAGTGGACCCCATCCCAGCGCCTCTGCGCGAGCCGCCCAGCCGTCATCAAGGAACCGTCCGCAGTCGTCAATGAACCGCAACCACCGGATCGGCGGGATGTCGCAGGGAGGACGAGCCGGATCAAGCCGTGCCAGCGCTTCCGCCCAAACCCGTGGAGCGCCACCATCATACTCCGCGATGGCGGCGCGTTCCTCCTCCTCTTCACCCCACGGCGCTGCTGTTTCGCCTTCAAGCTGGAAATGCTGTTTTTGAACCGTAACCGGCGTAACAGGCGCAACCATTGGGCTTTTAGGCGTGCATCCAATGGTCGTCGGCCGCAGCAGCGCCACGAGTTCGGTCTTGTGACGACGCAGGAGATCGATCACGACTGGCGACGGCGGCGCAGGCGCCTCCAGCACTAGATCCTCGCCCTTGATAGCAAGTTGGATGCCCGCAGCCCGCGCGGCCTTTAGGGCTTCAGCGGCGCTCATAGTCTTGTGCTCCAGCCGGGCTTCACTGTTTTTTGCGGCCCAGATTGCGGAGGCGGATTTGCGTCCGCACCGTCCGCAGCGGTCCCAGCGTTCGTTTTCAAGGGGTTGGCGCGGACGGACGGAGTGTTGCCTTGGCCAATACAGTCCGCGTCGACGCCAACCGTCCGCGGGTACTGAACCGGGAAGCCATTGGTTGAACTGGATTTCGGCATTGGCGCGGACGATGCGGACGGTGCGGACGGTTGTGCCCCCGGCTTTTCTGGCGTGGCATAAGGCTGAGTCGTCGTGATCTTTATGATGCGGGTCCGTGCGCTTCCCTGGCGCCCGTAACCGATCTCGATGCCGATCTTGCGCAGGAAGGTTGCCGCACGGCGCAGCCTGTCCGTCAGCCCCCGAGGGCTGCTCGGCCAAGTCTTGGATTTGACGGCACGGTCACCGACTACACCGGCAAGCTCATCGAGAAGACCGGTGGCCGTTCCCGTCCATAACGTCCGCGTTGTCATGAGATTGCGCACGGCACCGGCGATCGGGTCGGCGTCGATCACACTTTCCACCGCCTCGTCGCGATTGCCGCAATAGGCAGAACAGAAGGTGCCGCTGGACCAAAGTGCCGTCTCGCAGGCCGTGGCCCACAGCGCGAAATCCGCCATGCGCGGCAGCTTCTCCAAATGGGTCTTTGGCAGATGCTTCAAGCCCGCCGCCACGGCATCGAGTAGCGCACCGAGAATACGCGGTCGTTCATCTTCGAACGCCGCCTGGAGTTCGGCCTCCGGGCGGCGACGCTCCTCCGGGATCGGCTCCAGCGTCAGGAACAGAGCGCGGTCTGCAAGATCAGGCCGCGTCACGATTTCCTCGATGCCGTTCAGGATCACGGGGCGGGCAGCGTCGAACAGCACCTCATCTTGATCGGTATACAACCGGCGGACGGCAAAGCCGCCACCTGTGGCGAGGCGGCACAGCGTGTCGGAAAGCCATGCCGGCAAGCCAGACACGTTGTCAAAGGCCAGTACGTGGCCGTTTCTCGCTGCGATGAAAAGGTCACGATCCTCCCGCGGCAGGGCGCGCAACGGGGCGGTGTTCGGATCGAGCAGCGCCCGCAGAATTTTTGAGAAGGTGGACTTGGCCGAACCCTGCTCTCCGGACAGAACGAGGATCGGATAGGGCCCTCGATCGCGGAGGACGGCGAGCGCCCATGCCACCACCAGCACGAAGTCGGCTTCAGACTTGACGTTGAGGAAGGAGCGCAGCGTCTCCACCGATCCGCCCGGTTCCGGCGTGGGCAGAGACCGCATTCCGCTGGAACGGCGAAACCGCACCGGCGGGGTATCGATCACCCGCCAGCCGGCTGCATCGATCTCCACCGCCCGCCAGGCCGCGTCACTGAGGTCGAGGTACAGCCGGCCGTCCAGTTCCCCGACGCGGATATGCACGGTCCTTTCGGGGGCATCGAAATGTGCCGTGGCATTGATCACGTTCAGTGCCGATTGCAGCGCCTCGGAACTCGGCGCGCCCTGCGTCGCCTCGTAGAAGCGGTGCGCCAGCCACTCATGAAAGCCCTTGGAACGAATTGGCCAAGTCTCGCGGTGGCCATTGATCTCGAGATCGGCGAAGCCGGTCCCGTCAGCGGTGTGAAAAAGTTCGGCGGATTGCGCGATTTGGATCAGAATGTCTGCATGCTTGGGGCCGCGCCCACCGGCATCGCCATTCTCCTCGGCGATCGCTTTGTCGAGCGCCGTCATCCGGCAGCCCGCAGTCTTCAATTGTGCCCGTAATGTCTGGAACGCCGCGCGGTCGTCTTTCGTCAGCGCGGCAAGGGATTCCACCACCTCCGGCGTGAAGGGCGCGCCGGGATCGCCAGCAGTTTTCTCGACCAATCCGTCCAGCGGGTCGTGCACCTCGTCGGCAGCAGCAATGCTGTCGAAGATCCTGTGCTCGGCGACTTTGATCTGCTCGTCGTTGTCAGGGTTCATCTGGCCGGCGAGACTCGAAGATACTACTGGGCCGCTGCGATCATTTCCGCCGCAACGCCGGCAGAGGAACTGTGGGAACCCGTGCTCGCAGTCCATGTTTATCGCCATGGCAAGTCACCCACCGTGGCTTCTGCGAGGCTTGCCGTGACCTTGGCCGAAGCCGGGCCATTGCCGGGACCGGTATTGGCGAAAGCGATCCCCGAGCGAAACGCCATGAGCATGTCGTTGAAATCCATTCCCCTCGGCGGGATGGCAATACGCACTCGGCGCCCCTCGCGCACCCAACGTCGCGCAGAGTCCTTTGCAGCGGCCTCGCCAGCTTCGTCACCGTCGGCCAACACGATCACGTCACGCACATTCCTCGGCAAATCGAGGCTACGCAGTCCAGCGGTCGAAAGAGCCGCCCACGCGGGATTGCCGCACGCCTGCATCGCCGCAAGGCACGTCTCGATCCCTTCGCCGACCATGAGCACGTCGCCCGGATCGGCAAGGCGGACCGCTCCACCCCGGCAGGGACCTAGCATCATCTTCGGCGGCTCGACCGGGGCCTTACTGCCACCATCACCGGCAAGGAAGGTGCGATGGATCGCCATCGGCGTTCCCTGCACGCCGCTGGTGACGAGCGCCACCATCGCCGGCCAGGTTCTTCCCAAGGGATGCTTCAGGCCGGCATGAAAACGCAGCGAGTCTGGCACCAAAATCTTGATCCCGCGCGCGGTGAGATACGACTCGACCGGCGTTCCCGACGCGGGCCCGGCTGCATGCAAGATGGCAAGCGCAGCATTGGTACGCTCGGCGTCATCGTGCTCCGACTTGCACTCGATTGTAGGGCGTTGGAAATACCCGGAGTTCTTGGGCCACAAGCCACGCGCTTTCAGGGCAGTGATGACCTCTGCCTGCTCGCAACCGGCATGGCAGTGCACTAGCACCCGGCCGTCGTCCGCGTCTTGGATTGAAAGGCTCGGCGTACTGTCGTCGTGCGCAGGGCAACATGCTGACCAGCCACGACCGGATTTCCGTCCTCCAAGGGCTGCGCCGATCTCAGCGGCATATACGTGCGGTCTGGATGCAAGGATAACGGACGGGGTTGCACAACGAGTCGCAGAATGGATATTGTGTGAGCGATCTGATCGACATTTCCAAGCTGCGCCCTGGCCGCCGACTCCACGGTGGCCCGGGTTTTTCACGCGGCCTCCTCGTTGGTCTTGAGCAAATCCTCAATCGAGGCAAAGACGATCAGTCGACGCCGACCGACGGTGATGGATTTGAGCTTCTTTGCTCCGATCAATTCGTAAATTTTGGTATTTCCCAGTCCGGTGAGGTAGCGCGCCGCTTTCACCGTGACCAGAATTGGCCGTTGCGCCGGAGAATATTTGACCATCTCATGCTCCTTGAACTCGGATCCCCACGGCTGGGGACACGCGATCAAGGTGGATGACGAAAGCGCGCTTTAGGAGTGTGCTACCAGCTGGTCGTTTTGACCACCTTTGAGCACAGAGGTAGCATACCAGTTCCTGACCATGGCTTTGGTGACGTTTACTTCCAGAGCAACGGTGACAATCGTGGCGGTTATTCCATACATTGGGTCAGCGGCGGTTATTCGGTACGTCAGGTCGCCGAAGCGTTCTTCAAAATATGCAGCAAGCCCAAGAGCGACTTCCCGTGCCGGATTGGCTTTACGCGCAGAGGAAATTACTTTCGCGGCCCTTGAAAGCTGCCTGGCCCCGCTTTTCGATCTACTAGATTTATCGCACTGCAAACGACCGGCTTCCTGGAGCAGAAGGTCAGCAACACCCGGGACAGGATCGGTCGACAAGTCCCGGGAGCGCTCGACTTCGATCACGATCAAATAGAACAGCTCTTCGAGAGCTTTGGCTTGAGCGAGTTCTGCCGGCATGGCCGGAGCTTTTGCAGGTGGGATCGCACGACGAAAAAATCTGGTCGTAGGCTTATGGTTAGAGCGCTCGCGTTTCGTTAGTTCGGTCCATACAGCATCCATCCGCTTGTCTGATGCCAACCGCTCTATTAGCAACACCTTTCTGATGTTGCCGACTTGACTGGCTTTAGCGTGCATTGCCGAGGTTGTCTTCTGCAAAAACGCCGGAAATTTTGACGAAAACACCAACATACTTCGGTCCATCGTGATGCATCTGTTTCGTATGGAGGCGAATCGTGGCGGAGATCAAGGGTCCTGATAAGGATATTCGTCTAATTTTGTGCGAGCCGCTCACTTGGGTTCGCTTTTCAAGATACGGATTTTAACCCCTACAACGGATTAAAAGAGGCCGAGTTTTATTGGGGAAGTACGCGCGCGAGTCTCATGCTGGACTCTATCAGAAAACGCAACTTTCTCGGCCTAAAGTGCGCTTGACGGATTGAAGCGGCACCACCCCGGCGGCTCCCAATTTTCTCGCGCAGAACTCTGCCCACACTGTCATCAATCGCCGCCTCTTCTCGAACATATCGCCTCGTTGGTACGCGGCTTCGACCTTGTTGCCGACTACGTGGGCCAACGCCGTTTCGACGACTTCCTGCGCGAAATTCGTGCGCTCAGCTGCCCACGTCCGAAACGTCGATCGGAAACCGTGTGCCGTTATGTCACCGCGCTTCATCCTGCGCAGCACCATCAATAAGGCCATATTTGATAGCTGAGCCCGCTGATCGCCAGGAAAGACATACTCGTTCTGGCGCAAAGACTGCATATGGGTCAGTACGGCCAGCGAATGTTCGGCTAAGGGCACGCGATGCTCGCGACCCGCCTTCATCCGAGATGCCGGAATTGTCCAGATCTTAGTCTGCATATCGATTTCGTCCCAGCGGGCTCCGATAACTTCTCCCGTCCGTGCCGCCGTCAGGATCAAGAACTCCAAAGCCTTGGCGGCAACGCCCTTTTGGGCGCGTAGCTCTGCCAGATATGTAGAAATCTGGAGATACGGAAGCGCGGCGTGATGCTTGACCCTGCGTACCTTGCTTCGGGCCGGGAGCAAGTGATCGAGGTGTCCGCGCCATCGAGCCGGATTTTCGCCGGAGCGCAGTCCTCGCACTTTTGCCCAATCCAAGATGGCCTCGATACGCCCGCGCAAGCGGCTGGCTGTCTCCGGTTTCGTGGACCAGACCGGCTCCAGCGCCTTCATCACCAGCACCACATCGATGGCCTGCACAGCCACCTTGCCGAAGATTGGGCTACAATAGGTCTTAAGGGTGTTTTCCCATTGCTGGCGATGCTTGGCGTTGCGCCATCCAGCAGCATGCGCCTTGATGTAGGCATCTCGGCATTCATCGAAGGTCATGGACCTCGCGGCTTCCAGCGCCGCTTGCGCCTGCGCCGCCTTACGATGCTCAATTGGATCGATGCCAGCCTGACGAAGCTTCCGGCACTCCGCTGCCTTTTCACGGGCGTCCGCGAGGCTCACGGTCTCCGCAGAGCCAAGGCCCATCTGGCGCTCGCGGCCTTTTGCGGCAAAGCGATAAAGCCAAGACCTTCGGACGCTTCCAGCAGCCCCTGCGGTGCATTGCAGATATAGGCCCCCGCCGTCAGACCACATTCCAACCTTGGCCGTACGGACCTTAGCAGGTGAAAGACGTTGGATTGTGCGTGGCATCGCTACCCCCGTTCGTACCCCCGTTAAATGTGGGTATAGTGACGGTTGACTGCAAATGGTAGCGAGCATGAGAACGCTAATAATTGCCTAACGGCAGGCACTTCTCGAACGATGGCGAATGAGGGAGAACAACAAGCTGGCGGAGAGAGTGGGATTCGAACCCACGGTACGGTTTCCCGCACACACGCTTTCCAAGCGTGCGCCTTAAGCCACTCGGCCATCTCTCCGGAGGCCCTCTCTTGAAGGGGCGGCGCCAGTTTTGCAAGGGACAGCAAGCGCGAGACGCGCTATTTCGGCAACCAATTGAAGTTACTTGGTGATTTTACGGATATGTTCGGGCAACCGGGCCGCCTCGGCGCAGGCACCTTGAACCGAGATCAGGCAACTGGCGACATCTCAGACACACTTTCAATCGAGCAAGCGGAGGCGAAGATGACGACCAGGCGGACTCTGATGTTTGCGATTGTCCTGTCTGCCTTTGGCCATGCCGGAAGCGCGCTCGCGCAGGTCTGTCACCGCGAGGGGTCCGCCGTGGCCTGCGATGACGGACGGCGTGGCGAACTCTCGGGCGATGCGATCATCTGGTCCGACGGTACGCGGTCGAGTTCGTCGCCGCATCCGAGCGTGATCATCGGCAACAAATCGTCGGTGCACGTCGGATCGGGCGTATTCGTCGGCCAAGGTAAGGGCGTCGTGCCGCTGGACGACCCGAAGGCACCGAACAAGACGCGCTGCGCCATTCTCGACGGCGTTTCGTATTGCTACTGATGTTTCGCTGACGAAGGCCGCAGCAGGCCGACCTTCAGGTCACTGCCCGCGCGTTGGAGTTCGCGGAACGAATCGGCCACAGGATCGGCGGCTCGCTCGCGGGCAATGTTTGCTCCCTGTCGCCGCCGGCCTCGCGTAGCGCATCGACGAATTCGGCGAACCATTGCTGGATCGATCGGCGCTGAAGCCGCGCCATCATCGCCTCCCAGCGCATGCGCCGCTCGAGCAGTGGCATCGAGAGCGCGACGGCAATGGTCCGCGCCATGCCATCGATGTCGTGGGGGTTGACCAGAAGTGCCGTTTCGAGTTCGTTGGCCGCACCGGCAAATTTCGAAAGCACCAGCACGCCGGGATCGGCCGGGTTTTGGGCGGCGACATATTCCTTGGCGACCAGATTCATCCCGTCGTGCAGGGGCGTGACGACACCGACCTGGGCCGTGCGATAAAGCCCCGCCAGCACAGTCTGACCAAAACCCTTGTTGAGATATCGGATCGGTGTCCAGTCCACCTCGCCATGCCGGCCGTTGACGTCGCTGATGAGCCTTGCGAGTTCATTCTGCAGCTGGCAATAGGCTTCGATTCCACCGCGCGAGGGCGTTGCGATCTGCAGCAACGACACCGTGCGCGACAGCGAGGGTAGCATTGTCCACATCCGGTCGAACGCCTTGATGCGGTTGACCAGCCCTTTGGAGTAGTCCAGCCGGTCGACCCCGATCGCGAGCTTCTCGCCGTTCAGGCTTCGACGCAATCGCGATACATCGGGATGCGACGTGGCCTTCGCGGCTTGCCGCGCGAATTTTTCGTTGTCGATGCCAATCGGAAATACCGCCATGCGCGTCCTGCCGTGGCGCGACCTGACGACATCGCCGTTGATCTTGAAACCGGGAGAAGAGCAAAGATAGGCGCGGAAATTCTCGCAATCATCCTTGGTCTGGAACCCGATCAGGTCATAGGCCAGCATGGCCTCGACCAGTTCGCGATGGTGGGGCACGCCTTCGATGACGTCACGCGCCGGCCACGGCGTATGCAGAAAGAAGCCGATCGGCTCGGTAACGCCAAGTTCACGCAGTTCGCCGCCAAGCGCGAGGAAATGATAGTCCTGAACCCAGAAAACGGTATCCGGCTTCTTGAAGCGCAACAGCGCGCGCGCCATGAAGGCATTCACTTCCCGGTAGGAAAGATAGTCTTCCTGCGAGGCCCGGATCAGATCGGCGCGGGAATGAAGTGCCGGCCAGAGCGCGGAATTGGCAAAACCTTCGTAATACCCGCCGTAATGCGCGGCCGGCAGATCGAGCATCGCCAGCGCGCCGGTACCCAGAGCTTCGACTTCGGCGAACGGTTCCTTCTGCGCACCTTCGCGGACGCGGCCGCTGGAACCCACCCAAATCGCACCGGATTTTTCCACCACCGGCAGCAACGCGGCCGCAAGTCCCCCGGTGATGGGTTCATTGATATTACCGCGCGAAACGCGATTTGAAACGACGACGAGGTTCACAACGCTCCCCTCCGGTGCATCGGTCGCCTGTTTAACTGTTATTCATCAATATGGTTCCTGGTCACTTTTTCAACCAATTGAAACCAAAATCGGGCGCAGCAATGATCGGAAAACGGTGCTGCCGGGGAAAGAAAATTGCCGCGTACGCGGTCACTCTCTCGCCGCAGCTTCGCCGTCAACCAGACGCGCGAGCCACGCACGAACGTCACGCGGCTCGTCAAAATGGCCCGCTACACCCTCTGCCCGCCGTCCCACCGAGAAGGCAAGCCCGCCAAGGTCAGGCATGATGACAAATACCGATTCATCGGTAACGTCATCGCCGATAAATATCGGACGCCGCCCTCGAAACGGCTCGCGCCGCATCAATTCGCGAACGCCCATCGCCTTGTCGAAGCCCACTTGCTTGATTTCGAAGACGCATTTTCCCGGCAGCACCTCGATCGGCGCATGCGGCAGCTCGTTCCTGATCAGGGAAATGGCTTCGTAGATCGCTTTCTCCGCATGCGGCGCCAGCCGGTAGTGAAGCGCCAGCGAATAGCCCTTGTCCTCGAGCAAAATGCCCGGGCTCAGTCTGGCGATAGCGGCGAGGCGGCGTTTCAATTCCTTGTCCATGGGCGGCGCATGCGTCGCCACGGCTTCGCTGTCGCTCGAGAGCCGCATCTCGGCACCGTGACCCCCGACGGCCGGAAATTGATCCGGAGCAAAAATCAGATCGATATCGTTCAGCGATCGCCCGCTGACAAGAGCGAGCGCGCCTGATGTCTTGTCGCTCAGACGGATAAGGGTGTTGGCCAGTCCCGGCGGCACCCAGACCTCGCGCGGGGTCGGCGCGAGGTCCAGCAGCGTGCCATCGATGTCGAGCAGGATGGCACACTCGCCGAGGTGCTGCGCCAACTCGCCCACCATCAAGTTCGGCGAAACTTCCCCGATGCGTTGCACACGTTCCTCGGCCGATTTCTGACCCGCCAAATCCTTCTTTCTCACATTCTACTCCACCACGGCGAGCGGCCGCGCGATCGATTCCAGCGTTCTGCGTTCGGCCGCGATGCAATAGCGCCACGCAATCATGGCGGCCGCCACCATCAATACCGCGCCGAAAAGATAGCCTGCAAAAACGCTACCGCGCGAGCCGGTATCAATCAGCAAGCCAAACAAGACCGGGCCTGCAACGCCGCCGATTCCGGTCCCCACCGCATAAAAGAGCGCGATCGCAAGAGCCCTGACCTCAAGCGGAAAAGTCTCGCTCACGGTGAGATAGGCGGCACTTGCGGCCGGAGACGCGCAGAAGAAAATTACCATCCAGGCGATGGTCTGGCTCTCGGCGCTCAATGCGCCGATCGAAAAGAGATAGCCGGTAATCGCGAGCAGAACCCCGGAGACGGCGTAGGTGAGCGTGATCATGACGCGACGCCCCAACGTGTCGAACAGTCGGCCGAGCACGAGGGGTCCAAGGAAATTTCCAGCTGCAAACGGAAGGATGTACCAGCCGATCTGGTCCGACGGGATCCCGTAAAATTCGATCAGGATGAGCGAAAACGTGAAGAAAATCGCGTTGTAGAAAAATGCCTGTGCGACCATCAAGGCCATGCCGACCAGCGAGCGCTGCCGATAAAGCGTAAACAGGGTATGCGCAACCTCGCGCAGCGGCGTGTGATGGCGCATCCTAAGCTTGAGCTTCGGCCAGACGCGTTGAGGTGATACCTGTTCAGTTGGTTGGTCCTGCACCTGACCCGTTACCGTGCGCTCGATTTCGGCGACGATTTCATTGGCACGATCGGGGTGGCCATGGATCACCAGCCACCTTGGGCTCTCGGGAATCCACATCCGCATCACGAACACAACAAGCCCGAGGCAGGCGCCGGTGAGGTAAGCAAGGCGCCAGCCGACGTCGACGGCGAGCCGCTGCGGATCGAGCAGTACAATGGCGCTCACCGCGCCGAGCGCCGCGCCGATCCAGAAACTGCCGTTGATCACGAGGTCGGTCCAGCCGCGGTAGCGCGCAGGCACCAGCTCCTGGATGGTGGAATTGATCGCCGTGTATTCTCCGCCGATACCTGCGCCGGTCAGAAAGCGGAACAGCGCGTAGCTTTCGACACTCCAGGAGAGCGCGGTCAAAGCGGTCGCGGTCAGGTAGACGGCCAGGGTTATGAAAAACAGTTTCTTGCGGCCGATCCGGTCGGTGAGCCAGCCGAAGCCGAACGCGCCAAGCACCGCGCCTGCAAGATAGGAACTGTTGGCGAGCCCGACATCGAAATTGGAAAAATGCAGGGTCGGGCTTTCCTTCAATGCGCCGGACAGCGCGCCGGCGAGCGTCACCTCAAGCCCATCAAGAATCCAGGTGATGCCCAGCGCCAGAACCACGCGGGTATGGAAGCCGCCCCAGTACAGTGCGTCGAGACGGAACGGAATGTTGGTCTCGATGAGGCGATCATCGGTATTTGCCGCGGAGGAGGTTGCGGCAACCGTCACATCGCCCTGCCGTCGCAGCAAATCCATCGGACCGAACCAACGTAACGAGAAGTCTCGGGAGTGACGTTTCGGATTGTTTGAGCCCCTGAATACCGTCAACGGCCAATATCAATGTCTTTCCGGCGCCTTAAGTTCCAGCATTTAGGCGAAGGAACCAATCGTCGACAAGCGGGTTCGCATCGAAACCGGACAAAATGGCATGACCGCACATCGGAAATCGGCTTCACGCGCTGTAACGAAACGAAAAAATTCAAGGCGAAGGGCTGCGACGGCAAAAGCGCGAAAGACGACCCGTCGCAAGATGGCATCGAAGCGCTGGTCACAGCGCGTCACGCGAGAGAGCGACGCCCTGGACTTGCAAGCTGGCGTCTTTGCGCAACGCGATCCGAAGCGGATCGCCGCCTCGCTCAAGCGTTCCGCGGAACGCAGTTCGCGCCGCAAGGCCGGCGCCTATCGCTCGGCGGTTTCGATGCTGACCTTTTACATCAATCGCGCGGGCAAGACGCTACCAAAGACGCAGCGGACGCGGCTGGAACGCGCCAAGGTCGAGCTCAGGCGCCAGTTCGGACGGGAGTGACGGCGTGATCGCGCGAGCCTGACGGCTCATTGTTGGAATAACGGCAGAGCAAATCCTGGGCTTTACGAGATTGCGCAAACCCGCGTGGTCGTTCGCGTCTGCGATCAAGCCGCACGGATATTGGTCATGAAACGGGCCAGTTCCTCGCGCAACCGGCTGCTTTCGGTCGACAGCGAGCGCGCCGAGTCCAGCACATTGCCCGATGCGGAGCCCGTCTCCGTCGCGCCGCGATTGACTTCTCTGATATTGGCCGCCGCCTCGTGGGTGCCGAGGGCGACGGTTTGAACGCTGCGCGCGATCTCCTGCGTCGCCGACCCCTGTTCTTCCACCGCGCTCGCAATCGTCGAAGCGATCGAGGAGATTTGCGCGATGGTGCCGCCGATCTCCTTGATGGCGGCAACCGACTCCTGGGTTGCGCCCTGCATGCCGGTGATGTGCGACGAGATTTCGTCGGTCGCCTTTGCCGTCTGGCTCGCAAGCGATTTGACTTCAGAGGCAACGACGGCAAAGCCCCGGCCGGCATCGCCGGCGCGAGCCGCCTCGATGGTGGCATTGAGTGCCAGAAGGTTTGTCTGCTCGGCGATCGCCGTGATCAATTTCACCACGTCGCCGATTTCCTGTGCGGCGCGCGACAGTTTGCCGATCCGGGTGTCGGTTTGCTCGGCCTGATGGACGGCGGCTTCCGCGATCCGATTCGATTCCTGCACCTGCCGCCCGATCTCGTCGACCGAAGCGGAAAGCTCCTCGGTCGCCGACGCAACCGATTGCATGTTGCTTGAAGCCTCTTCCGATGCGCCTGCGGCCTGGCTGGACAGCGTCTGCGTGGTTTCCGCGGTTCGCGTCAATGTGCCGGCAGCAGCCTCGAGCTGGACGGCTGATGCTGAAACATTGGCGACGATGCTGCCCACGGTCGCCTCGAACTCGTCGGCGAAGCGAATAAGCTCCGAACGCCGCGCCGCCGCGCTGGCTCTATTCTGCGCATCATGCTCGGCTGCTTCGCGCTCGGCCTTGGCAATCGCCCTCACCTTGAATTCCTCGACGGCGGCGGCCATTTCGCCAACCTCATCCTTGCGGCCGAGACCGGGCAGAACGACCTCGAAATTGCCGTTGGCTAGTTCCCGCATCGCCTTGCACATCGCGATCATCGGTCTGGAAATTCCCTTGCCCAGGACCACGGCCAGTATTCCGCCCAGGAGAAAGCCGCCGACGGCGAGAACCACCACGAGACGTTCCGTCTCGCTGATGGCAGCGTCGGATCCGGAATCGAGCCGTTGTTGATCGGACAGCAGATCCGCCTTCATTGCGTTCGACGCCTTGATGATCGCCGCCGCGGAATCGGTCATTTCAACGGAAAGCTCGTCGATTTCCTTGGCATTGTCGATCAGTTTGGACAAAGCCTGCTGATACTCTTCAAGCTGCCTGGCGGCTTCCTTGACGGCCTCTGCAATTTTTGCGTCGGCCGACGGAATCGCCTGCAGCGCGGTCTCGACGAATTTGAGACGCGCCATCGCGCTGGCCGCAACCGACTGGTCGGAATTGACGACGAAGGTATTGGCGAGCGCGCTTGCGGTTTGAAATTGCGCAGCCACCTTCTTCGCAGCGAGCGTGACGGCCGCAAGCTCGGAATCGTCCTCGACACCGCTCGGCAGGTCGTCGAGCTTGTAACGCAGCATATTGCCGCTGCGCATGAGCTGGTTCTGGGTCAAAAGCTCGGTGTCATGCTTTACCTTCACGACATCGGCAAAGATCTTGGTGAAGGCGCGGAATTCGCGGGCCAGGCGCGTGACCTGATTGATGCGCGCCGGATTCGCCGTGCTCCTCATCGATTTTTCGATGGCCTCTTTCAGGCCGGCTTCGGCCGCCAATGCAGCCTTGGCGTCGTCTTCTTTCCCGGTCACCGAATAATATCGTGCCAGCGCACGGTATTCGATCAGTTCGCGGTCGATCTTCTGGGCCGATTCGGATTCCGATACGCTGTTGCGGTACGCCACCACGCCTGAGGAAACGCGCTCGAATCCCATATAGGCCATGCCCATGCTGACCGCCGAGATGGCGAGTACGAACACAAAACCGAGCATGATTTTGCCGCGGAATCGCAAGGTCGGGAGCGTTAGCGATATTGATCGCGACCGGACGCGCTTCGTCAACTTCACCTCTGACCCCCGTCACTCCAAGACCCGGCGAAACCGGAAAACCACTGGCTCCGGATCCAGCCCGGCGCAAACCTAGAGTAGAATGGATAAGAGGTCGTAAATTGAGAGGGCCACCCCTGAAACGGACACTCTATATATGTCCCTCATGCCATCGGGGCGCCGGAGGGGTTGGCAACGCCGATATTTGCCCGTTCCGGACCTGCGACAACGGCGCGCACATCATCACCTTCCCACAACGGCAAACACATTCCGGCGCATAGCACTCCTCCGTCGCAGCGGGCAGGACGAAGTCGAACTCATTCCCGCTTGATGTGGCGGTCCGCCCCCTGACGGCCCAGGCGCATAACCGGCCAAAGTCGATGGGTGAAAAACGCGGGGGCGCGCGCGCACCCCCACGGGCGGTGCGAGGCTTTGGGCACCGGCCGTCCTGCCGCCTGCCTGAGCGGCGCTGAGCACAGGGACCAGAATCAAGCAAATCTGACGGCAACAAGACACTTCCGAGACGAAAATCCTAGTTGCAAAGTCTCTTCCTCGCGCTTCTAATCCAAACAAATAAAAACATTCGGGAGGTAGAGGCGTGTCAACCATCAAACTGACGGTGAACGGTAAAGCGGTCTCGGCCGAGGTCGAGGACCGTACCCTTCTTGTCCATCTCTTGCGCGATCATCTGAACCTGACTGGCACCCATATTGGCTGCGACACCAGCCAGTGCGGCGCCTGCGTGGTGCACATTGACGGTCGGGCGGTCAAATCCTGCACGGTGCTCGTGGGACAAGCCAACGGCGCCAATGTCACCACGATCGAAGGCATCGCCAAGGGCGACGAACTGCACCCGATGCAGGCCGCATTCCGCGACAATCATGGTTTGCAATGCGGCTATTGCACACCGGGCATGATCATGTCGGCGATCGATATCGTCCACCGCCACGGCGGCAAGCTCGACGAAACCACCGTCCGCCAAGAACTGGAAGGCAACATCTGCCGCTGCACCGGCTATCACAATATCGTCAAATCGGTGTTGGACGCGGCCGGCCGCATGAAAGTTGCGCAGGCGGCAGAATAATCAGCCTGAGCGGCATTGAAGGACTTTCGAAATACAAACCGGCCGCGATCGGCGTCTTCCGCGACAAAGGTCATGCGGTCCGACAGGGAGAGATGCAATGGGTGTTGAGGGTATCGGCGCCAGCGTGGTGCGCAAGGAAGACCGGCGTTTCATCACGGGTAAGGGGCGGTATGTCGACGACATAAAGCTTGCGGGCATGACATATGCGCATTTCATCCGCAGTCCGCACGCGCATGCGAAGGTCAAGAGCATCGATTCCTCGGCAGCGATGAAGATGCCGGGCGTGCTCGGTGTTTTGACCGGACAGCAGATCGTCGACGACAAGGTCGGCAACCTCATCTGCGGCTGGGCGATCACCTCCAAGGACGGCACGCCGATGAAAATGGGCGCGTGGCCGGCAATGGCGCCGGAGACGGTGCGCTTCGTAGGCCAGGCGGTGGCGGTCGTGATAGCCGAGAGCAAGAACCTCGCCAAGGACGCGGCCGAAGCGGTCGTCGTCAGCTACGAGGAACTTCCAGCCGTGCCCGACATTCGCGCCGCGATCAAGCCGGGCGCCCCGCAGCTTCACCCGGAAGCGCCGGGCAACATCATCTACGACTGGGTGATCGGCGATGAAGCCGCCGTCAAGGATGCGTTCAGCAAGGCGGCCAACGTGGTCACGCTCGAAGTCACCAATAATCGCCTGGTGCCAAACGCAATGGAGCCGCGATCAGCAGTCGCCGAATACGACGCGGCCGAAGAGCATTTCACTCTCTATTCGACTTCGCAAAATCCGCATGTCGCGCGGCTCGTGCTTTCGGCGTTCTACAACATTGCGCCAGAGCACAAGCTGCGGGTGATCGCGCCGGATGTCGGCGGCGGCTTCGGCTCGAAGATCTACATCTATCCGGAAGAAATGGTGGCGCTGTGGGCCTCCAGGAAGGTCGGTCGCCCGGTGAAATGGACCGGCGACCGAACCGAAGCCTTTCTTACCGACGCCCACGGCCGCGACCATGTCACCAGGGCGGAGATGGCGTTCGACAAGGACAACAAGATCCTGGGCTTGCGGGTGAAAACCCACGCCAATCTCGGCGCCTACATGTCGCTGTTCTCGTCGGCGGTGCCGACCTATCTCTACGCGACGCTGCTTTCGGGCCAGTACAACATTCCGGCGATCCATGCCGAAGTGATCACGGTCTATACCAACACGGTGCCGGTCGACGCCTATCGTGGCGCGGGACGGCCCGAAGCGAGTTACCTGATCGAGCGGACGATGGAGACGGCGGCGCGCCAGTTGAAGGTCGACCCGGCAGAACTGCGCCGCAAGAATTTCATCACGCAATTTCCGCATCAGACGCCGGTGATCATGGCCTATGACGCCGGCGATTTCGGTGCCTCGCTCGACGCGGCGCTGAAGGCGATCGACTATGCCGGCTTTGCAGCGCGCAAGGCAAAGGCGAAGTCGGAAGGCAAGCTGCGCGGGCTTGGTTTCTCCTGCTACATCGAGGCTTGCGGGGTTGCACCATCGAAGGCGGTCGGCAGCCTCGGCGCCGGCGTCGGCCTGTGGGAATCTGCGGAAATCCGCGTCAATCCGGTCGGCACCATCGAGGTGCTCACGGGATCGCACAGCCACGGCCAGGGTCATGAGACGACGTTCGCCCAGCTCGTCGCCGAGCGGTTCGGCGTCCCGATCAGCCAGGTGCAGATCGTTCATGGCGATACTGACAAGGTGCAGTTCGGCATGGGCACCTATGGCTCGCGCTCGCTCGCGGTCGGCGGCAGCGCGATTTTCAGGGCCCTGGAGAAGGTCGAAGCCAAGGGCAAGAAAATAGCGGCGCATCTTCTGGAGGCGTCGGAGGGCGACATCGTCATCGAAAACGGCGAGTTCAAGGTCACCGGTACCGACAAGTCGCTGGCGCTGCCGATGGTTGCGCTGGCCGCCTACACCGCCCACAACCTGCCCGAAGGCATGGAGCCGGGCTTGAAGGAAACCGCGTTCTACGATCCCAGCAACTTCACCTTCCCCGCGGGCGCCTATATCTGCGAGCTCGATGTCGACCCCGGCACCGGCAAGACCAGCTTCGTCAATTTCGTTGCGGCTGACGATTTTGGCCGGCTGATCAATCCGATGATTGTCGAAGGCCAGGTTCATGGCGGGCTCGCCCAGGGAATCGGCCAGGCGCTGCTCGAAAACGCCGTCTATGACGGTTCGGGCCAGCTCGTGACGGCATCGTTCATGGATTACGCCATGCCGCGGGCCGACGATCTGCCGTCGTTCAAATTGAGCCACACGACGACCCTGTGTCCGGGCAATCCGCTGGGCGTCAAGGGCTGCGGCGAGGCGGGCGCGATTGGCGCATCGGCTGCCGTCATCAACGCGATCACGGACGCAATCGGCAACAACAAGCTCGAGATGCCGGCGACGCCCGACCGGGTGTGGCACGCCATCAATGGCCACGCATGAGAGGGAGATGAACCATGTATTCCACGACATACCATCGTCCCTCCTCGGTTGATGAAGCCGCCGCGCTCTTCGCCAAGGGCAAGGAGGCAAAATACCTCGCTGGCGGCCACACGCTCATCCCCGTGATGAAGCAGCGGCTCGCCTCGCCTTCGGACGTCATCGATCTCGCCCGGATCAAGGACCTCGTCGGCATCGAGGCTTCCGGCGACACGCTGACCATCAAGGCTGCAACGCCCCATTACGATGTGGCTACGAGTGCGGATGTACAAAAGGCGATACCGGCCCTTGCCCACCTCGCCTCGGTCATCGGCGATCCCGCCGTGCGTCACCGCGGCACAATCGGCGGATCGATCGCCAACAACGATCCGGCGGCCGATTATCCGGCCGCGCTTCTGGCGCTCGGGGCGACCGTCAAGACCAACAAGCGTTCGATTGCGGCGGATGACTTCTTCAAAGGCCTGTTTGCAACCGCGCTTGACGACGGCGAGATCATCACCGCGGTCTCGTTTCCGATTCCCGCCAAGGCGGGATATGCCAAATTCCCGCACCCAGCATCGCGCTTTGCGTTGACCGGCGTCTTCGTCGCCAGGAGCAGGTCCGGCGACGTCCGCGCGGCCGCCACCGGCGCCTCGTCCGGTGGCGTTATGCGCGTCGGCGCAATCGAAGCCGCGCTCAAGGCGAATTGGACGGCGAGCGCCCTCGATAACATCAGGATTCCGGCCAGCGGCTTGATGAGCGATATCCACGGCACGGCCGATTACCGCGCCAATCTGATCAAGGTAATGGCGCAGCGTGCCGTCACACAGGCCGGGTAGCGGCGTTCGCCTTCCCGAGTCGATGGAAGGATAAAGTGCCCGACAGATCGGAGCCTCACTCATCGACCCGGGCCGCGGGCCCGCTGGAGGGTTTTCGCATCATCGAATTCGCCGGCATCGGACCCGGCCCTTTCGCCTGCATGATGCTGGCGGACATGGGTGCCGAGGTGGTTACGCTCGAGCGCGTCGGAGCGAAGAGGAATCTGAAATCGGCAGCCGCGCGTGGCCGCAAGGTGGTCGGGATCGATTTGAAGGACAAGGCGGCGATCGCGCAGACCCTCGAGCTTCTCGATCACGCCGATGCCCTGATCGAAGGCTTTCGGCCGGGAGTGATGGAACGGCTCGGGCTTGGCCCCGATGTCGTGCACGCGCGAAACCCGCGCCTTGTCTATGGCCGCATGACCGGGTGGGGCCAGGAAGGCCCGCTGGCGCAGGCGGCCGGCCACGACATCAACTACATCTCGGTGACCGGCGCGCTCGCGGCGATCGGCCCTCGCGAAAGACCGGTCCCGCCGCTGAACCTGGTCGGCGATTTCGGCGGCGGCGCGCTCTACGTTGTCGTCGGCGTGCTCGCCGCACTGCTGGAAGCCCGGACGTCCGGCAAGGGACAGGTGGTGGATGCCGCCATGTGCGATGGTGCGGCCTCATTGATGTCGATGTTTTTCGACTTCACCGCGATCGGCCGCTGGACCGAGGGGCGGGAAAGCAATTTCATCGACGGCGGTGCGCATTTCTACGGCATCTATCAGTGCGCATGCGGCAATTTCATCTCGATCGGCTCGATCGAGCCGCAGTTCTATGACTTGCTCCGGCAATTGTTGGGCCTTTCGGAACAAGCCTTCGACGCCCAGATGGACCGCGCGGCCTGGCCTGCGCTGAGGCAGAAGCTGACCGAAATCTTCAGGAGCAGGACGCGCGAAGAGTGGTGCAAGATCCTGGAAGGCACCGACGTCTGCTTTGCGCCGGTGCTGACCATGGCGGAAGCTCCGCTTCACCCGCACATGGCGGCACGAAAGACGTTCGTCAATCGCCATGGGGTGACCCAGCCCGCTCCTGCCCCGCGGTTTTCGCGCACGCCTTCCGCCATCCGCGAGCCCACAGCAGCGGAGATTGCGGAGCTGCTTGACGAATGGCGGTCGAAAAAATAGCAACAGCTTTTGCTCATTGAAGAACGCTGCAGGATACGACCATCATGGCGCTGCAACTTCGACCGAACTGCGAATATTGCGACAAGGATCTTCGGCCGAATTCGACCGAAGCTCGGATCTGCAGTTATGAGTGCACCTTCTGTGCCGATTGCGTCGAGACCAAGCTCGGCAATGCGTGCCCGAATTGCGGCGGCGGATTTGCACCGCGGCCAATCAGGCCGGCGCAGGAATGGCGGCCGGGCGTGTCGCTGGCAAAGAACCCTGCTTCGAGCAAGCGCGTGCATCTCAAATATGGCTTTGAGGATATCGCCGCGCATTCGGCACGGATCCGCGATATTCCTCCGGAAGAGCGCTAACGCCTCTCACAGTCATTCCGCCGGCAGGATCGTTCCCTCGACTTCGCCGAAACCGATGCGGTAACCATCGCCCTGGCACCAGCCGCGCATCACAAGCGAATCGTTGTCCTCGAGAAAAGTCCTGGTGATGCCGTCTTCGAGCTCGATCGGCTCGGTGCCGTTCCAGGAAATCTCGAGCAGGCTGCCGCGTTGACTCTTTTCCGGCCCGGAAATGGTACCGGAGCCAAGCAGATCACCGACATTCATCGCACATCCGCAGGCAGCGTGATGCACGAGTTGCTGCACCGATGACCAGTACATGTATTTGAAATTGGTGTGGCAGATGCGCAAAGGTCTCTTCATGGATGCAGCGCGCAGGCCGACTTCAAGCTCAAGATCGTAATTGTTCGGCTTTGCCTGCCGCAGATAGGGCAAGGGCGCCGGATCCTGCTTCGGCCCCGAGAGGCGGAACGGCTCCAGCGCCTCGCGGGTGACCACCCATGGGCTGATCGAGGTCGCAAACGCCTTGCCCTGGAACGGTCCGAGCGGCACGTATTCCCATTGCTGGATGTCGCGCGCGCTCCAGTCGTTCAGCAGCACGAAGCCGAAAATCATTTCCTCGGCCTGCGCTTCGGTCAGCATCCCGCCCATCGCTGACGCCTGCCCGATCACCACGCCCATTTCGAGTTCGAAATCGAGCCGCTTGCAGGGCGCAAAGCCTGGAAGCTCGCCATTCGGCGGCTTCAACTGGCCGCGCGGGCGGCGCACCCTGGTGCCGGAAACCACGACCGTTGACGCGCGGCCGTTATAGGCAATCGGCATATGCAGCCAGTTCGGCTGCAGCGCATTGTCCTTGCCGCGAAACATGATCCCGACATTGGTGGCGTGCTCCTTCGACGAATAGAAATCCGTATATCCTGCGACCGCAATCGGCAGGTGCAGCTTCGCCTGCGCCATCGGCACCAGCGCGCGCTCACGCAAGGTCGGATTATCCCGCAGCTCGGGATTGTCGTGACGCAACAACTCGCTGATCCGCGCGCGCGTGCGCGTCCACAGCTTCGGTCCCAGCGCCATGAAAGGATTAAGTGTCGGGGCCGAAAAGACGCCGAGGTCGCCGACAACGAGCCGGCAATCCTGTTCGAGTTCCCAGAGATCGAGCACGTAGTCACCGATCGCGACTCCAATGCGCGGCGCCGGCAAGGCGGACGTCGAGAACACGCCATAAGGCAGGTTCTGGATCGGAAAGTCCGACGCCGCATCAACCGGGATGAACGAGCAAAGCGTGGGATCGTTGGGGCTGGTCATTTCTTCCTGACGCCTCTTTACCCTCTCCCCTTGCGGGAGAGGGTGGTTCGAACGAAGTGAGAAACCGGGTGAGGGGTAACTACCTTACTGGAACTGAACCCCTCACCCGGCTCGGACGTTGTCCTCGCCACCCTGTCCCGCAAGGGGAGAGGGAAGCAAGCTACGGCTTGTTCGGATCGAACCGCTTTTCCAAACCCTTCCAGCAATCGGCGTAGTCGTGCTGCAGGGTTGCGGATCTTGCCGCATGCGCCGTGATGCGTTGGGGAAAGCGCGTCTCGAACATGAAAGCCATGGTTCCGGTCAGCTTGACCGGCTTCAGCTCGGAATTGCTGGCATGATCGAAGGCTTCGCGATCAGGGCCGTGCGGCAACATCATGTTGTGCAGGCTGATACCGCCGGGCGTAAAACCTTGCGGCTTGGCATCATAGACGCCGTAGATCAGCCCCATGAATTCCGACATGATGTTCATGTGATACCAGGGCGGCCGGAACGTGTTTTCGGCCACCGCCCAGCGCTCCGGGAAAATCACGAAGTCGATATTCGCGGTGCCGGTCGTCTCTGATGGCGAGGTCAGCACCGTGAAGATCGAGGGATCGGGATGATCGAAACTGATGGCCCCGACCGGCGAATAGCTTCGCAGATCGTATTTGTAGGGTGCATAGTTGCCGTGCCATGCCACGACATCGATCGGCGAATGCGGCAGTTTGGTCACGAACAGCGAGCCGCCCCATTTCACGAACAGCTCGCTCGGCGTCTCCTTGTCCTCATAGGCGGCGACGGGGGTCAGGAAATCGCGCGCGTTGGCGAGGCAATTGGCGCCGATCGGGCCGCGCTCGGGCAGCGTGAAGGCGCCGCCATAGTTTTCGCAGATGTAGCCGCGCGCCGGGCCAGCCGTGAGTTCGACACGGAACTTCACGCCGCGCGGGATCACGGCGATCTCGCCGGGCTCGACGTCGATCCGGCCAAACTCGGTGACGAAGCGCAAATTGCCTTGCTGCGGCACGAACAGCATCTCGCCATCGGCATTGTAGAAATTCTGATCGACCATGGACCTGGTGATGAGAAAGACATGCGCGGCCATGCCGGCTTGCGTGCCTGCGTCGCCTGCGGTGGTCATGGTTTGCACGCCCTGCAGAAAGGTCATTTCCGTTTTCGGCATCGGCGCCGGATCCCAGCGCAGTTGCCCGATGGAAAGCTCCTGCTCATGGCATGGCGCGGTTCGCCACAGCAGCGCATCGACCTTGGCGAAAGGTCCGGAGTGCCTGACCGAGGGGCGGATGCGATAAAGCCACGAGCGCTCGTTGCTGCCGCGCGGCGCGGTAAAGGGCGAGCCGGACAGCTGTTCGGCGTAAAGCCCGTAGGCGCAGCGCTGCGGCGAATTGCGCCCGATCGGCAGGGCGCCGGGCAGCGCCTCGGTCTCAAAGCTGTTGCCGAAGCCGGACATATAACCCGGCGTGATATTGGTGGAGGTACGGCTCGCCACGTCGGGTGAGGTATTGATATTCATGGTCATCCTCCTTGCAGGGCCGCCCACATTTCCCGGTCGCGCTTGTCGGTCCAGATCACGGGGTCGTCGATTCCGGAAGCTTCATCGAAGGCGCGCGAGACGTTGAACGGCAGGCAATGCTCATAGATCGCAAAGCTCGAGAACTTCGGGTCCATCACCGCGCGGGTGGCCGGCATCGTTTCCTTGAGGCTGCGGCCTTTGGCCACCGCCGATTCCGCGGCACCATAGAGGGTGGTGACGAAATCCCGTGTCATCGCGATCGCCTCGCGAGTGATGGACAGACCCTTGAGCGCATCGCCGCGCCCCGGCGCGATCGCCTTCGGATTGAAGGCGAGAATCTCGTTCAGTGTAACCGGCCATTCGCGCAAATACGCGTCGCCGCAGTAGCAGGCCGAGTGGTATTCAATCAGATCACCGGAAAACATCACTTCCGCGTCCGGAACCCAGGCCACGATATCACCTGAGGTATGTCCGGCACCGAGCTGCAGCAATCGCACCTCGCGTTTGCCGAGATAGATCGACATCGCGCCGTCGAAGGTCAATGTCGGCCAGGTCAGGCCCGGAATGCTTTGCGCATCCTGGAACAGCCGGGGGAAGCGGCCATATTCGGAATCCCAGTCCTGCTGGCCGCGTTCCTCGATCAGCCGGCGCGTCTCGCGCGAGGCGACCACGGCTTCAGCCTTGTAGGCGGAGGCGCCAAGCACACGCACCGCATGATAATGCGACAGCACCACATATTTGATCGGCTTGTCGGTGACACTGCGCACCCGCTCGATCACCCTGTTCGCCATCGCCGGCGTTGCCTGCGCATCGAACACCATGCAGCCGTCGTCGCCGACGATCACGGCCGAATTCGGATCGCCCTCGGCCGTGAAGGCATAGAGATCGGTTCCGATTTCGGAAAACGTGATTTTCTTCTCGGTCAGATCCGTCGTCGATGCAAAACCCTTGGCCATCAATCCGATTCCTTGTGCGCTATTGTTGTTGCTGCTGCTGGCTTGCCTCCAGCATCCGCCGTTTTGCAAGCTCAATCGCCTCGCCCAGCACGCCGAGATCGCCGATATGATTGGCGAGAATCAGAACCAGCGCCGCATCAAGATCGGCGCTCTGCGCCTCGGTCAGCCCCCGATGGGCTTCGACAATGGCGCGAAAGGCATCGTCGGGCTTTTCGAAATTCGAGCGGGTAGACAGGACCATGTGAACCTCAGTTGCTGCCGGCAGCGCGAGCCAACGCGGATTGAAGCGCAGCTCGCGTCGGATGACGGAAACGTGCGGCGACGTAGCCGTCAGGGCGTAGCAGATAGGCGGTGCTGGGCTTTGCATCGTAACGTTGGGCCGCAAGCCCACCCCTATCGGAATAGCCGCCCGTGCCGCCGATGCGGATCGTGCCGACGCCTTCGGGAATATCGGCTGCGACACCGTCCGCAAATTCAAGCAGCGTGAATTGCGAACCGCACGCGATAAAGGCGCCGGTCAGATATTCGCTTTTGCCTGAGGGCGCGGTGATCGGCGTATCAAGCATGGACGCGCCCGGCCGCGGGCCGCCGCGCCATGAATCGCAGTCGGCGGTCGAAAGCGGGGAATCGTAGATCGATGGCACCGAGAGCCGTCCGCCATTGATCATGCGTTTTCCGAATTCGGTTTCCTTGGCAAGCGACAGCACCGCCTTTCGATACCGCGCCTCCTGGCGCGTGGCGGGCGCCATGAAATCGGTCGATCGCGTCGACTCGCGGATATTTTCGTCGGCCGCCATACTGCGTTCGATGTGATAGCTTTCGAGCAAACTTGCAGGTGAAGCCTGCCTGAGCACGCGGTCCAGCTTCCAGGCAAGGTTCTCGGCGTCTTCCAGACCGGAATTGGCCCCTCTCGCCCCGAACGGCGAGACCTGATGCGCGGCATCGCCCGCAAAGATCACGCGGCCATGGATGAATTTGTCCATTCGCCGGCACTGGAATTTGTAAAGCGATATCCATTCGAAATCGAACCTGTCGTGGCCGAGCATGCGCGCGATCCGTGGCCGCACATTTTCGGGCAACTTCTCCTTCACCGGATCGGCATCCGGATTGAGCTGCAGGTCGATGCGCCAGACGTCGTCGGGTTGCTTGTGCAGCAGCGCCGAGCGGCCCGCATGAAACGGTGGGTCAAACCAGAACCAGCGCTCGGTGGGGAATTCCGCCGTCATTCGCACGTCGGCGATCAGGAACTGATCTTCGAAAACCTGGCCGGTGAAGTCGGCGCCCACCATCCGCCGCAGCGACGATCGCGCGCCGTCGCAGGCGATGACGTAGTTCGCGCCGATCCGATAAGGCCCTTCCGGCGTCTCGATGGTAAGGATCGCATGATCGTTGCGTTGCTCGAGGGCGATCACCTTGTTGCGCCAGCGCAGGTCGATCGTCGGCAGCTCGCCGACGCGATCCACCAGATAGGCCTCGGCATAGAATTGCTGGAGATTGATGAAGGCCGGCCGTCTGTGACCCTGCTCCGGCAACAGATCGAATTGGTAGAGCTGCGCCGCGCCGTGGAAGATCCTGCCGACACTCCACACCACGCCCTTGTCGACCATGCGCTGGCCGACGCCGAGCCGGTCCCAGAATTCGAGCGAGCGCTTCGAAAAACAGATTGCCCGCGACCCCTCGCCGATCCGGTCGGCATCGTCGAGCAGCACGACGCGCTGGCCTCGCTGCGCCAGATCGATCGCCAGCGACAGTCCTACCGGTCCGGCGCCGATTACCGCCACCGGATATGCGGAAATGCCACCGCCGGTCTGGTCCTGATCGGCGTGGCGGCGATAACCGAAGTTTGACTGGGTCCTTGACTGTGCCATGCTCGCGTCGCTCTGGCCAAGGGGCGCCATGCCCGGTAAGATAGTCGCATCTGCAACGATCTAAACTCCGCGCGCGTTCCGCCGTCAACTCAAATTGGAGTGGTTTTTGCCGAAGGCGCTTTCGAGAAGGGCGAACAACGGTTCGCGGAAGGAACCCGCGTCCAGAAGCCGCCTGCGACTGGACCTGTTCAGGTTTGTGCCTTTCCGCCTTAACCGCCTTGCCGCCGAGGTTTCCGCGGCGCTTTCCAGCGAATACCGCGAACGCTATGGCCTCGATATTCCGGAGTGGCGGGTGCTCGCAACCCTTGGGCTGCGCACTGAAGCTTGCAGCGCGCAGTATATTTCGCACTGCACTCGCACGCATAAATCGACCATCAGCCGGGCGGTCACGGCGCTGATGGCGCGCCAGTTCGTCGAGCGGATCGAAAACGAGGACGACCGCCGCGAGTTCGTGCTGCGCCTGACGCCCAAGGGAAGAGTACTCTACGAGAGACTCATTCCGCGCCTGAAGCACAAGGAACGGGAGATCATGTCTTGTCTCACCAGCCGTGAACAAAGGGATTTCGCGCGGCTGCTCGGCAAGATCGAGGACAGTCTCGACCTTGTGCAAACGATCAAAGAGGCAAGGAAGTCAGAGGCGTATTGAGTCTCTGGCCGTCGGCCGTTCGGACAGCCTATTTTGCGAAGGAACGTGACGGCGCCCGGTGAAGTGCGAAAGCATCGGTCTGGTCGCTGGCGCGCGGGTATAGTTCGGCGACCAGCGGATCGTGGCCGGGAATGATGCGATCGGGGTGACCGGCGAGATGCTCGACAATCTCCCAACCCCGGCACATGTCACCGATGTTATAGACGATTGGAAACGGGCTGCGGCGATGCAGGTTGCCGTAAAAATGCGCCGCATCCGACGCAAGCACGACAGGCCCGCGCGCCGTCTCGACCCGCACTACCTGCAACCCGTCGGAATGGCCGCCGACACGATGCACCGTGACGCCCGGCGCAATCTGGCCATCGCCGGAGTGAAAGGTGACACGCTCGCTGTAGACGTGACGCACCATCAGCGTGACGTGTTCGACCGAAAATGGATGTCGCAAGGACCCAAAGCACATGCAGCGCCCCGTGGCATAACTCATCTCGCGGTCCTGAAGGTGAAATCGCGCATTGGGAAACAGGTCGAGGTTGCCGGCGTGGTCATAATGCATGTGCGTGACGACCACATCCCTGATCGTCTCAGCCTTGACGCCGAAGCGCGCCAGGGCATCCACCGGGTTGAGCGCAAGCTTGCGGGCGCGCAGGCCGGCCTCTTCCGCGTTGAAGCCGGTATCCACCAGGATGTCGCGGCCGCCGCCCCGGATCAGCCAGACGAAGTAGTCAAGGTCTGAGGCCGTGGTCTCGTGTGGGTCCGGCGAGAGGTAGTTCATATGGGGAGTGCGCGGCGACATCGTCGCATAGCGGAGCGCATAAATTTCGTAGACGTTTTCCATGGGACGATCTTTTTTCTGGCTGCGTTAGGCGCGCACTACCAAGCCACCACCAGGAAAAAAGGTCAAACGTCCAGGTCTTCAATGCCCACCCCGATTGGAAATGCCGACCGACTGGTGTGGCGGTTCAGAAGTCCGCATCATTATTGCCGCGAATTCGTCATGCGGACTTCTGAACCAGAAGCCACACTAGAATCATAGATTTGCCGGCGTCCTTTCGATTCCGAAGTTCGTAAACGAGTATGCCGTGCAATGATACGAACTTCGGAATCAGGACACTAGGATGTGTCGCATCGATGACATTTATGACTGCCGGACCTGACATCGACGGCCGCCTTTGACAGGCGACCGCGATCAATCGTCGCGGTCATTATGGCTCCGATGGGCTGTTGACAGCCGCTGGAGGCGCGATTTGATAATGCGTTTTTCGTGGGGTAAGGTCGCCGAGTTGCGGGGCTGGGATCGGCGCCTTTTTGGCTGGACTGACGTCGTATGAGAATCCGCTTTTCGTTGTTTGCGCTGTTGATTCTGTCGATCGCGCCGGTCTTGCCGTCGACCGGCATGGCTGCGGACCGGTTTGCCCTTGTCATCGGCAATGCGAAATACCCGGACGCGGACGCTCCCTTGAAGGAGCCGATCAACGACGCACGCGACGTCGCCGACGAACTGAAGCGCGATGGCTTCACCGTCGATGTCGGTGACAACCTGACCGGCGACGGAATGAGGAAGGCTTTCGACCGTTTGTACGGCCACATCAAGCCCGGCAGCATCGCGCTGATCTTCTTCAGCGGCTTTGGCATCCAGTCCAACCGCCAGAGCTACTTGATCCCGGTCGATGCTCAGATCTGGACCGAGGCGGACGTCCGCCGCGACGGCTTCAGCCTGGAGACGGTGCTCAACGAGATCAACAATCGCGGCGCCGGCGTCAAGATCGCCTTGATCGACGCTTCCCGACGCAATCCATACGAGCGCCGGTTCCGCAGCTTTTCCGCCGGCCTGGCGCCTGTGATCGCGCCGAATGGAACGCTCGTGATGTATTCGGCGGCGCTCAGCTCCGTGATCTCTGACAACGGCGGCGATCACAGCCTGTTCGTTCAGGAGCTTCTTAAGGAGATCCGCGTTCCCGACCTGATGGCCGAGGAGACGCTGAACCGGACTCGCGTCGGCGTCACCCGCGCGTCACGCAGCGAGCAGGTGCCCTGGATTTCCTCTTCGCTGGCCGAGGATTTTTCATTCATTCCAGGCGCGCGACCGCCCGGTCCGATGGCGAACCTTCCGCAGCCACAACTTCCCGAGCCCTCGCCGCCCCCGCCGCCTCCACCGCAGCCGCGTGCCGAACCGTCGCCGCCACCCCCGCCACCCTCTCCGCCGCCGGCCCCGAAAGCGGAACTTCCACCGCCGGACAAGCCGGCGCCAGCGCCGAACATTCCGAGCGACAAACCACCGCTCCCCAGCACTCCAGGCAATGACGGAGCCCCTCCGGCCCAGCCACCGCTCGCGGACGATCCGATCATCAAGAGCCTGAGTGCCAGGATCGCCGAGAATCCCGACGATGCGGGCGCGCTCTACCGGCGCGGACAGGTTTACGCCAGCAAGGGCGCATATAGCCTTGCCGTCAAAGATTTCGACGACACCATCAGGCTCAACCCGAAAGACGTGGAAGCCTACAACAACCGCTGCTGGACCCGTGCTGTGATCGGCGATCTGCAATCGGCGCTGCGGGATTGCAACGAGGCGCTGCGGCTGCGCCCCAATTTCGTCGACGCCCTCGACAGCCGCGGCCTGCTCAACCTGAAGAACGGGCAGAACAAGAACGCCATCGCCGACTTTGACGCCGCTCTGAAGATCAACCCGCGGCTGACCTCCTCGCTATATGGGCGTGGTCTCGCCAAGCAACGCAACGGTGCCGTTGCAGAAGGCGATGTCGACATCGCCAACGCAAAGGCGATGGACCCGAATATCGTCAAGGAATTCGCAGGTTACGGCGTGCGTTGACGATCATTTGAGGTCAATGGTTGCACCTCGGCGAACCTCGGGGCCGGAGCCCGAGACAGATAGGCAAAATGCCGCGGCCATTTCCGGCCAAGTGGCAATCTAAAGCAACCGCGTAACGGCGCGCAGGAGGGACAAAAATGCTTGAAATCTTCAAAACGAGAAGTCTCGTTGCGATCGTTTCGCTGCTGATGATCGGCGCCGCGCTCTCGATCGGCGTGGCAAAGGCCGATGACGTCACCGAGGATCAAATCCTGCGGGCGCTGGCGCCGGCAAAGAAGCCCCTCACGAGGGGTCTTTCGACCGGCCCGCAAACCCAAACCGACCCCGCCGCAGCCGCGGCCGAAGGGCAACTGATCCAGAGCCTGCGGAACCGGCCTACGCGCTCGCTCTCGGCGATCGAGCGCGAGGAAATCGCCACCATTGTCAAGGACAAGCCGAAGATCGATCTGGAAATCAACTTCGACTATAATTCAGCCAATATCAGCAACAGGTCGCTCCCCTCGGTTCAGGCTTTGGGCCGGGCGCTTTCCAACCCCGAACTCAAAGGTTCGACCTTCGTTGTCGCCGGCCACACCGATGCGGTCGGCAGCGACAGCTACAACCAGGATCTCTCCGAGCGCCGCGCCGATTCGATCAAGCGTTATCTGGTCGACAAGTTCGCCATCGCGGGCTCGGACCTGGTGACCGTCGGATACGGCAAGACCAAATTGAAAGATCCGGCTAACCCGTTGTCCGAAGTCAATCGCCGGGTCCAGGTCGTGAACATGGAAAACAAATCCACCGCGCAGAAATGAGTTACGGGCGTCCAGTAAACAGGGATGGCCCTGAAAGAGTTTGGCAAACGAGCTTGCGCCCCGTTCCTGCGGGACGCCTTTGTCTTTCTCCTGTATTCGGACGGGTGCAGCCGGCGCCGGAACAGGAACGACGGGAGCGACGGTCCCGATTTGCGAAGTTCGCATCGTGGTGCGGCGTCCTCGTTTGTGAATACCCGCTTCTTGTTGATTCCAGTGGGGCTTTGGTTCAGAAGACCGCATGACAGGCTTGCGGCAATGATGATGCGGACTTCTGAATGCCACACTAGGTCTGGATTGATATCGCGATGACGCTTTCCGAAAATCTCAGGCCTGTGCTTGCGGTGGCTTTTTTTTCAGTCCTCGGCGTGGCCTGGTACTGGTTCGAGCACCGCTCCCGTCCGCAAGAGAGCGATACGCCCAGCAGCGCCCTCGTAATCGTCACGAAATCCACCAATGCCTGCTTCTCCGATCTGGTGCGGGTTACCGGGTTTGTCGTGCCGCGCCGCGAGGCAGTGGCCGGAGCAGACCAGGAGGGATCCCGGGTCACCGACGTGCTGGTCCGCGAAGGCGAGACGGTTACCGAAAATCAGGAATTGGCGCGGTTGACGCCACCCCCGGCACAGTTGGCCGCGGCCGGCGGCAGCGCCCGAGGCGCCTCGCCGGTCTCGGTGCGCGCCCCGGCCGCAGGCCTTGTCACGCAGGTAAATACCATCGTGGGCGCGCCGGCCTCGCCGCTAGCCGGTCCAATGTTCCGCATTGCGGTCAATGGCGAAGTCGAACTCGATGCGGAAGTGCCGGCGGTCCACATGATGAAGATCAATCCCGGCGCGACGGCGCGGATCAGCCGCGACAATGGCCCGGATATCGTCGGACGCGTCAGGCAGGTTTCCCCGCAAATCGATCGCAACACCCAGCTCGGTCACATCAGGATCTCGCTGACCAACAATCCGTCGCTCAAGATCGGCATGTTCGCCCAGGCCAGCATCGACGCCAAGCGCAGCTGCGGGGTCGCGGTCCCGCGCACCGCGATTGACCATCTGACCGTCCAGGTGGTCAAAGGCAACACGGTGGAGACGCGCAAGGTCCGGGTCGGGCTGGTTTCCGACACGTCCACGGAAATTCTCGAGGGCCTCGACGTCGGCGAAATCGTCGTGTCCGACGCCGGCTCTTCACTGCACGACGGCGACCAGATCAAGACCATGTTCGCCGATGAACTCGATCGAACGCGAGCACGCTGATGGCAATGAATATCTCGGCCTGGTCGATCCGGCATCCGCTTCCCGCGGTCGTGTTTTCGATCATTCTTCTGGTGCTCGGCTGGCTCAGTTTCACCCGGCTCGCGGTGACGCGATTGCCAAGCGCCGACATTCCCGTGATCTCGGTCGCGGTATCGCAGTTCGGCGCGGCGCCGGCCGAACTCGAAGCGCAGGTCACCAAGACCATAGAGGACGGTGTGTCGGGCGTGGAGGGCGTGCGGCACATTTCATCGTCAATCACCGACGGCCTGTCGGTGACGACGATCCAGTTCGCGCTTGAGACCAACACCGACCGCGCCCTGAACGATGTCAAGGACGCGGTCACGCGGGTGCGCGCGAACCTGCCGCAAAACGTCAACGAACCGCTGATCCAGCGCGTCGACGTGATCGGGCTGCCGATCGTCACCTATGCCGCGATCTCGCCTGGCAAGACGCCGGAGCAGCTTTCATATTTTGTCGACGACGTGGTCAAGCGTGCGCTCCAGGGTTTGCGCAACGTCGCGCAGGTCGAGCGCATCGGCGGTGTCGATCGCGAGATCCTGGTTTCGCTCGATCCCGACCGCCTGCAGGCTGCAGGCCTGACCGCCGTCGACGTCAGCCGCCGGTTGCGCGGCACCAATGTCGACCTCGCCGGAGGCCGGGCAGAAATCGGAAAAAACGACCAGGCTATCCGCACGCTCGCCGGCGCCAAGACGCTTAACGACCTCGCCGGAACCATGATCAGCCTGCCGACCGGCGGCGAGGTACGCCTCGACGATCTCGGCACCGTCACCGACACCATCGCCGACCGCAGAACCTTCGCCCGTTTCAACGGCGAGCCGGTCGTGGCGCTCGGCATCAAGCGATCGAAGGGCGCCAGCGACGTTGTCGTCGCCGCCGCCGTGCAGAAGCGGATCGACGCGCTGAAACTGGCCCATCCTGACGTCGATCTGAAGCTGATCGACACCTCCGTCGAATTCACCAAAGGCAACTACGAGGCCGCGATCTCGACCTTGTTCGAAGGCGCCATCCTCGCCGTCATCATCGTGCTTTTGTTCCTGCGCGATATCAGGGCCACCATCATCGCCGCGATCTCGCTGCCGCTGTCCATCTTCCCGGCGTTCTGGGCGATGGACATACTCGGATTCTCGCTCAACCTGGTAAGTTTCCTCGCCATCACGCTGTCAACCGGCATTCTCGTCGACGACGCGATCGTCGAGATCGAGAACATCGTGCGCCACATGCGGATGGGCAAGTCGCCCTACCGCGCCGCGCTTGAAGCGGCCGACGAGATTGGCCTCGCCGTCATCGCGATCTCGCTGACGATCATCGCCATCTTCGCGCCTGCGAGTTTCATGTCCGGAATTGCGGGGCAATTCTTCAAGCAATTCGGCATCACGGTTTCGGTGCAGGTGTTTTTCTCGCTGCTCGCCGCGCGGTTCGTGACGCCGGTTCTGGCCGCCTATTTCCTCAAGGACCATCCGCACGAAGATCCCCCGCCCGGCCGCGCGCTGCAATTCTACACGCGCCTCGTGACCTGGTCGGTGAAGCACTATTTCATCACCGTGCTGATCGGCTTTGCGATCTTTGCCGCCTCGATCTGGAGCATCACGCTGCTGCCGCAGGGTTTCTTGCCCGCGCAGGACACCGCGCGCTCGCTGCTGGCCGTGGAGCTGCCGCCGGGCTCGCAGCTTGCCTACACCGAAAAGATCACCGAAGAAATCGTCACGCGCCTGCGCAAGCGACCCGAAGTACGAAGCGTATTCGTCGACGGCGGGCGGGTGCCGCCCGGCACGTTTGAGGTGCGCCGCGCCGCGCTGATCATCAACTACACGCCGAAGACCGAGCGCAAGATCACCCAGCGCCAGCTTGAGCTTGCCATCGGCCAGGAACTCGAGAACGTCCCCGATATCCGCTTCTGGTTCCTCGACGAAAACGGCCTGCGTGCGATCTCGCTGGTCGTCACCGGCGTCGACAGCAATATCGTGAACAATGTCGCCAGCGAACTCGCCAACCAGATGAAGCGCATTCCGCTGATCGCCAATGTGATCTCGGAAACCTCGCTCGACCGGCCGGAGCTTCGTATCCAGCCGAGGGCGGATCTGGCCGCTCGCCTCGGCGTCTCCACGGAAAGCTTGTCGGAAACCATTCGTGTCGCCACCATCGGCGACGTCGGTCCGGCGCTCGCCAAGTTCGACGCCGGCGATCGGCAAATACCGATCCGCGTTCAGCTCGAGGACAGCGCGCGTGGCGACCTGCAGGTGCTCGAGCAATTGCGGGTGCCGCTGGGCGGCGGCCGTGGCGGCGTGCCGCTGTCTGTGGTCGCCGATATCAAGCTCGACCAGGGTCCGACCAGCATCAATCGTTATGACCGCGAAAGGCAGGCCACCGTGGCGGCCGATCTTGTGGGCAATTCGGCGCTCGGCGATGCCACCAGGAAGATCAACGAACTGCCGGTCATGAAGAGCCTTCCCAAGGGCGTGAGCGTCAATCCTTCCGGCGATGCGGAAAGCCTCAACGAGTTGTCGGCGGGCTTCGCCACTGCGATCACTGCGGGCCTGATGATGGTCTACGCGGTGCTGGTCTTGCTGTTCGGCACCTTCCTGCAGCCGATCACCATCCTGTTCTCGCTGCCGCTTTCGATCGGCGGGGCGATCGCGGCCCTGCTCGTGACCGGCAAGCAGCTGACGACACCGGTATGGATCGGAATCATGATGCTAATGGGCATCGTGACCAAGAACGCCATCATGCTGGTGGAATTCGCGGTGGAGTCGATGCGCGATGGCAAGCCGCGCGAAGCGGCCATCATCGACGCCGGCATGAAGCGGGCCAGGCCCATCGTCATGACCACCGTGGCGATGGTGGCCGGCATGATGCCCTCCGCGCTCGCGGTCGGCGCCGGCGGCGAGTTCCGCTCACCGATGGCGCTTGCCGTGATCGGCGGGCTGTTGTTCTCGACCGTCCTGTCGCTGGTCTTCGTCCCCGCCATGTTCATGGTGATGGACGATATCGGCGAACTGAGCTGGCGCTTCGGCAAAAGACTGTTGTCGTCAAGTGGCGGCGACCACGCCGCGTCGGCCGATCAAGGCAAGGATCACAAACCGCCGCCAAGTGTCGTGCATTCGCCCGCTGCGGAGTGAGGCCCTATTCGTTCCGCGCCACCGCCGTCAGCTTGGTCATGTTCTGCAACAGGATGCGGCCGCGCTGCAGGTCCAGGATGCCCTCCTTGCGCCAGAGTTGCAGCTGACGGTTGACGCTCTCGCGCGCCGCGCCGACGAATACACCCAGTTGCTCCTGCGAGATGTGCACCTCCGAGCCGAAATCGGATGCCAGTGCGCAAAGCCTGCGCGCCAGACGAACCGGCAGCGGCTGCAGCACCGATTCCTCCATCCGCTCGCTCATCCAGCGGATACGCTGGCACAACAGCATGATAAGCTTGACCGCAACGCGCGGCTCGCGCTCGAGGAAGGCGAGAAAATCCTCGCGACGCAGGACGAACAATTCGGTCGGCTCGCCCGCGGCAGCATCCGCGGTGCGGTTTTGGCCGTCGAGCACTGCGACCTCGCCAAAAAGATCGCCGGGCCCCAGGAAATTCAGGGTCAGCCGGCTGCCGTCGGAAGCGCCGGTCTCGATCCGGATCTGGCCGCGCCGAACCCCGAACAGGGCGTCGCCGGCATCGCCCTTCTGAAACAGCATTTCGCCGGCGCCCAGATGCTGGGTATGGCAAAGCGCCGATATCCGCTGCAACTCGTCCGCGCCGAGATCGGCAAACATCGGGTTCATCTTCAGAATAACCGCAAATTCGGCCTGTTTGCTCATTGCCTGCCTTCAGCCTGGCCTTTCCTTCAGCCTGCGCGCCCGAAAACGGTTGCCGGCGGACCGCCAGCCCGGAACTGTGTCATAAGTCACATATCTTTGCAGCACTCGCGGACTATTTTTGGTGCTTTGAGCCCCCTCCCGTTTCCGGGATAAACTTGACTCAAAGAGCTCGCCGGTTCCGGCCTCGCCACTGTCGACCGCTTGCCAGATCTGGAAGACCGAGATGAAAGCCTTGAAACTCGCAGCGATCGCCCTCGCCGCCATCGTCGTCATTGCAGCGCTGTCACTGATCATCGGAATTCCCTCGGGATTTCTGACCTCGACGATCCAGGATCGCCTCGAGCGCGAAACCGGATACCACCTGACGGTCGCGGGCTCGACCAGGATTGGCCTGTGGCCATCGCTGAATGTCATGATGAACGACATCACGCTGGAGAAGCCGAACCAGAACGATGACAGCAATCGCCTGAGCATTGGCAGTATCAAGGTCGACATGACGCTGGCCAGCGCATGGTCGGGCCACCCCGAAATCACCGAATTGGCGATCAACCGCCCGGTTCTCAATGTGCCGCTGTTGCGCGAACGAAAGGCGGTTGCCAAACCGGCCGCTTCCAAACAGGTGACAGCATCGGCGGCCGATTCCGAGGCGCCGGCAATCGGGCGCGTCACCATCACCGATGGCACGGTGATCTTCTCCAATCTGCGCGACCGGGTCGAGAACCGCATCGAAGCCATCAACGCCAACGCGATTGTGGGCGGCGATCGCAGGATCAGGGTGACCGGCAATGCGCGCGCCGGCAACAATCCCGTCAAATTCGAGATCAAGGGGACGGCGCCCACGCCTCCGCTGGAACGACAGAACGTTCCGGTCGAAGTGACGCTCGATGTGCCCGCCGTCCTGCAAGGGCTTTCGGCCAGGGCGGAAATCCGGCTCAACGGTTCGCTCGTCATGATCAACGGACTTTCCGGGACGGTCGGCGATGGCGCCTTCAACGGCTGGGCCGCGGTCGACGTAGCGAGCAAGCCGCTTGTGAAACTCGATCTCGACTTCCAGCGGCTCGACATCGCCGCCAGCAGGGCTCCGGCCAGCTTGCGGGATTCGCAATCCCCCTCGCAGGTGCCGTCGAACTCTGCCTCGCAATCCTGGAGCAATGTTACCCTCGATCTCAACGGACTGAATTATATCGACGCCCAGGTCCGTGTTTCCGCAGCCGAACTCAATCTCGGCCAGTCACATTTTGCCCCCGTCTCGATCGACTCCACGCTCTCAGGCGGCATTCTCAAATGCGCCATTTCCAATCTCGGGGCCTATGGCGGGCAGGCCAATGGCGAAATCGATATCGACGCCTCCGCCGCGACCCCCGCTTACTTCATGCGCAGCGACCTCGTCGGCGTGCGCGCCTTGCCGCTTTTGCGCGGCATCGCCGGTTTCGACAAGCTCGATGGCAGGCTGCAGGCCAAGATCACGGTCCGCTCCACCGGCCAGAGCCAGCGCGCGATCATGTCGAATCTTTCCGGCACGGCTTTTGCCAATTTCCAGGATGGCGCCATCCAGGGCCTCAACCTCGCGCAGATGATCCGCTCGCTGACGACGAGCCCGCTGTCGGGATGGCAGGAAAGTAAGGAACTGACCACCGACCTGACCCAGCTCTCGGCGTCGTTCCGTATCGAAAAAGGTCAGGCCACCACGAGCGATCTTAATCTCGTCGGTCCCTTGGTGCGCATGACCGGGGCGGGGACGATCGACCTCGGCACCAAGATGATGGCATTCCGCGTCGAGCCGAAGCTCGTGATGACCACCGAGGGCCAGGGCCGTGCCGGTGATCCGGTCGGGTTCGGCATCCCCGTAGCGGTCGAAGGATCCTGGGCCGAGCCGCGCATCTATCCCGACATTGCCGGCGTGCTCGACAATCCCGATGCGGCCTATGCAAAACTCCAGGAGATGGGCAAGGGCCTGTTCGGACCGGGTGGATTGGGGGCACTTGGCGGCCAGGGCGGCGGATCGAGCGGCGGCGGATTGCCGGACGTGCTCGGCGGCAAGCTCGGCGAGACCTTGGGCAACCTGCTGCAACAAGGCCTGCAGGGGTTGAATCAGGGCCGCGGCCAAAGTCGCGGTCTTGCCGCGCCGACGCCTCCTGCCGCGCCCAATACGCCACCTGCGCAGAATGACCCGCCGCCCCAGGGCCAGCAGGACAGCCAGCCGATGAACGACGTGCTGCGGCAGCTGTTTAACCGGTGAGATTTCCTGGCCCATTCTCTCGCTGGCTGAATTCAGGACACCCCCTCCTCAACCCTCAGGGGGGAGGGAGAAGAAGCCCCCCCCGACCGGGCCAGCCGAAACGTGCTAAGGAGGGCATGGCTGAAGATAACGGACGCGCACCCCTGACGGCGTAAGGAGCGCGCGCAAGGGTCTGGATGATCGGGGTCAACGACAAGGTCGAGGTCAAAGACAAAGTCAGGTTCCCGCGCGAGGGCCTGTTCGCCAAATACGTCACCGCGCTGGTCGGGCTTGTGGTGTTCGTGCTCGCCGTCAACGGCGCCACCGAGAGCTGGATCAGCTATCGCGCGACCAAAAGCAGCCTTACCGACGCAATGGGCGAAAAGGCGGAGGCCACCGCGCGGCGGATCGAGCAGTCGATCGCCGAGCTCGAACGGCAGATCAGCTGGGTGACGCGGGCAAGTGCCGTGACGCTCGACCAGCACCGCGCCGATTACGCCCAGCTTCTCAACCAGGTTTCCTCGATCTACCAACTGTCCCTGCTCGACGGCTATGGCCGCGAACAGCTTCGCCTCTCGCGCACCTCGATCTCGATCGGCAGCAAGGCGGATTTCTCCCGCGATTTCCGTTTCACCGACACCAACGGCAAGAGCGTCAGTTACGCGCCGGCCACCTTCCGCGATTCCCACCCCTACATGTCGATCTCGGTGTCACATTCGGGCTTCAACGCCGGCGTCACCGTCGCCGAGATCGACCTGCGCTTCCTTTCCGATTTTCTCGGCGATGCCCAGGTCGGCAGGTCGAACTTCGCCTATGTGATCGATGCGCATGGCGAGGTGCTGGCGAGTTCGAGCAGGGGACCGGAAACCGGCAAGTCGCTGGCGAGCCTGCCGCAGGTGGCGGCGGTCACGAGGCCGGGCGGCACCTCGCTCTCCTCCGGCACCGATGGCGATGGTCATGCGGTGCTTTCGGCCGCAAACGCCGTGCCAAAGCTCGGCTGGTTCGTATTGTTCGAACAACCGACCGCGCAGGCACTCACCCCGATCCGCGATCAGCTGCTGCGGGTTGCGCTCTTGATCGTGCTCGGACTTGTGGTCGCGATCTTCGCCGGCACGATTCTCGCCCGCCGCATGCTGACCCCGATCACGGCGCTGCGCCGCGGCGCGCGGCGGCTGGGCGCAGGCGATTTCAACCATCGCATCGAAGTGAACACCAGGGACGAACTGGAAGAGCTCGCCAACCAGTTCAACAGCATGGCTGGACAGCTGCGGGAAACCTATGCGGGCCTCGAAACCAAGGTGGAAGAGCGCACGCGCGATCTTGCGCAATCGATCAACGAGCTGAAGGTGCTGGAGGAAGTCGGCCGCGCGGTCGCCTCCTCGCTCGATCTCAATGCCGTGCTGCCGACGGTCGCCGCCCGCGCGCTGGAAATCACCGATGCGGACGCGGTTTTGATCTATGGCTATGACGCGGCCATGCACCAGTTCAACCTGGCCGAATCGATCGGGATCGACAAATCGGCGCAGGGGAAGCATTTGTCGATCGACGAGGACCAGACCGTGCTCGGCGAGGCCGCCAAAATGGGCGAGCCGATCGCCATCGCCGATCTCTTCAGCGCCGCAGAGACCCCGCTTCGCGACATCGCGGTCAGGTCCGGATTCAATTCGGTGCTGGTGGTGCCGCTGGTCGATCAGAAAGGCGTGCTCGGCTCGCTGGTGGTGCTCCGCCGCGTCGCCGGCGAATTCTCGCCCAACCTCATCGGATTGATGCGCACCTTCGCGCACCAGTCGGTGCTGGCGATGCGCAACGCGCGGCTGTTTACGGAAGTGGACCAGAAGGGCCGCGAGCTTGCCAGCGCCCATGTCACCGTTCAGCAACAGGCCGGCAAGTTGAGGGAACAGACGGAGCAGCTGAAGAACTGGAACAAGTCGCTGGAGGAGCGCGTCGAGAAGCAGCTTGCCGAGATCGAGCGTATCCGCCGGCTCGAACGCTTCCTCGCGCCGCAGGTCGCGCAGCTGATCGCCTCGTCCGATGGCCACGATGCCCTGCTCGACAGCCATCGCCGCGAGGTGACGGTGGTGTTCTGCGATTTGCGCGGCTTTACGGCGTTCACCGAGGCGACCGAGCCCGAAGAAGCGATGAACGTGCTGCGCGAATATCACGCAGCCCTTGGCGAATTGATCTTCAAATATGAAGGCACGCTCGATCGCTACGCCGGCGACGGCGTGATGGTGCTGTTCAATGCGCCGATCCAGTTTCCCGACCACACCAAACGCGCGGTGAAGATGGCGGTCGAAATGCGCGACACCATCGGTGCGCTGACCGAGCGCTGGCGCAACCGTGGCCATTCGCTAGGTTTCGGCCTGGGGATTGCGCTCGGCTATGCGACGCTCGGCCAGATCGGTTTTGAGCAGCGGCTGGAATATGCCGCGATCGGCAGCGTCACCAATCTCGCCTCGCGACTGTGCGACGAGGCCAAGGCCAACCAGATCGTGGTGTCGCGGCGCGTCTACGGCATGGTCGAGCCATGGGTGGAGGGGCGGCCGATCGATGATTTGCATTTGAAGGGTTTCAATCATCCGATCCTTGCCGCCGAAATTTTGCGCTGGCGCGATGAGAGCGAGGTGGCCGCGGCCAGGCCGGCACCGACTGAGACGGCGGCGGCAAGCGCGACCGCGCGGCGGAAGAAGTAGTGGGCACAGTCGTCATTATGGGCATTGCATCAATATCTCGGCATCGACGGTGTGCTCCCTCTCCCCTTGTGGGAGAGGGTTGGGGTGAGCGACTGTGTTGGCTGTCAAGCGGGTTGCCATGGCGTTTTGGTCCTGAGCATGGCGTTGAGGATTGTGAGCAGCTTGCGAGCGACGGCG
>Ga0210402_10000517_pt1 | contig 42867 bp, 28 predicted proteins | sample IncBWC7MmetaG_FD_161055 | JGI IMG/M metagenome (GOLD analysis project Ga0210402, IMG submission 161055) | Forest soil microbial communities from Barre Woods Harvard Forest LTER site, Petersham, Massachusetts, United States - Inc-BW-C-7-M | ecosystem: Environmental > Terrestrial > Soil >...
CGGGCGCTCGCCGGTCCGATTGCCAGGCGCTTTACCGACCTTACGGAGCGGCGCTATGGCGAGATTGCTCTCGGCCCCGATCTGGAAACTCATACCATATCCGCGGCGGGGGACGGCCGATTCGTGTCGTCGTTGTCCGTCGGTACCCGGGATCAACTCTCTACCATCTTTCGGTTGTCCTTAGCCGAGCAACTGCGGAGTACGGTGATGCTTGACGACCAGTTGACGCAGAGCGATACGAAACGAATGGATTGGCTGCGCAACCTGATCCGGCAATTGGCGGCGAACATTCAGATTGTCGTGTTCACCTGCCGGCCGGAGGACTACCTGCTGCCCAACGAACTGAAGGCAGGCAAAAAATCCGAAGCGGGCGCGCCGTTCGTGCGCTCCATCAACCTGGCCCAGGTGATCGAAAGATCCGGCACGGCGTAGCGTTTTGGCTGCGATTTTTCGGTCAGTCCTCGGGCTCAGTCGCTTTCAGTGTGGTACTTCGCAAAGACGAAGTCCATATCTTCACCGACACCATAGCCGAACTTTTGGCTGATGGTGCGTACCCGATCCAGCCGGGCGACCAGAGCAACCTGGCGGCTGTCGGGCAATGTCTTAGTAACGGCTAGAGCCTGCTCAAACATACGCACCAGTGCTCCGAAATAGATCTCGTCGTCATTTCCGGTATCGTTACAAAACCCGGCAGCCCGCTCGCAATAGAAAACCATCAACTCTGCCACGCCGGCGGGGTCGCCAACGGCCTTCTTGTAGTTGACCAGGGCTTGTTTGGCTTTGGCGACAGACGTGTCCTGTTTCAGGAAGATGTCGGGCCAAAGCCACCGGTCTATGGTTCGCCGGTACGGCTCCAGAACGTCCCCGCCCAAGCCGAAACGGGCATGAAGAAACGCCTGATTGTCCTTGTGCGCTCCGTAGAGATCCTGGACCAGGCCCAGCAATCCGGTGCGATCAAGACTCGCGAGCTTGGCCTTAAGCTCTGTCCACGTGGGTTGCGATTTCGACAGGCGTTTGGCCATGGCGGCGGCATGAACTCAGAACGAATAGCCCCGGGCCACCCAGTAATGCCAGTCGCCAAGAGCCTGGGCAGTGGATTCGTCGGCATCAATCGCAATCAGTTGTGACAAGGGAACTGCCATTTTCCGGCCCTGCCAGCGGATCAGCACGAGCATGCCGGCGGAGCATACATCCTCAGGCGCCATGCCCTGAACTTCGACGGTTTCCCCCTTCACGAGCGGAGAAACGAGTTTGGGAGCGATGCACCTGGCCTGAAACGGAAATCGGATTTTGTCCTCGAGGTAGCAATGCCACCCCATGACCTGTTCTTCCGGTCCATTCGCGTCCGCGATGGCTTCGAGGTGGATTCGGTTCTCGCGGTCAGGTTCCTTCTCGGGTTTCTTCATGGGTTTGTGGCCGTCGGGACCTGCAACGAAAGCGTCCTCAACGCTATACCTTACTCTATCCAACTCTTCGCACGGCAGCGTGCCAGCCTATTGATCCCGGACCGCGCTTGCTTGCCAATGAGCGGCCCCCTCCACTCCTGGTGGCGCTCAAACCGGCCGCCGGCCAGCGTAAAATGAAACTGGCATGCACATCGACGATTACAAGGTGGTCCTCTACCGCAATCAGCCGGACGGGTGGGTGGCGGAGATTCCGGCGATCTCCGGCTGCTACGCCCTTATGCCGACGAAAGAAGAAGCCCTGACGGAGCTCGAACAAGTCTTCGAGATGATCGCAGCCGAACACAGCGAGAAAGGATTGTCACTGCCAAAGGATACAACCGAGATCGTGAATGCCTAGCGGCCGGGCGGAAGAATTCCGCCGCGTCGCCGCACGCCTCGGGTTGAGCGGATGCGTCCGGTCACAATTCCAATCCATGGCGGCCGAGATATCGAGCCGCCGCTCTTCAACAAGATTCTTGGTCAACTCGGGGTTAGTCTGGAGGAGTTCCGTCGATTGAAGTGAACTTCGAGGATAGAACGAGCTTCCAAACCGCCAGCGGTGGCAGCTTTGCCTGCGGTCCCCGCGTTACCCAACCTTTCCGCGCCGCTTCTTGGGCGCTTCCTCAGCGGCCACTTCACCTTCCGGTTCCTCAGCGGCGCTGGCGGCCGCGGCCGTTGCCACCTGGGCCGGTTTGCGCTTCTCGGCCAGGCTCTTCTTCAAGGCTTCCATGATGTCGATCACGGGCGCGATGTGTTCGGACGGAGTCGCCACCACCTTCTTGCCTTCGATCTTGGCCTCAATCATCGCCTGCAGGTTGGCGCGGTAGGCGTCGTGATATTTCTGCGGCTCGAATTCGGCTTCCAGCGACGAGATCAGCATCTTCGCCAGGGCTAGTTCTTTTTCCTTCACCAGGCTGGTGTCGGTGCGGAATTCCTCCACCTGCCGGATCTCGTCCACGTAATACATGGTGTGCGAGAGAATCCCCTTGGGGCCGGGGCGCAGCACGATGATGTGCTCGCGGTTGTGCATCGCCACTTTGGCCACGCCGTAGAAATTCGACTCGCGCAGCGCCTGGAACAACAGCGCGTAGGGCTTCTCGCCGCCCTCGTCAGGGGCTACATAATAGGAGCTTTCCAGATAGATCGGGTCCACCTGGTCGGCCTTCACGAATTCCAGAATCTCCATCACTTTGGCGGTCTTGGGGGCGACCTTCTTGATGTCCTCGTCCTCGATCACCACGTAGTGGTCCTTCTCGTATTCGTAGCCCTTCACCGTGTCCGTGCGGGCAATAGGTTTATCTTCCAACTGGCAATAGGTGACCTGTTTGATGCGGGAATGGTCGTCCTTATGCAGCAAGTTGAAGTTGATGGTTTCGCTGCGCGCCGCGCTAAACAGACGAACGGGGAACGAAACCATTCCAAAAGTGAGGTGGCCTTTCCAGACGCTTGATGCCATAGTTCGCGGCTCCTGACAGCGACAGCCTTTTCAAGATACTACAAAGCCCGATATTATGTAAGCGGAAGGATGTAAAGGATGTAAGGGGACTTATGCCGCTCGAAGAGTACGCCTCCAAACGCCGGTTCGAGAACACCCCTGAACCTGCTCCCGGCACGGCGGGCGAGCGGTTCCCGGCGCACAACGATCATTTTTGCATGCCTCGCCTGTACTCTTCCAACAGCGATTGGAGCAGTTCTGCGTTCACGCGGAAGTTCGTGTGGCGCAGGCGCTCAAAAGAATCTTGGAGATCGGTGAGGCCGCGGCTGGCGCCATCGGCCAGCACGCGCAGCGTTCCAACTACGCGCAGGTGCCTTCGTTGCGCTTCCAGGCGAGCGTCCCATTCGTCTACCAATAGCACGTCGGCAGCAACCTCTTCTGCCAGCGCAATCGCCTCTCGCTCTCCCCGGTCCAGATCGACTTCAGGTTCCAGTGTCCGAACTGGTTGCCGGATTTCGAGCCAACCCGGTTGCGCGGCCAGCCAGGCGCGCGTACCGCCGCCGGCGTGTTTTCGTGGCTGAGTTCGTCCGCTACAGCGGGAGGAATCAAGACGCGTCCGTAAAGCGCCGGCAGCAGATGTTCCCGCTCAATCACTACCAGGTACCGGAGCGGAGTGGTATCGGCGACGACGATCATTTCAAGCGCTCAACGGCTCCGCTGTTTTTGCCCGCTTTCTTCGTTCCCCTGGTGCGCCAGCAAAGGCGCGGTGATCTCACCTTCGCGCCGGAAATCCTCGAGTGTGTACTCCAACCACACTCCGCGCTTCTTCAGAAACGCATCGAGCTCGTAGCGGGAGGGGATGCCGAGCAGCCGGCGGAGCTGCGATCCGCTGAGACGGTGCGCGCGATAGGCCTCGACTGCCATGTCTTCGAGCGCCTGGCGCGCCGGATCGAGGTCCTCAAGAAGGATCTGACCGGCCAGTTCGTCGGGAATGGTTACGGTAATCTCCACGGGATCGCGTGCCCCTGGAAACACTCTACCACTTTGTGTTATTCAGTCTGTGGATGGCAGCGAACAACCAAGGGCGAAGCGCGTTGCTTTCCCGTTGATGTAAACGGAAGGATGTAAGGGGACTTATGCCGCTCGAAGAGTACGCCTCCAAACGCCGGTTCGAGAACACCCCTGAACCTGCTCCGGGCACGGCGGGCGGGCGGTTCCCGGCCAACTATTTCTGCGTGCAGCGCCACGATGCCACGCGCCTGCATTACGACTTCCGACTGGAGATGGGCGGCGTGCTGAAATCCTGGGCCGTGCCGAAGGGGCCCACGCTCGACTCCACCCCGAAGCACCTGGCTGCCCACGTGGAAGACCACCCGGTGGAATACGGCGATTTCGAAGGCATCATCCCCAAAGGCAGTTACGGCGCGGGCAGCGTGATGCTCTGGGACTGTGGCACGTTTGAGTTGCTGGGCGGCGTCCCCGCCGATGCCCAACTGGCGCGAGGCGACTTGAAGTTCCGCTTGCACGGCGAAAAGCTGAAGGGCGACTTCGGGTTGGTCCTCATGAAGGGCCGCGGCAAGGGCAACGAGTGGCTGATCCTCAAGAAGCGCGACGAATTCACGGTCCCTGGTTGGGACGTGGAGGCGTACGCCTACAGCGTGCTTTCCGGCCGCACCCAGGAAGAGATCGCGCGTAACTTGCCGGCCCGCCAGACCAAGCGCGAAACCGCCGGCGCGGCCGACCGCGTCTGGGCCAGCAGCCGTCCGGCATCGCGCAGTACGGGCGGCGCCGCTGCCCCAGCCCCCGCTGCGCCGGTCAAGAAGAACAAAATTGACCTGGGCGGCATTGACCTGGGTGGCATAAAAGGCGCGCGCTCGGCCGAGATGCCTTCGGCTATCGAACCGATGAAATCCACCCTGGTGGAACGTCCGCCCAACGGCGACGATTGGCTCTTCGAAGTCAAATGGGACGGCGTGCGCGCCATCGCCTTCGTAGAGAACGAAGAGGTCCGCCTGCAGGCGCGCAGCGGATTGCGCTGCGAGCGCCAGTATCCCGAACTGGCGGTGATTCACCACCACCTTGCGGCCCCGTCGGCGGTGCTGGATGGTGAAATCGCGGTGCTCGACCCGAAGGGCGTTTCGCGGTTCCACCTGATCCAGCCGCGCATCGCCAATTCCGACCCCAACTCCGTCGCCCACCTGGTGCGCTCCACGCCGGTGGTGTATTTTGTCTTCGACCTGCTCTACCTGAATGGGTACGATCTGCGCGGCGTCGCCCTGGCCAAGCGGCGCGAACTGCTGGAGGAAGTGCTGACGCCGGGACAGGTGGTGCGGATCTCCGATGCCTTTCCGGGCGCCGGCGAGGCCTTGCTGGAAGCGGCCCGCGAAAACGGCCTGGAGGGCATCATCGCCAAGCATGCTCCCAGCACGTACGAATCGCGCCGCAGCCACGAATGGCTGAAGATCAAGCTCAACACGGAGCAGGAGTTTGCCATCGGCGGATTCACCGAACCGCAGGGCGACCGCCAGTATTTCGGCGCCCTGGTGTTGGGCGTGTACGAAGACGGCAAGCTGCGCTGGGTGGGCAACGTGGGCACCGGCTTCGATCAGAAACTGCTGGCCAGTCTGCACGCCCGCCTGACGCCGTTGATCGTCAAGGAGTGCCCGTTTGCCGAACGGCCGAAGCCCGACCGCGGCATGACCTGGGTGAAACCGGAGCTGGTCTGTCAGGTGAAGTTCGCCAACTGGACGCTCGACAACCGCCTGCGCGCGCCGGTTTTTCTCGGGCTGCGCAACGACGTGGGCCCCGGACAGGTCGCGCGTGAGGTCGCGGACGAACAGGCTGCCGCGGCGCCGCTGTTCGCGGCCAGCGCCAAAGAGGCCTCGGTCCAGATTGACGGCCACACGCTGAAGTTCACCAATCTGAAAAAGCTGTATTACCCCGACGAAGGCTATACCAAGGGCGACGTGCTGCGCTATTACGATTCCGTGGCCAGCCTGATTCTTCCGCACCTGAAAGACCGGCCGCTCTCTTTGAAGCGCTACCCGAACGGCATCAAGGACCAGTATTTCTTCCAGAAAGACTCGCCCGAGTCCTTCGCCGACTGGCTGCGCACGGAATCCATCGAGAGCGACCACAAAGGCTCCACAATCAACTACGTTTTTGCCGAAGACCGCGCCAGCTTGCTGTACCTGGTGAACCTGGGGTGCATCGACCACAATCCGTGGATGAGCCGCTCACCGACGCTGGACAACCCGGATTTCGTGCTGATCGACCTGGACCCGCAGGAATGCCCGTACGACCTGATCGTGGACGCGGCGCTGCTGGTGAAGGGCGTGCTCGACCGCATCGACCTGGCGGGCTACCCGAAGACCACGGGCGGTGACGGCATGCATGTGTACATTCCCGTGGAGCCGATCTACTCATACGAGGAGACGCGCACGTTCGCCGAACTGATTGCGCGCCTGGTGATCCACGAAAAGCCGGAGATGTTCACCACGCCGCGCTCGGTCTCCAAGCGGCAGCGGAACCGGGTCTATTTCGACTGGGTGCAGAACGCGAAATCGAAGACCATCGCGGCGCCCTACGTGTTGCGGGCCTATGCCGGAGCGCCCGTGGCCACGCCGCTGGAGTGGGCCGAAGTGCAGCACGGACTGCACCCGGGGCAGTTCAACATTACCAATGCCCCGGAGCGATTCGCCAGGAAAGGCGATCTGTTCGCAGGCGTGCTGAAGGAGCCCCAGGCCTTGGACGACGCGCTGGCGAGGTTGGAAAAGCTGTTCCGATAGCGTGGGAGATGGGGCATCCAAGCCCAGTACCGTCGCAAGCTCAGCCCCGCGCGAACAGCGTGGGCGCCACCGGCGCCGGAGCAGAATCGCGGTCAACCGAAGAGTGGCCGACCATTTAATTGAGCTGAGATAATCGGCCCGCACTGGGTTCAGTTCCGGATAAGAATCGTCAAACTCCGCTTCCGCGCCTCGTTAAGGCGTAACCTGGCGATAGGCAGTCACGATGTAACATTCTTGTGAGATCGACGAGATACGGGTTCTTATAGCGCAGAACTCCAGGAAAGTACGGCAACAGTATCGGTAATTCTGCGGATATACGACGTCGCATTTCTTTGCGAGAATACCTTTGGAGCCACTGAGGAGAGTAAAAATGTTTCGAAAGCAAATTGCCATCGCTCTTGCCTGCGCCAGCCTGATCTGCGCATTCACCACCGTGGGCACCATCGACACATCGAAGCGGAACGCCACAGCGCCGCAACCGGTTCTGGTCGCGAGGGCTCGCCAGGGCGGCGGCAAACAGGGCCCGTACCGCGGCGGCAGGCCGGGCGGGCCCAACGACCCCAAGCCCATCGTGAAGGCGTAACCAGCCTGAAGAAACTGTATTACCCTGACGAAGGCTATACCAGGGCGACATCCGGCGCTATTACGATTCAGTGGCCGGCCTGATTCTTCCGCACCTGAGAGAGACCAGCCGGAAACGCTGCCCGGTGAAGCGCGTGCTCTGACCGCATCGGTTCGCCGATGTTGTCGTACATCGCGCCCAGAACGTCCTCGACAGTCGACCTCGGGGCAGCCAAGAACTTCTCCCTATCCGAGGTGCGGCGGAAGTAGCTAAGTACACCGTTTCAGAAGTTCACTAAAGTGTCCGGGAAACCGCTTGCTGACGCGCGCGGCTCCGATCAGAGCCGCGACCGTTAGGAAGCGGTTCCCTCCGAACAAACTGACCGGCGAGCAGCTTCAGCCTGCCGTCAGTATACTAACCGGAGCGCGAGCTGAATCAGTCGCGGCTGGTTAATCTGGGTTGTTATGTAACCCGTAGTCGGGTTCGCCGCCGTGGTGACCGTCGTGTTTGGAAATCCGAACTGCACGCGGTTGAACAGGTTGAACACCTCCGCCCGGAATTCCAGCTTGAACCGCTCGGTTATCGGTATCTTCTTGAACAGCGCCACGTTGAAATTGTTGATACCGGGCCCCCGGAGGACGGGGTCGGTCAGGCTTTCATTGCCCAGCGTGTAGGCGGACGGAACCGTGAAGCAGGACACGTTGAACCAACCGTTGAGGCGGGACTGGGCCGAGCCGCCCACCACTCGATTACAGCCCGGTACCACGTTGGGGCGCAAACCCAGGTTGAAACCGGTCACGTTGGGGGTCGCTGTCAGGGCCAGCGGGAAGCCATCCTGGAAGGTAGTCCCTCCGCTCAAGGACCAGCCGGAGACTACCTTCTGCGTCACGGCATTACCGTTGGTAAGGAATCTCTGGCCCTTGCCGACCGGAATATCGATTGTATAGGCTACGGTCAGGCGCTGGCGGGAGTCGAAGCCCGCCAGCGATTTTTCCGCCCGGAGATTGTTCGGGTTCTGCGGCGTGTTGCTCGCCAAACCCACGCCACTATCCAGCCAGGTGGTCAAACTTCCAACATCGCCAATGAGTTTCGAGAAGGTGTAGGCCGCCAGCACAGTCCCGCCTTGGGCGAAACGCTTTTCCACCTTCATCTGCAGCGAATGATAGGTGGAGTTGCCAAGATATCCGCCGCTTTCCGAAACCCCCGTGTATTCCGGGAAAGGTAAGAGGAGCTGCCCCTGCTTCACGGTCGGCTGCGACAGGGCTCCGGTCTGCACCAGGCCGAAGAATGGATTCGGTACCAGGTTATTCAGGGCGCTGCCCATGGACAGATATTGCGTGGGCAGAGCGTCGGCTTGCCAGCTTCCGCGCGGCAGGTGAACCCCGTGCGAACCGGCGTAGGCGGCCTCAATGGCCACGCCACCCCATACCTGGCGCTGCAGCGTGACGTTCCACTGCTCGTTATATGGGTAGGGCGTGGTCGCCAACTGAATGGCGGGAGCCGCGCCCACCAGCAGGGCCTGCGCTTTGTCGTGCGAAAGGTTGCCGAGCGACGGAATGAAGCCGGTCGGGAAAGGATCGCTGATGGGATACAGAGGCGTCACCTCGCCGTTCAGCGTGGACAGCCAGGGGTTGGTGAACTGATTGAGGGCGTTCCCATAAGGCCCCTCGTTGAATTGTAGATTGGCGGGCAGATAATAAATACCCGCGCCGGCGCGGATCACCGTTTTGTCATTCAACCGGTAGGCAAGGCCCAGCCGGGGAGCGAGAAGGTTGAAGTGTTCGGTCTTCAGGCCCGTCTCCGGATGCTGGGATGTATTGATGAAATCGGCGGCTCCGTACACCGGCTGGCCATTCACCGTAATTCCATTCAGGGCGGGATTAAGTTCATTCGGGTTGAAGGATGCGGCGCGATTGTATCGCTCTTTGTAGACACCGGGGATTTCCCACCGCACACCGGCGGTGATCGTCAGTTTGTTGGTGGCCTGCCAGGTGTCCTGCGCGAAATATCCCTGGTAGTTCAGGGACTGCCAGGGAAGCGCGAACGAAAGCGCGTTGCCGCTGGATCCGTACCCCAGCAGCAGGGAAGCCAGGCCGTTGCCGCTGGCCCCTGGGCTGAGCGCGTTCTGCGACGTAATCAGGTTGTCGAACGAAAACGTGCCGCCGCCGGGGGCCTGATAATAGTTGTTCTGCAGATCCCGGATGTCGGCGCCGAATTTCAGCGTGTGCCGCCCCATTACCTTAGTCAGCGTAGGTGTGAGCACGTAATCGTCGTCGATGGAAAAAATCAGTGAATTGTTAAAACCGGGCTGCCCGGACAACGCTGTATAATTTCCTATCGAGAAGCTTGGAACCGACGTCCCCGGACCGCCGTGGATGATCGGGAGTTGCTGATCCATATACGCCGGGAAACCGAACGTCTGGCTCATGTTGATGCCGGTGAATGGCTGCGTTCGCAAATAATTCCAACGCCCATAAGATGCCCGAACGTCCAGAACGGTCTTGGGACTGATCAGGTAAGTTGCTCCCAAAACGTACTCGGTGGTGACATAGGTCTCCGGAGAGTAGGGATCGCCGCCGTAAATTCCGTTGTTGAAAGGAATGAAGGGCGTGTTGCTGGAAGCCCAGCGCGAGTACCGCCCGAAGATCCGCAGCTTATCGGTGGCGGTATAGTCGAAGCGGCCGTTGTACTGGTTGTTGTTCCCGCCGGATGCGGCATTCTTACTGTAGTTAATATTCTGCGTGAACGCCTGCCCCGGCTGGTTGGGAGGCGAGAACATCGGGAAGGCCACGATTTTCGCCGCCACAGGATTGATGCGGTTGGCGGGGATGATATTACCGGGAAATGGCGTGCGCTGAATGGTGCCCGTTCCGCACGCCGCGTTGCTGTACTGGCCGCATTGCGTCAGCGGGTCGTAAATCGGTATCACCGCGCCCGCGGCGTTCTTATAACCAGAGAAGTCGCCGGTGTTCATGGCCGGCAGAGGCACGGTCGCCAGGAAAGTCGCACCCTGGCGCGAGTCATAACCTTCCCAGGCCCCGAAGAAGAAAATCTTGTTTTTCCTGACAGGCCCCCCGCCCGTGACGCCGTACTGGTTTTGGGTGAAGGCAGGCTTCCCGGTGCCGTTCGCGTTGGCGAAGAAGGTGTTGGCGTTCAGCACCTTGTTGCGGAAAAACTCATACGCGCTGCCGTGAAATTCATTGGTTCCCGACTTCGACGTAACGTTGATCACGCCACCCGCATAACGGCCGAATTCCGCGCTGTTACTGTTGGTCTGCACGCGGAACTCGGAAATCGCGTCGGGGCTCGGCACCATCACCGTGAGGTTGCCGACGCCGGCGTTGGCCGGAACGCCATCGTAATAAGTCGCGCTCTGGTTGGCGATGCCGCCGCCGATCTGGTAGTTGCCGGCCGCGAACACGTTCTTCCCGGTGAGGGCGTTGCCATCGGTGGTGCCCTGCGGTACTACGCCCGGCACCAAAGCCGCCAGGTTGAGGATGTTGCGCCCGTTCACCGGCAGTTCCTCCACGGACCGGCTGTTGACCACGTGGCTCAAGTTCGCGTTTTCGGTTTGCAGCAGCGGCGCGGTGGCCTGAACTTCGACGGTTTGCGTCACGTCGCCAACCTGCATGGAAATGTCCGCGCGGACCGCGCCGGCCACCGTGACTTCGACGTGTTCGCGCGCGGCGCGCTTAAACCCGGTCAGTTCCACTTCTACCTTGTAGAAGCCGGGAAGGAGGTTGACGAACTGATAGCCGCCATCGGCGCCGGTAGGGCTTTGGTGCCGCTCATCGGTTCCGATGTTGGTCAACGTAACCGTCGCGCCGTGCACGGCGGCGTTGGATGGATCGGTCACGGTGCCGACAATGGAACCGTAAAATGCCTGACCGAATAAGGAAATCGATAGCAGCGGGATCAAACCCGCCAGGAGCATAGCGCGCTTCATGGCACCCTCCATAAATGGAAACTAACCACTGATCTGGAGAGTGTATATCAGAGTCGTCGCCCGGATGCAAGGGTCCTCGACTGGGGTTTGTGGGGCAGGTTGGTAACCTGCGGCGGATTGGCAATCCGCCTGCCGGACCCTGCTGGCAACGCCGCCAACGGGGATGGCAACGCCGCCAGCGCAGGCGCGCTCGCTGCCGCATCGCGGAGGCGGATTAACGATCCGCCGCAGATTAACAATCTGCCCCACAGTTAGCGAGGCCGAACCGCCAAATTCTCCCTCACAAATTTCGCCTGGGCGCTGTCCGGACCCAGCGTTTTCTCATAAATCGCCAGCGCCTGCCGCAGCAACGAATCCGCCGCCGCGGTCTGGCCCGCGTCCTTCATCAGCATTCCCAGATTCGCGATGTCGGCGGCCGTCTCCGGCTGCTCCGCGCCGTACAGCGATGCATCGATAGCCGCCGCCCGCCGGTAAAGCTGCCCGGCGGCCTGGAGCTCTCTCTTGTTCCAGAGGACATCCGCCAGATTAGTGCACGTCATGGCCAGTTCCGCACTCTCAGGACCGAACTTTTCTTCCGATAAACGCAGAGCGGTCCTCTCCAGCTTTTCCGCCTCGTCGAACTGATGGCGGCCCTCCAGCAGATTCCCCAGGGTGTTCAGAATTCCCGCCGTCAGGCGATAGTCCGGCTTCGCGGCCTTCTCTTGGATCGCCAGCGCGCGCCGCAGCGCCGGCTCGGCTGCAGCGTCGTCGTTCCGGGCACGCAGCGTCAGCGCGTACTCATGCAGCAGCACTGCCACACGCCGGTCTGCAGATCCCGATGCCTGCTCCTCCGCCGCGATGGCGCTCCGGTAATACGAATCCGCGTGTCCCGGATCGAGTTGCGCCAGCCTGGCGAAGGATCGCGCCGCAACCTTGGCATCGCTTCCGGATGTGGCGTCCCGGAACAGCGCCAACGCTTCGTCGCGCTTTCCTTCGCCCTGCAGTGCAACCGCCAGGTTCTCCCGGTCCGCGTCGCTGGCTGGATCGGAGTTTTGCCTGTCAACGGCCAGCGCGCGCCGCAATGGCGCCTCCGCCGCGCTGTTGTTGCCGATTTGCACCAGGAACAATCCCAGGTTGGCGGCGGCGCGAGCGACCTTTGAGTCGTCCGGTCCCGACTCGCTTTCCCGTTGAGAGAGCGCCTCCTCATAGACCGGAACCAGCGTGGACGGGTCCGATGGCACCAGAAATGGGGCGGCGCTTTTATCGACTACCGAAGCCGGCTGCAACGCCTTCACCATCCGCTTCGATGGCACCAGCTTCCTGCCCTGCGGATTGTAGATGCCAATCCAGTGATTCGTGAAGTGGAGAGCGGGGCTCGTCGAAACCTGTGGCATATGGCAACTGACGCAACTCCGCGCGGCGATGGCCATCGTGTGGCGGACCTTGGCGTGGCAGGCGGCGCAACGCGCATCGTAGGACGCCGCCGTTTTCTTCAGCGGTTCGTGCGGATCGTGGCAAGTGAGACACGAGACTTTGCCGTTGCTGTTGCGGAAGCAAGCCGCGCGATGCAGGTACCCAGGCTGATGCCTGACGTTCCACGCATTGCTCCAGTCCGTATCGTCGTCCAGATCGCTGGCCTGGCGATGACAGGCCCCGCAGAGCACATTGAGCTCGGCGGGCGTCAGGCGCTTCGGATTCTGAATCGTTCCCGGCGATCCCGCCGAACTCGCGTGCGCCCGGCCGGGTCCATGGCAGGCTTCGCACCGCACGCCGGGTTCGGAAGGCTGAACCTGATAACCGGTCTTCAGCGTTACCGGCCCGGTGGAGTGGCAACGGAAGCATCGAAGGGCTGTTCCCACGGAGTCGAAAGTCCGGTAGACCACATCGTTCGAATTCGCGTGGCCGGGCGTGCGGTCCAGGGATTTCGTCGCCGCGTAGTAACTCAGCCCATGTTCGGCGATCGTCTCCGGGCCGGTCTGGCTCACCCAGGTGATCGCTTTTTCACCAGCGCCAAATGCCCATTGGGCCGTGCTTTCAGGAGCTGGAATTCCGGCGATTGGGATGCCCGGTCTGGCCGCTGCCAGCGCCCGGGCATGTCCGGTTTTCGATTGCGATTCGAATTTAGCGGCATGACACGCGCGGCATACGTCGCTGCCGATGTATGGGCCCGCCAGCGGAGCCGCCGTCAGTGTCACTAACGCCGTCATCGACGCCATCACCAATGCCAGCACCGTATCGATCGTTCGCATGAGAGTCAGCGCATGAGAATCAGCGGCCGGCCTTTTGCAGGCGTTGAAACTCCTTCATCTCGGCATCGGCCTTGGCAGCATTGCCGCGCTGGCGATAGACGCCCGCCAGTCCGAAGTGCGCCTGCCCGGCCAGCGGGCCGTCTTTTTCGATATCCAGCACCGCCAGCCATGCCTTCTCCGCAGCCGCTGGATCGCCATCGAGTGACGCCGCCTTGCCAAGCGCGTAAAGAACATCCGCCATGCCAGGCGCCAGCCCGCTGGCACGTTCCAACTCGCGCCTTGCATCGGGTACCTTGCCCTGCTGCAACAGGGCGTTGCCCAACCGGAAGGCGGCCTCGGCATCGCCCGGCTGCAGGTTGGCTTCGGCGCGAAATTCCTTTTCGGCCTTCTCCCACTGCGATTCCGCCGCATACAGTTCGCCCAATTCCAGATGCAGGCCGGGCGTGGCGGGCCGTAACCGCAGCGCTTCCTTATACTCCTGCTCGGCTCCGGCCGTGTTGTGGAGCACGGCGTAAGTCTCGCCCAGGATCTGGTGGGCGCGCGCCGATTCCGGGCCTGTGGTGCGCAACTGTTCGAACGTCTGCCGCGACAACAGACCGCTGGCGCGGCCCAGGTAGTACATCAGATCCACATCGCCGGGCCGCTGTGCCAGCGCCGCCTGCAAGTTGGCGATGGCCTCGGTAAGCTTACCAGTCTTGAGTTGCGCCACGCCCAGGGCATCCAGCGCCCGCACTTTCTCCAGATGCGGAATCGCCTCGTTGGCGTACCCTGCCGCCAGCAGGGCAAACCCCAGCAACTGGCGCGCTCCGGGCAAATCGGGATTCAGTTCCAGGGCGCGCTGCAGCGGCGCAACGGCGCCCCGATAATCACCCGATTGCATCAGCGCCTGTCCCAGCCCTACGAACGCCGCGGGCAGTTCCGGCGCGGCCTCCGTCGCCTTGCGGAACTCAGCCACGGCCTCGGCCGCCTTGCTTTGCTTCAACGCATCGCCGCCCGCTTTCAAACGATCGAGGGCTTCGTTAGAGGCGGTCTGCCAGGCCAGCAGCACAACGAACCACAACGCGCTCATCGCGGGCGCTCCGGTTCCACGACGGTTAGAAACCGATCCGCCGGCACATCATCCATCTTCTGCACCACACCCGAGGGCCATATTATCTCCACGCTCGCGCTGGTTGCCGCGCGTAATCCAAAATGGACGCGCTTATCGCTCGCCGATAAGTAACTGCCCGCCGATGTCGCGTATTGCGATTGCCCGTTTACCTTCACGCGCGCGCCGAATCCATCCCGATTGCTGCGGGTGCCACGCAGCGCGAGCGTCAGCCAATGTGCCGCGCCGCCCCTGTTCCGGAACACCAGCGGCTTGCCGCCCAGCACGGTCATCACGATATCGGTCCATCCGTCGTTGTTCAGATCGCCAAAGGCCGCCCCTCTCCCGGCCGCCGGTTCCGGCCAGCCCGATTCCGTCCGCTCAAACCGCCCGCCGCGATTCATGGCGAGCAGGGGCGGTTCCAGATAATGCAGCCCAGCGTCGATCTGTTCCACGTTATCCATAACATGTCCCTGCGCCACGAACAGATCCTTCCATCCGTCGTTATCGAAGTCCTCCAGGCGCATCCCCCAGCCGGAACTGACGCCCGACAAAGCCGCGATCCCGGTCTGCAGCGACCGGTAGCTGAATGCGCCGTGGCCTTCGTTGTGGTAAACGGCGTAGCTCTGGCGCGCCAGATCCGTCACCACGATGTCCGGGCGGCCGTCGTTGTCGTAATCTCGAAAGTCGACGCCCATGCCGGATATCCGTTTGCCATCGTCGGTAAACGCGACGCCCGCCTCCAGCGCGCGCTCGGTGAAGGTGCCGTTGCCGTTGTTGTGAAACAGAAACTGTTCCATGCCGTCGTTCGCTACGAAAATATCGGCGAATCCATCGTCGTCGTAATCGGCGAACGCCACGCCCAGCGCCTTGCCTTTTTTCGCCGCGATTCCGGAGGCCGCACTCACGTCCTCGAACGTTCCATCGCCGCGATTCCGGTAAAGCACGCTGCTGACGGCGGGGAACTCCGATGGCGAGCAGTAGATTTTCGGTGAGAGGCCGCAGCTCTTGCTGTGCATCAGATCCCATTCCAGGTATCGGGTCACCAACAGATCGAGCTTGCCGTCGTTATCGAAATCGAAAAATCCAGCCGACACCGACCATCCGCCAGCCGCCACACCCGCCTTGGCCGTCACATCGGTGAAGGTGCCGTTGCCGTTGTTGTGGTAAAGAATGTTCCGGCCGTAGCTGGTCACGTAGAGATCGGTGAACCCGTCGTTATCGTAATCGGCCGCCGCCACGCCCATTCCGTAGTTCGCATCGCCGGCCGAGGCAAGCCCCGCCGCCTTGGTCACATCGGTAAAGCTGCCGTCCTGGTTCTGGCGGAAAAGGCGATTCCAGTAGCGGGGATTGGCGCGATCGAAGGATTCTTTGGCTTGCGCGCCCGGATGCTCGCTGTTGACGAGCCCGCCGTTGACCAGAAAAACGTCGAGCAGTCCGTCATTATTGTAATCGAGGAGCGCGATGCCCCCGCCCATGGTTTCGATCAGGTGCTTGCGCAATGTTGGCGAGTTTTCGTGATGAAAGATGAGCCCCGCCGGAGCACGTGCATCGAAGATGGGCCCTGGCAGGCCAGGCGCGAGCGCGGCCGCCGACAGAACGCCGAAGCAGCAGACGACGGAACCTCGTACCACGATCCGGCCATCATACCAGATGTCAGCTTCTTCGACTGGACGCGATAGAATTGCAGTTTCATGAGTCACTACCTGGCATTCGATCTGGGAGCCGAAAGCGGACGCGCCCTCCTGGGCTCCCTCTCCAATGGCACATTGGCAGTCGAGGAATTGCACCGCTTTCCCAACACGCCGGTGCGCGTTTTGGGCGCGCTCTACTGGGACACGCTGCGCATGTGGCACGAGATTCAGCACGGACTTGGCGTGGCCGTGCGCGAGCGCAAACTGGCCCTCGACGGCATCGGCGTCGATACCTGGGGTGTGGATTGCGCCCTGCTTGGGCGCGACGGCGCGCTGCTCGAAAGCCCCCGCCACTACCGCGATTCGCGCAACAACAACGTCATGGAAAAACTCTTCGAAGTGGTGCCGCGCGACCAGGTTTTTGCCGCTACCGGCATCCAGTTCATGCAGATCAACACGCTCTACCAGTTGTACGGCATGAAGCTGACCGGTTCTCCGGCGCTGGCGTCGGCGTGCAAGCTGCTGCACATGCCGGACCTGTTCAACTACTGGCTCACCGGCGTGGCGAAATCCGAGGCCACCATCGCCAGCACATCCCAGTTCCTCAATCCGGCGAATATGACCTGGGCCACCGGACTGCTGCATCGGCTGGATCTGCCGGCGGACATCCTCTGCCCGATTGTGCAGCCGGGAACGCGGCTGGGCGAGGTGCTGGGCGACCTGTTGGGCGCCCCAGGAGTTCCGCCCCACACGCCGGTCTACGCCATCGGCGGACACGACACCGCATCGGCCGTGGCGGCCGTGCCCTCGCAGGGCGGCGACAACTGGTGCTACATCAGTTCGGGCACCTGGTCGCTCATGGGGCTGGAACTGGACGCGCCGGTGATTAACGAGCAATCGCTGGCGCTGAATTACACCAACGAAGTCGGCCTGGCGGGAAAGATTCGGCTGCTGAAGAATATTGCGGGCCTGTGGCTGTTGCAGGAATGCCGCCGCGCCTGGACGTTGGAAGGGGCCGATTACAGTTACGATCAGCTCACCCGCATGGCCGCAGCGGCTCGCCCATTCACAGCGTCCATCAACCCTTACGCGTTCCTGGAGCCGGGCGAGATGCCTCGCAAGATCGCCGAGCACTGCGCCGCCAACGGCCAGCCGGCGCCCCAATCCCACGGCGAATTTGCGCGCGCCATTCTGGAAAGCCTGGCCCTGTGTTACCGCCACGTGGTGGAGAGTCTGGAAGCCCTGTCTCACCGCAAGATCGAAATCATCCACATCGTGGGCGGCGGTTCGCGCAACGCGCTGCTGAACCAGTTCGTGGCCGATTGCACCGGCCGCCGCGTCATCGCGGGCCCGTCCGAGGCCACCGCCATCGGCAACATTCTGGCCCAGGCCATGGGCGCTGGCGAACTGGCCGGCCTCGACGACCTCCGCGCCGTGGTGCGCCACTCTTTCGAGTTGACCACCGTGGAACCCCACCCCAGCGCCCAGTGGGAGAAGGCTTATGAGCGCTACCGGAGCTTAGTGGACTAGCGGCGCTTCACCGGCCACCGGCCACCGGCCACTGCCCCTAAGCTACCAATGGCAATTCGATCCACACCGTGAGGCCCGGCTTGACATTCTCGGCCCACAACCGGCCGTGATGCAACCCAATGGCCCGGTGCGCGATCGCCAGGCCCAAGCCCACGCCGCCGGTGGAGGTATCGCGCGAGTCGTCCACCCGAAAAAACGGCTGGAAAATCTTCGGCAACACGTCTTGGGGCACGCCGGGACCGTAGTCGCGAACCGAGATTTGCGCGGCGTCTTTGGTGGCGCCGAGTTTCACATCCACTTCGCCCCCTCCGGGCGAGTAGCGGATGGAATTGCGGACCACGTTCTCGATGGCCCGGCGCAGCAACTCGCGGTCGCCGCGCATGGTGAGCCGCGGCTCCGCCTTGAGCGCGATGTGGCAGCCCCGTGCTTCGGCCTCCATCTGGCAATCGCCCACGATTTCGTCCAGCAGTTCATCCAGGCGCAGTTCCTCGGAATTGCCGGCGCTGGGGTCGCCTTCGGCGCGCGTCACCTGGATGAGGCCGCCCACCAGATCCGCCAGCCGGGCGATCTCTTTCTTCAGCCGGGCCACGGCGGCATCGCGGTCCTGGGCGGTGCGAATCAATTCCGCGGCGAAACTCAATCGCGCCAGCGGCGACCGGAGCTCGTGCGAAATGTCCTGCAGCAGGCGCCGCTCGGCGGTCAGCAGCGTGGCGATGCGCTCCGCCATGCGGTCGAACGCGCGGCCCAGTTCGCCGATTTCATCCTTGCGCTTGGAATTCACTCGCGCCGAAAGATCGCCGGCGCCGAAGCGGTCCACCATGCGAGCCAACGTGCGGAGCGGCGACGCGATGCTGATCGCCAGTATCCAGCAGACCAACGCCACCGCGCCAAGGATCAGCAGATAATACGGCAGGTATGTCCAGAAATTGACGCGTCCGCTGAACCGCGTGATCAACCGGTAGCGATCGTCAGGGGAGGGGATTGCCAGCACCATCCGCCCATTCACCGGCTTCGGATGGTTCGCGTTCAAGGCCGCCAGCAGCGCCGAGCGGTCCTCGCCGGTAACCAGGTCGCGGCCGGCCCGGTTCGTCAGATAGTGTTCGTCACCAAAGTATCGTTTGTACTTTGCAAGCCGCGCGGCCAATGCCTGGGGACCACCGGATTCGTAGGCGTTGACGGCATCTTCCAGGTTCAAGCGGAAGCCGCCGCCGCGCTCGCCGTGCTGCGAAGTGATGGAGACATACACCGAAACGCCAAAGAACGCTACCAGCGAGAGCAGCAGCGTGGCGAAACACCAAAGCAGAATCTTGACGTAGACCGACCTCATCGTCCAAACGACCTCATTGCATCGCCTCCCATCACCGCTCGCCTCCCGGCGCCGGCGCGAAGAGGTAACCCACACCGCGCACGGTGCGGATCACCGCGCGCTCATCGTGTTCCAGTTTCTTCCGCAGATGGCTGATGTGGACGTCTAAGGAGCGCTCATAAGGCGTGGCGCGCCGCTGGTACAGCGCCGCGGCTAATTCATCGCGCGAAACGGTGCGGCCGGCGGCGCGCGCCAAAATCTCCAGGATGTCGAATTCGATGGAAGTGACCTCCACGGGCTGGTCCATGCACCAGACTTCGCGCGTCTGCGGATTGAGTTTCACGCCGCCGGCTTCCACCGTTTGGGTTTCGGCCTGTTCACTCTTCCCGGTGCGGCGCAGCACCGCCCGCATGCGCGCCAGCAGTTCCTCGGGCCCGAAGGGTTTGGGCAGATAATCGTCGGCGCCGGCGTTGAGCCCGGCCACGCGGTCGGGCTGCGCGGTGCGCGCCGTCAGCATAATCACCGGCGTGGCCACGCGCTTGCGGAGTTGGCGCAGCACCTCAAAACCGTCCAACACCGGCAGCATCACGTCCAGAATGATCAGGTCGTGCCCGCCTTCCAGCCCGCGCGCCAGGCCGCTGCGCCCATCGTGCACGGATTCCACGCGAAAGCCGTGCTCTGCGAAGTAATCCGTCATTAATAAACACAGCTCCGAATCGTCCTCGATGAGGAGGACCGACTTCGCGGAGGGGCTGGTATCCGTGCGTGTGTCTGGGCGTGTGTTCAACAATTACGGACTCGCTACAAACATTGTGGTGCCTGCGTATTCAATGGGCAATACCCTTTACAAAACTTAAGGATGCCTTTCGGCCTTTGTGTCGTCTACTGGTAATTGATGAAGCAGATTGTTTACGTATTACTGGCACTGGTGATTCTCTGGCGCCCGCCGGCAACGGCGCAAACCCAGGCGGCCAAGTCATTCGTAGGAACCGTATCGGCCATCCGGGCGGAAACGGCAGAAATCGAAGTCAAGCCGGACAACGCGGCGCCGGTGGCGTTGAAGATCGGGTCCAACACCATCGCCCAAAAGATCGCCCCCGGCGAGAAAGATCTGAAGAAGGCCGAGGCCATTCCGATCACCGAAGTGGCGCTTGGCGACCGCGTGCTGGTGACGCCCGAGCCTGGCACATCCGATCTGCGGCGCATCATTGTAATGTCGGCCACCGATATCGCCCGGCGCAACCAGGCCGACAGCCTGGACTGGACGCGGCGCGGGGTCTCCGGCGTAGTGGCAATCAAGAACGGCAGCGACGTCACGCTGAAGATCCGGACCATGACGGGCGAAAAGCAGGCCGTGGTGACGGTGGGCGAAAAGACCACTTACAAACGATACGCGCCGGATTCGGTGAAATTCGCCGATGCCAAAAACAGCCAACTGGCCGAAGTAAATGTGGGCGATCAACTGCGTGCCCGCGGGCTGAAGAGTGAAGACGGCCTTAAGGTGACGGCGGACGACGTAGTCTTCGGAACCTTCGTGACCAAGGCCGGTTCGGTCACGGCGGTCAACATGGAAACGAAGGAAGTTACGATCAAGGACCTGACCAACAACAAGCCGCTGGTGGTTAAGTTCACGGCGGATTCGCAACTGAAGAAGATGCCCGATCTGTCGGCCATGATGGGGGGCCAAATGGGTGGAATGCCGGGCGGCATGGGGCGCGGCGGAGCACCGGGCGGCGCTGCCCCGGCCGGCGGCCCACCTGCCGCCGGGGCACAAGCAGGCGCTCCCCCTGCGGGCCCTCCCCCTGCAGGCCCTCCCCCTACAGGAATGATGCGGCCCGCGGGTAACGCCGCATCGGCTGGCGGCGCTGCAAGCGGTGCATCGGGCGGCATGGCACGCCCCGGCGGTGGCATGGATCTTTCGCAGATGCTGGAGCGCATGCCCCCCGGCAAACTGGAAGACCTGAAGCCGGGCGAGACCATCGTGGTTTCCAGCACCAAGGGCGCGAAAGCCGACGAAATCACGGCGATCATGTTTCTCTCCAACGCCGGCATGCTGATCCAGATGGCGGCCATGCCAACCGGTGGCGGACGCTCCGGCGCCGGTGGCGGCATGCCCGGCGGTATGGGTGGCGGCGGTATGGGTGGCGGCGGCATGGGTGGCGGCGGCATGGACCTCGGCGGCATGGGGTTGGGCGGAATTATTCCGTAGCACGCGAAAAGTGACCGCGAAAGCGACCGGGAAAACGACACAAGAAAGAACACTTATGAAACTCAGTCACTACATCTGCGCACTATTTTTCTGCCTGTTCGGCGCGGCCGCGACGCTGCCCGCGCAGGCTCCCCCGGCGCCCGCACTGCACGGCACCATCACCGATCCTTCGGGCGCTCTGGTTCCCGGCGCGCTGGTGCAGCTACGCGGTCCCGGCGGCGAACAACGCAAGGCCACCGACAGCAGCGGCCAGTATAATTTCCCCGCGCTGCGCCCCGGTAAGTACAACGTCCGCGTCCTCGCCAAAGGCTTCAGCCCCAGCGGCAAGCAGGATTTCGAAATCGATGGCCCCACCACTCTCGATGCCCAACTCATCATCGAATCCGAAACCCAGGTGGTGAACGTCGACGACGAAGCCAACAAGGTGACCGCCGACCCCACCAACAACGCGGGCGCGCTGGTGCTTGGCGAAAAAGAACTGTCGGCGCTTTCCGACGACCCCGACGAACTCTCGGCACAGCTACAAGCCATGGCCGGTCCGGGCGCGGGCCCGAGCGGCGGGCAGATCTACATCGATGGCTTTACCGGCGGCAACCTGCCCAACAAATCGTCCATCCGCGAAGTGCGCGTCAATTCCAACCCCTTTTCGCCGGAGTACGAACGGCCGGGCTTCGGCCGCATCGAAATCTTCACCAAACCCGGCACCGACATGATCCGCGGCCAGCTTTTCGGCCAATACAATAAGGAGGCGCTGAATTCGCGCAGCGCGCTGCTGGCGCAATCCCAACGGCCGCAGTACCGCCAGGATATGTTCGGCGTCAATCTCAGCGGGCCGATCAAGAAACAGAAGGCGTCATTTAGTTTCGATGCCATGCGGCGCAGCACCACGGAGAACGCCTTCATTCTGGCCACCGATCTGGATGCCAACCTGAATCCGGTAACCATCAACCAGACCATTCTGACCCCGCAGACGTTCACTACCATCAGCCCGCGCCTGGATTACGCCATCAACCCCACCAACTCCCTGACGGTGCGTTACCAGAACACCCGTCTGGATTTCGAAAAGCAGGGCGTGGGCAGTTTCAACCTGGCATCCAAGGCTTATAACCAGACCAGTGCCGAGAACACCGTGCAGGCCACCGAGACCGACGTGGTGAGCCCGCGATTCATCAATGAAACACGCTTCCAGTTCATGCGCAGCAATACTGCCAGCATCGGCGACAACACCATTCCCTCCATTTCGGTGCAGGGCGCATTCACCGGCGGCGGCGCGCAGATCGGCAACTCGGGCGGCACGCAGAACCGGCTGGAGCTTTCCAATACTTCCACTTTCACTTACAAGACCCATACCATCAAATGGGGCGGCCGCGCGCGTCAATCGTTCAACGACAATACTTCGGTGAGTAATTTTGGGGGCTCCTATAATTTCCTGGGCGGCGAAGGGCCGCAGTTGGACTCCAACAACAACCCCATCTTCGGCACCTCGGTTCAGCTCAGCGCGCTGGAAGTTTACCGGCGCACGCTGCTCTTCCAGAAGGCGGGACTGAGCGATGCGCAAATCCGCCTGTTGGGCGGCGGGGCCGCGCAATTTCTGCTGAGTGCCGGCACGCCCACCACGTCGATCAACCAGTTCGATATGGGCCTGTTCGTGAACGACGATTGGCGGGCGCGGCCCAACCTCACCATCAGCTACGGCCTGCGCTACGAAGACCAGACCAATATTTCGGACCACAAGGATTTTTCGCCGCGCATCGGCATTGCCTGGGGAATCGACAGCAAGGGCGGTAAGGCCGGGAAGACCGTGCTGCGCGCCGGCTTCGGCATCTTCTTCGACCGTCTGGCCGACACGGCCACGCTGAGCGCGCTGCGTTTCAACGGCGTAACGCAGCAGTCCTATTTCATCATCAACCCCTCGTTCTTCCCGTCCATTCCCACGCTCGATTCGCTGGCCGCCGGCAAGCAATCGCAGAACCTGCAGTACGTGGATAGCGGGTACGTGGCGCCGCGCAACTACCAGGCGAGCATTGGGGTGGACCGTCAGATCAATAAGGCCGTGCGCCTGAGCGTGAACTACATCAATGGCCGCGGCACGCACCTGCTGCGGTCGCGCGACATCAACGCCCCCATCGCTGGTATAAATGGCGGCGCCTTCCCCTTCGGCGATTCGCAGTTCCGCAACCTCACCGAATCCACCGGCTTCAGCCGCACCAACATGATCCAGATGGCGCCCAGCGTCAACTTCAAGAAGGTCTTCGTCTTCGGCTTCTACATGCTTTCGTACGGCAAAAGCGACGCCGAAGGCGCGCCGGCCGATCCTTACAACCTGCGGGCCGAATGGGGGCCGAGTTCGTTCGCCGACGTGCGGCACCGCGTGGTGGTAGGCAGTTCGCTGCCGCTGCCGCTGAAGTTTTCGGTGAGCCCGTTCATCATCCTCGCGAGCGGTTCGCCCTACAACATCACCACCGGCCGCGACTCGAACGGCGACGGGATTACGGCCGAGCGGCCGGCCCTGCTGGCGGGCGTGAGCCCATCGGCATGCACCGGGAGTTCCCTGATTTATGAGGCCGCCTTCGGCTGCTTCAATCTGAACCCGGCGCCGGGCAGCCCGACCATATCGCGCAATTCCGCCCGCGGCCCCTCCACAGCCAACGTCAACCTGCGGCTTTCCCGCACATGGACTTTCGGCGGCAAAGGCGAGTCTGGTCCATCCGGTATGGGCGGAATGATGGGCGGCGGGCCTGGCGGTGGCATGGGTGGTGGCGGCGGCATGGGCGGCGGACGCCCCGGCGGCGGCGGTCCGCCTCCAGGAGCCATGATGGGACCGATGGGCGGCGGCCCCGGCGGCATGATGGGTGGCGCGGCCAGCGGACGGCGCTACAACCTGACGTTCGGTGTGAACGCTTCGAACGCCATCAACCACACCAACTTCGCAGCGCCCTCGGGCGACCTGTCGTCGCCCTACTTCGGGGTGTCCCGCAGCCTGGCCGGCGGCTTCGCCAGTATGGGCAGCGGCGGCGGCGCCACCTTCAACCGCAAGATTGACGTGTCACTGAGGTTCTCGTTCTAGGAACCCCCTCACGCAAAGGCGCAAAGGCGCAAAGAACGCCAAGAGAACCAAGGAGGGTTTCTTTGCGGTCTTTGCGCCTTTGGTCACCAGGCTAAGCCTGGCTCGATCTTGTGAACTGAAAGGCATCAGCGGCATCTTCTTCCGGTAATCGAATCCGCAACATTCGCGGCAGCCGGAGCGTCCCTGCGCCGGCTGCACGACTTAGCACTTTTCCCTTTCTTTCCTTAGAGTTCCAATTTATTTCTGGGTTGCTGCGGTAACATTGGCGATTTCCCCGTCGCCATGAAGGTGTTACCAAATGGAACTCCACCCACTCCACACACTCTTCGGGCGCGCCCTGGCTGCCTGGATCGCGGTGTCCGGCCTGATGGCTGCCGAACATCACGGCTTCGTGAAATTCGGCGGCCTTCCCATCCCGGGCGCAACCGTGACCGCCACCATGGGCGACAAAAAGGTTGCCACCACAACCGACGACAACGGCCGGTATGGATTCGCTGATCTGGCGGACGGCACGTGGACGCTGGAAATCGAAATGCTCGGTTTCGCCAAGCTCACTAAGGAGGTTGGCATCGCCTTGGACGCGCCTAGCCCCGAGTGGAACCTGACGTTCCTGACCATGAGTGCGATTACAACTCCTTCGGCGGCGCCATCGGCCGCGCCGACGCCAGATGCTCCAGCAACTACGGCACAGGCGACGCCTGCCAAACCGGCGGCGGCTCCGGCCTCTACCACAGCCTCGACTTCGACCACACCCGGGACACCCGCATCGCCGCGTTCCGCAGGCGCAGGCGGCGGTCAAGGCCGCACCGGACGGGGCCAGCAGGGCGCCAACGGCGGGCGGCCGTCCCTGGCCCAGGCCAACAATTTTCAACGCCTGGATGTGAATGCTTCAGCCGACGCCACCGCGCTCAACCCCGCTGAAGGCGCCATCAGTGAAGCCAGCGCAGCCGATATGAGCCAGAGCGCGGACGCCGCCTTCGTAGTGAACGGCAGCGTAAGCCGCGGATTGGATATGCCGCAGCAGAATGACTGGTTCGGCGGACCCGGTGGGCGGATGGGTATGGATGGTATGGGCGGCCCCGGCGGCCTTGGCGGCCCGGGCGGCGTGATGGGGATGGACGGAACCGGCGGCGGCCCTGGCGGCGACGGAATGGGCGGCGGGCGCGGTGGCCCTGGCGGAGGACGTGGCGGTCCCGGCGGCGGTGGTCCTGGCGCATTCGGTGGACCGGGCGGATTCGGTGGACGCGGCGGTCCCGGTGGATTTGGCGGTGGCCGTGGCGGTCCCGGTGGAAGAGGCGGCGACCGGGCCCAGGGCCGTGGTCCCGGCGGACGGGCCGGCGTGAACTCCTTCGGCAATGGTCGCAGAAATCCGCGCGCGCAATACAACGGTAATGCGGCCTTCACCCTGGACAACTCGGTTTGGGACGCCCGCAGCTATTCCATCAATGGGCAGGATACGGCCAAACCAGCCTACGCTAAAGCCCGCGCGACCATCATGTTCGGCGGGCCGTTGAAGATTCCCAAACTGTTCGACAATTCGAAGGGTACGTTCACCTTCAACTACCAGTTGGGGCGGACGCGCAATGGCACCACCGCCACCCAGACCCTGCCTACGCTCCTGGAGAGGACCGGCGACTTTTCGCAATCCATCGGGGCGCAGGGTCCGGTGACCATTTACGATCCGCTCACGGGAAGTCCGTTTCCCGGAAACGTAATCCCGGGGAACCGGATCAACACGGCGTCACTGGGTCTGCTGAAGTATTTTCCCGCTCCCAACGGCCCCGGCTACAAGTACAACTTCCAGACGCCCATCACGACGGTCCAGAATTCGGACAACCTCAACACGCGCCTGAGCCAGACGCTGACCAAGAAGGACCGCATCAACGGCGGCCTGGGTTACCAGGGCAGCAATAACACCACGCCGAATATTTTCGATTTTATCGACACCGGCAACGGGCATAGCTGGAACGCCAACATCGCCTGGTCGCACAACTTCACCACGCGTGTGATCAACAACCTGCGCTACACCTATAGCCGGGCCACCAGTCTGACTTCGCCCTTCTTCGCCAACCGCGACAATGTTGCGGCTGACCTGGGGATCACCGGCACGTCGCAGGCGCCGCTCAACTGGGGACCGCCGACGCTTTCGTTCACCAACTATGCTTCGCTCTCCGACGGCAACTCCGCGCTGACGCGCAACCAGACCAGCGCGGCGGGGGATAGCATCATCTGGGTTCACGGCCTGCACAACATGACGTTCGGCGGCGATTTCAGCCGGCGCCAGAACAACCGCTTTGCCGACCCCAACCCGCGAGGTACTTTTGCCTTCACGGGGTTGACCACCAGCAACATCGTCAACGGGATCGCGGCCAACGGAACCGGTTTCGATTTCGCCGATTTCCTGCTGGGGACGCCGGATACCAGCGCGGCGCGCTACGGCAACGGCAACCTGTATTACCGGACCACGGCTTACGACGTGTATGCTAACGACGACTGGCGGATCAGCCAGGTGTTAACCCTCCAGTTCGGCGTACGCTACGACTACACATCGCCGATCTCGGAACTTTTCAACCGGATAGTGAACCTGAATGTGGCGCCCGGATTTGCATCGATCGTACCGGTGCTGGCCGGGCAGTCCAGCGCGTACCCCAACACGCTGGTGCGGCCGGACCGCAACAACTTCTCGCCGCGCTTCGGTTTCTCGTGGCGTCCCATTCCCAAGAAGTCCATGGTGGTGCGTGGCGGATACGGCATTTACTACAACACTCAGGTGTATAACACCATCGCCAATAACATGGCGCAGCAGCCACCGTACTCGACTACGCTGAGCATTGCCACCAACCCGGCGAATCCTCTGACCTTGCAGAACGGCTTCATCGTTCCGCCCGGCACGGCTTTCACCAACACTTACGCCGTCGATCCCAACTACCGGATCGGCTATGCGCAGATCTGGCAGCTTTCCGTACAGCAGGACCTGGGTCATTCGCTGGTAGGCACCGTGACTTATAACGGCACCAAGGGCACGCGCCTCGATCAGAGCGTGCTGCCCAACTCGGCGCCTCCGGGCGCCAAAGCATTGCCGTTTCCGTCCGGTTACATTTACGAATCGTCCAACGGCGACTCCATTTACCATAGCGCTTCGTTCCAATTGAACCGCCGCTTCCGCAACGGTGTTTCCTTCAACGCCAATTACATCTATTCGAAGGCCATCGACAACGCCGTCCAGGCGCAAAACTTCCTCACCACCGCGGCGGAGCGCGCTGTGTCGGCGACCAACCGCACCAACACGGCCAATTTCATGTGGCAATACAGCACCGGCGTGGGCAGGGGCGGCGGTACGCTGGTGAACGGCTGGAAGGGTGCGCTGCTCAAAGACTGGACCGTTACTAACATGATTACGGTCGCCAGCGGCGCGCCGCTCACTCCGATCATAGGCGGCAACCGCTCCACCACCACCGGTACCGGCATCACGGGTAGCGTGCGCGCCGATGCCACCGGCCTTTCCGTGACCGATGCCCCGGCGGGCGAGCCCTTCAACTTCGCGGCCTTCGCGGCGCCGGCCGCCGGCCAGTTTGGCAACGCGGGACGCGATACCATCACCGGACCCACGCTGTTCAGTCTGCGCGGCTCCGTCAGCCGCGTCTTCCGCATTGGCGAGCGGCGCAGCGCCGACCTCCAGATTGCCGCCACCAACGCGCTCAACCACGTGACCTTTTCAGGTTTTAATACGACCATCGGGTCGAACAACCTCGGCCTGCTTGCCGGCCCGAGCGCCATGCGCAGTATCACCGCCACCTTGCGGTTCCGGTTCTAGTAACACGGGCCTCCAGGCCTGTGTGGTCTTCGTCCTTTCGGTTCTATCTTATGATGCGAGCTACCATTGCAACCTTTCTCTGCGGCTTAATGATCGCTTCGGCGCAGCCGCCCCAGACCCAGCAGCCGAACACTCCCGCCGCCGCGGTACCCAAGGGCGTGGCTAAGTTCGAAGCCACCTCTCAGTTAGTAGTTGTGGATGTCTTCGCCAAAGACAAGAGCGGCGCGCCCCTGAAGGGCCTGAAGGCCGGAGACTTTACCATTACCGAAGACGGCAAGAAACAGGACATCAAGGTTTTCGCATACCAGGAATTGGAAGAGACCGTGATGCCTGAGCCCAAGTTGCAGCCCCGCCCCGCCGCGCCCGAGCCGGCCGTCGCCAAAGCCCCGGACACGCCGGCGGTAAAATCCGTCACCGCCAATCAGATCGCCCCTTCGAAAGCCGGCGAAGTGAAGTACAAGGACCGCCGCCTGCTGGTGATGTTCTTCGACATGACGTCGATGCCGATCCAGGACCAGATCCGCGCCCAAACCGCCGCTCAGAAGTTCCTCAAGACGCAGATGACCCAGTCCGACCTGATGGCCATCATGTCGTTCTCCACCGACATGAAACTCCTGCAGGACTTCACCGACGACCGCGACGCGCTGGCCAAAGTGGTTAAAGGTCTGACCATCGGCGAAGGCAGCGACCTGGCCGTGGATGGCGCCACCGGCGCCGATAACGAAGAGGACACCGGCGCCGCTTATACGGCCGACGATACCGAATTCAATATCTTCAACACCGACCGCAAACTGGCGGCCCTGGAATCCGCCGCCAAGATGTTGGGAGCGCTTTCCGAAAAGAAGGCGCTGGTCTATTTCGCCAGCGGCGTCAGCAAGACCGGCATCGATAACGAAGCGCAATTGCGCGCCACTATCAACGCCGCCATCCGCAACAACGTGGCATTCTACCCGATCGACGCCCGCGGCCTGGTTGCCTCGGCCCCGCTGGGCGATGCCACCAAAGGCTCCCCGGGCGGCGCCGGCATGTATTCCGGCAGCTCGTCGCGCACCCAGCAGAGCAGCTTCCAGGGCCAGCAGGAGACTCTGTATACGCTGGCGGCCGACACCGGCGGCAAAGCGCTGCTCGACAACAACGACCTGGCGCTGGGAATCCAGCAGGCGCAAAAGGATATCTCCAGTTACTACATGATCGGCTATTACAGCACCAATATGAACCTGGACGGCCGCTACCGCCGCATCAAACTGACCGTCAATAACACGGCGGTGGCTAAGTTGGATTACCGCCCCGGTTACTTTGCCGGCAAGAACTTCAAGCAGTTCACGTCATCCGACAAGGAACGCCAGCTTCAGGAGGCTCTGATGCTGGGCGATCCCGTGACCGATATTTCCATAGTGGCGGAAGTGGATTATTTCCGCCTGGCCCGCGACCGGTACTTCGTCCCCGTCACGATCAAAATCCCCGGCAGTGAGCTCGAACTAGCCAAACATGGCGGCGCCGATACCACTAAGATCGATTTCATTGGGGAAGTGAAGGACGCCAAGGGAGTCACGCAGGGCAACGTTCGCGACTATCAGGAAATCAAGCTCAAAGGCGAAACCGCCTCGCAGTTGGCTAAGCGCACCCTGGCCTACGACACCGGCTTCACCCTTGCGCCGGGCACCTACACCCTGAAGTTCCTGACACGTGAAAACACTACCGGCAAGATGGGTACGCTCCAAAGAACATTCACCGTGCCCGATCTCACCACCCAGGTAAAGTATTTGCCCATCAGTTCCGTGGTCCTCAGCAATCAGCGCCAGGACATGAAGGACTCCCTCGCCACCGCCGAAAAAGACAAGAAGTTGCTCGCCTCTAACCCGCTGGTGCAGGATAACCAAAAGCTTGTCCCCAGCGTGACCAACGTCTTCAGGAAGGACCAGGACATGTACGTCTTCCTGGAAGCCTACCAGCCCGATTCCGACACTACCAGGCCAATCGTGGCCAGCGTGAGTTTCTATCGCGGCAAAGTAAAGGCTTTCGAGACCGCGCCCCTGCAGATCACCGAAGGCCTGAACGCCAAATCGAAGGCCCTGCCCGTGAGGTTCAGCGTGCCCATGGCCAAGCTGCAACCCGGCAAGTACACTTGCCAGGTGAGCGTACTGGACCCGGCCGGCCAGAAGTTCGCCTTCTGGCGCGCCCCCATCGCGCTGCTGCCGTAGAGTGGTCGCGACCCTCTGGGTCGCGACGTACCGTCTTGCCGTTTCACCGCCTCGCCGGAACCTAATCGGGTTGGGACACAGAGATGGACACCAGGGATGAAACATCAGTCGCGGCCCCAAACCATTTCCAGGTGAATACCGGCCTCAGCACCACGTCCTGATTTCGGGAAAGCAGGACCCTGCCAGGGCGCCTGCTGCGCCCACCACCCCCGCCTTGAGGCGTCCTTTGGCGATGGCGCCAATCGCGCGGCGTCAAGGGTGTCGTGGCCGCGCGAGAGCACAGGATGCCGCCATCGTCCTGCGAGATGGCCAGCGATATCCCAACTTCCACGAACGCGCGATTGCGGCTGGCGACATGCTCTGCCTAGCTGGTACAGCGACCCACTTACCGGAAAAGTCGTGATCTGGATCGGCAGCGCGAAGCCACAGCTAAGCATCACCAGCCAGGCGCCCTACTATTTTCACCAGCGAATGAGATGCCTGGCTTTTATTGAGGGACGCGGCAGCGCCCAGACATTCCGCGGCCTTTAGCAGCGCGCCATCCAGGTAGCCTGAGACCACCAAAACCTTGAGATGGGCAAACTCGGTGCGCGTCACCTTCAGCACATCGAAGCCGTCCAGGTCCGGCATCTCCAAATCCAGCACCATGACGTGGAACCGATCGCGGCGCAAGGACTCAAGCGCCTCCGTGCCCGATTCCGCCCGGCTCACGTTGTAACCTGCCGACTCGAGCAACACGGCGATCAACTCACGCACCTGTGGGTCGTCGTCTACCACCAGAATCCTCACGCCGATTGGCGCCGGCCGCCGCTGTTGCATCCTGTGGCTAGTGTACCAAGTGTGCGGAACAATTCAACCAGTCAGCCATTTCAGGCGACCGGCCAGGAAGTCCCCGGCGTAACTAACACGAAATCCTGCTAACTAGAGACAACATCCGCCCAGTCCAAGACTTTGTTTATATTTGAATATAGCTTATCGGCGTTTTGAACCTGATCGGTATTTCACCAAATGAATAGGGCGGCCGAATCGATCTCCTCCACCGAACCGGTGTTCCCGCGCGAGCCGGAATCGCTGGAAGATACCGGCCTTGCCGAGTCCACGGTCGAGCACCTGATTCTAAACACCCTCTACTTCAAGGGCGACATCTATGGCCAGGATCTTTCCGCCGCCGTCGGCCTGCGGTTTAGCGTAATCCAGGATATTCTGGAATCCCTGAAGCTTCGTCATCTGGCGCAGATCAAACGCTCCCTGGGTGTGGCAGGCGTGGGCTCGGTCTTCGCTCTCACCGATGCCGGCCGGGCGCGCGCCCGCGACGGCCTGGAAACCAACCAATACATCGGCCCGGCGCCCGTTCCCCTGGCTCAATACATGGCACAGGTTGGCCGCCAGCGGCCCCGCAACGGGTGGCTCACCAAAGCGGCCCTGGCTAAGGCCCTGAGCGGCATGGTGATCACCAAGCAGGCCTTGGCTCAAGTAGGCCCGGCTGTCAGTTCCTGCAATTCTCTTCTGGTCTACGGCAAACCGGGCGATGGCAAGACTTTTCTGATTGAATCGTTGAACAATCTGGAATCGACGCCAGTTTTTGTGCCTTATGCAATTGAATGCCAGGGCAACCTGGTCCAGGTCTTCGACCCGATCTATCACCATCGCATCGAAAAAGAGGAGGAGCCTTCGGTCCTCGCCATCGCCAAGGAATCTCCCTATGACCGGCGATGGGCCAAATGCCTGCGGCCTTTCATCGTAAGCGGCGGCGAACTCTCGCTCGATATGCTGGACCTGCGCTACAACAGAAACTCCAAAGTCTACGAAGCGCCCTACCAGTTGAAGGCCAACAGCGGCATCTACCTGATCGACGACTTTGGACGCCAGCGCGCCACCCCGGCCGAGGTGCTCAACCGCTGGATCGTACCCATGGAGCGGCGCGTCGACTACCTCAGTTTCATCACCGGCGGCAAGATGACGGCGCCATTTGAAACCTTCCTCGTCTTCTCGACCAACCTCGATCCCGCGGACATCGGCGACGAGGCGTTCCTCCGCCGCATCCAGTACAAGATGCTGCTCCGCGGACCCTCGGTCAACGAGTTTTCCACCATCTTCCAGTCTTTCTGCGCCGCCAAAGGTCTGGCTTGCCCGCAAGATCTGGTGGATGGTTTCGTCGAGAACCGCTACAAAAAGACAGGCAAGCCTTTCCGCCGTTGCCACCCGCGCGACGTCCTCACACACGCGCTCAACCTGATTCACTTCGAGAGGCTGCCCCATGAATTGACTAAGGAGCTTCTCGACCGCGCGTTCGAAAGTTGCTTTGTACAGGAACAGGAAGCGGAGGTGGCGGACGATCTCGAAATCGTGACCGGGCCGATCCAGCCTTGTGAGGATTTCTGGTCGCAGCGGGCCCTTGAAATTCCGACCGCCATCGGGCGAATGGCATACGCCGCCGCTTTTAAGGACCGGGCCACGGGCCAGTATTCCAGTCCCACTCCAAACGGTTACGACCGGGCCGAAAACGGCCGCGTCTTACAGAAGATCCACTCCACAGCCTTCCGGGAGTGGCTGAATGGGACCGCGGAACAGCAAGCCCACGATCTCGCCGGTTATCTCTCCACCCCCGAAGGCAGGGCCGCGTACCTCAGCTTCGGTCAACGCGAACTGGTTGCCATCCTGGTCCCGGCCGACGCGCAGCCTCCCGAGCGACAGCTCTTCCAAACCGATTTCACCACTGTCTTGTTGGCCCTCTCCCAACGCCCTGCATCCCCTGCATCCGAGGTTGCCGCCACGTTGCTTGACCGAATCGCATAGCGGCGGCGCTACCAGGGCGTCATCTCCACCCTGTACCGCGAGGGCAGCCCCCGAGGTTTCGCGATCTTCCGTTACCGATCACTTGTGGATGGCAATTGGATGCCGGAAGCATATCGTAATAACATTAAGACGTGAGCATCCCGGCACGGTATGAAAACGGAGTCTTCAAGCCGCTGGAGGCAGTGGCACCTGCGGCGAAAGGAGCGGTCTACCGAGTGTTCCCGGAGGAAGAACTGCGCGGGCTGAAGGACCAACTCGTCTGGCTGAGGGCGGCGGAGCGCAGTTTCGAGTTCTGGGACAACGAGGAGGACGCCGCCTACGACAGCCTATAAGCAGGGCGATGTAGTCTTGGTTATATTTCCGTTTACTGACCTTACCTCGGCGAAGCGAAGACCCGCGGTCGTAGTTTCGCCTGACGCGTTCAATGCGCTCACTGAAGATGTAGTTTTAGTCGCCGTGACTTCGCGGATCATGCGTGATGCGAAGACCGTCATGATAGAACCTGGCGATGTCACGGACGGATTCATGCCCAAGGATTCGGAAGTAAGGATCACCAAGCTTTTCACGTTGCATTCGAGTTTACAGTCGGAGCCAGGTTCCCCGCCTACTTTTCGCCCTTGCCCGATCCCGAACTGAGCGTCTGCACCTTTTTCGAATTGTCGCGATAGATGGCCACCGCCTTCAGCCCGAGCTTCCAACTCTCGCCGTAGGCAGCCATGATGTCTTCCACCGTGCACTCTTCGGGCATATTGATCGTCTTCGAAATCGCGCCTGAAATGAACGGCTGCACCGCCGCCATCATTCTGACGTGCCCCATGTAATGGATGGAGCGCTCGCCGTTCTGCGGCCATTCCGGTGGATCGGACGATGATGTGCGAGCGGGTGCTGTAGGACGCGTGACATACTGGAAGCTGAGGAGCAATCTCATGAACGTCTTTCTGACTCCGGAATTGGAAGAACTGGTCCAGGCCAAAGTTCGGAGCGGCCGTTACAATTCCGCCAGCGAAGTGGTCGGGTAAGCTCTGCGGCTCCTTGAACAGCGCGATGCTCTTGGTGCCATTCACCTCAAAGAACTTCGCTCCCGAATCGACGACGGTCTGGCTTCTCTTGACCGCGGCGAAGGAGTTGACGGCGAAAAGTTCATGCAAGAGATGCTCGACGAGATCGACTCACAAGAAGCCCACCGTAAAGCCGGATGAGTGCCTACAAACTCGCGCCACCTGCCCAAGAGGACTTGGCTTCGGTTCGCGACTACTACCAGAGGGAAGCCGGTTACCGAATGGTACGCCGGATGCTCGCTGAATTCGTCGAAGCTTTCCGCTTGATCGCAAAGACTCCCAGTATCGGCCACAACGAGAGGACCTCGCCGAAAAGCGACCCGTTCTCTTCTGGCCGGTGAGAGACTACCTCATCGTCTACCGGGTCACCACCGACCCGGTAGAAATCGTCACGATTGCGAGGGGCAGTCGTGATGTTGGCACGATCATCCAACGCCGGGACTTATGAAAGAATGCTGAGTTGGGCGCCTTCAGGGTCTGCCGACGGACTGGAGAGAGTTTCTCTCCGGGTTGTTCGCCAGGCGGCCAACTCAGGAAAGAGGTGTTGCGCGTCGCAACCCAGGCGACGAAATAAGGGTGGAGATCCCGGCCCTTGAGCATTTAGCAATTGCCGGATGCCCTACGTAAAAACGCTCCCGGATGCCCCGTCCGCATCCGGGAGCGCAGGCTCTCCCATCGTGAGCCAGTAAAAACCCTTAGCTGCAGCCGCTGGTCCCGCCGCAGTTGCCGCACTTGTAGCAGCTTCCGTTGCGGGTCATGATGGAGCCGCATTCGGCGCACATCGGGGCGTCGGCAGTCACCGGCAGGAACGGCAGTTGTTGCTGCGGGTCGGTTTCGGTGGGGCGCAGCGTCATGGTTTCGCCGACTTCCGACACCGCGTACTCGGTGCCCAGGAACTTGGCGCCCAACCAGCGGAAAATGTAATCCATAATGGATTTGGCGTACGGGATCTGCTGGTTGCCGGTCCAGCCGCTGGGCTCGAAGCGCACGTGCGCGAACTTGTCCACCAGGAACTTGATCGGCACGCCGTACTGCAGGTTGAAGCTCACCGCCGTGGCGAACGCATCCATCAGGCCGGAAATCGTCGAGCCCTCCTTGGCCATGGTGATGAAAATCTCGCCGGGAGCGCCGTCATCGTACATGCCCACGGTGATGTAGCCCTCATGGCCGCCGATCGAAAACTTGTGCGTGATGGAACGGCGCTCGTCCGGCAGCTTGCGGCGCACCGGACGGTAGACCACCTTCTCAATGGGAGCGGTCGCGGTGGCGCCGGCAGTCGCTCCGGATGGAGCCAGGCTTCCCGCCTTCTTTTCGCCCTTGCCGGATCCCGAGCTGAGCGGCTGCACCTTCTTCGAATTGTCGCGGTAGATGGCCACCGCCTTCAGCCCGAGCTTCCAACTCTCGCTGTAGGCCGCGATGATGTCTTCCACCGTGCACTCCTCGGGCATATTGATGGTCTTCGAAATCGCCCCGGAAATGAACGGCTGCACCGCCGCCATCATTTTGACGTGCCCCATGTAATGGATGGACCGCTCGCCATTTTGCGGCCGGAAACTGCAATCGAACACCGCCAGGTGCTCCGGTTTCAGGTACGGCGCGCCTTCGATGGTGCCGGTGGAATCGATGTGGCTGACAATCTGCTCCACCTGCTCGGGTGAATAGCCGAGCTTGATGAGCGCGGCCGGCACCGTGTTGTTGACGATCTTGATGACGCCGCCGCCCACCAGTTTTTTGTACTTGATCAGCGCCAGGTCGGGTTCGATCCCGGTTGTGTCGCAATCCATCATGAACCCGATGGTGCCGGTGGGGGCGATCACGGTGACTTGCGCGTTCCGGTAGCCGCTGCGGCGGCCGGATTCGTAGGCGTCGTCCCAGCACTGCTGCGCGCCCTCCGCCAGTGCCACGGGAATGTGCTGGCGCCGGATGCGGGCCACGGAATCCCGGTGCATGCGGATCACTTCCAGGAACGGCTGTTCGTTCTCCGGGTAGCCGGGGAAGGCGCCGACAGCTTCGGCCACGCGCGAACTGGTGAGGTATGCCTGCCCGCACATCACGGCCGTGATGCCGGCGGCCATGTCGCGGCCCTGGTCGCTATGGTACGGAACGCCCATCGACATCAGCAGTGCGCCCAGGTTGGCAAACCCGAGCCCCAGCGGCCGGAAGTCGTGCGAGTTCTCGCCGATCTTCTGGGTCGGATAGCTGGCGTTGTCCACGATGATTTCCTGCGCCAAAATCATCGTATCCACGGCGTGGCGGAAGCCTTCGACGTCGAACTGGCCATCCGGCCCCACGTACTTCATAAGGTTGAGCGAGGACAGGTTGCAGGCCGAATCGTCCAGGAACATGTATTCGGAGCACGGATTGGAGGCGTTGATCCGCGCCGTATTTTTGCACGGGTGCCAGCGGTTGACCGTCGTATCGAACTGCATTCCGGGGTCGCCGCACTGGTGGGTGGCTTCGGCGATCTGCTTCATCAGGTCGCGCGCCTTGTAACGGTCCTTCGGCTGGCCGGTGGCCACGTGTTTGGTCCACCAGTCGTCGTCGCGAACCACCGCTTCCATGAAATCGTCAGTGGCGCGCACGGAGTTGTTGGCGTTCTGGAAGAATATGGAGCCGTAGGCTTCGCCGTCGAGCGAGGAGTCATATCCGGCTTCTACCAGCGTGTAGGCTTTCTTTTCTTCCTTGGCCTTGCACCAGATAAACTTTTCCACGTCCGGATGGTCCGTATTCAGGATCACCATCTTGGCGGCGCGGCGCGTCTTGCCGCCGGATTTGATGACGCCCGCGAAAGCGTCGAAGCCTTTCATGAAGGAGAGCGGCCCGGAGGCCCGCCCGCCGCCCGACAGCACGGCATCCTCTTCGCGCAGCGCCGAAAGGTTCGTACCCGTACCCGAGCCCCACTTGAAAAGCATGCCCTCGGTCTTGGCCAGGTCCAGAATGGACTCCAGCGAATCCTTCACCGATACGATGAAGCAGGCCGAGCACTGCGGGCGCAGCACGCCGCTTTCGAGTTTCCGCACCTGGTCTGCCTGGGCGTCGAAAACCCAGCCATAGCCGCGCGTTTCCTTAACGCCCACATTGAACCAGACGGGAGAATTGAAGCAGGCCTTCTGCGTCAGCATCAGGTGAGCCAACTCGTGGCGGAAGTTCTCGCCGTCTTCCCCGGTCTTGAAGTAGCCGTCTTTCTTGCCCCAGTCGGCGATGGTGTCGACGACGCGCTGCACCAGTTGCGCCACCGAGGTCTCGCGCTCCGGGGACCCGACCTTGCCGTAAAAATATTTGCTGGCGACGATGTTGGTGGCGGTCTGCGACCAGTCCGCCGGAACCACCACGTCCCGCTGCTCGAAGATAGTCGAGCCCTTATCGTTGCCGATCGACGCCGTACGGGTCTCCCAGGGGATCTCATCGTACGGGGTCTTACCAGGTTCCATCCTGGCCGTAAAGTGTCGCGGGAATGAGATTCCCGTCTTGTTTTTCTTGGGTGTTTTGGTTTCCAACAATTCCATTCTCGCACTCAGATCCACAGAGAGCATGCCCATCGATTTTTCCTTTCTTGGGATTCCCTACTGACAGTTGCCTTCGTAATGGTGCCCCAATATATGGTGTGGCGTCAAGAAGTTTATCTATATACAGTGTATCGCAGTGCACTCATCAGTTGCCGGCGAACCGTTAAGCCAGTGGAATCAGCAGCCTGGCTTCGGGTCTCTCCCGAAGGTGATACCATGTCGTAACCCGGTACGATGAGCCCGCAATCCTCCATCGGCCACTACAAGATCGTCTCCAAGCTCGGTGAGGGCGGCATGGGCGCTGTCTACCGGGCCACCGATACCAGGTTGCATCGCGACGTTGCCATCAAGGTGCTGCCCGCGGCCTTCGCGCAGGATGCCGCCCGCATGCAGCGCTTCGAACGCGAGGCGCAGGTGCTGGCCGCGCTCAACCATCCCAACATCGCCGCCATCTACGGCATAGAGCAGGGCGGCATTGAGCAGGGCGGCATAGAGCAGCGCGCCATCGTCATGGAACTGGTCGAAGGCGAGGACCTTGCGGGCCCCGTCCCTGTCGAGACCGCCATCCACTACGCCCGCCAGATCGCCATCGCGCTCGAAGCCGCGCACGAAAAGGGCATCATCCACCGCGACCTCAAGCCCGCCAACGTTAAGGTCACTCCCGATGGCACGGTAAAGTTGCTCGACTTCGGCCTGGCCAAGGCCGGCGAAGAAGCGGCTTCCACGATCTCAGCCAACAGCCCCACCCAGTCGCCGACGCTCTCGCTGGGCGTGACGCAGGCAGGCGTCATTCTCGGCACCGCGGCCTACATGTCTCCCGAACAGGCGCGCGGCAAGCCTGTCGATAAACGCGCCGACATCTGGGCCTTCGGCGTGGTGCTGTTCGAAATGCTCACCGGGCGCAAGCTCTTCGGCGGCGGCGAAACCGCCAGCGATTCGCTTGCCGCCGTCCTCACTCGCGAGCCTGATTTCAACGCGCTGCCAAAGGACACTCCGCCCCGCGTGCGCCGCCTCCTCGAACACTGCCTGCGCAAGGACCCCAAACTGCGCCTCCAGGCCATCGGCGATGCCCGCATCCTGCTGGATGAGTCTGAGCCCGAAGCGCCCGCGCAAGCTCGCCGCTGGATTCCCTGGAGTGTCGCGGGAGTGCTCGCCCTCGCCGTCCTGGGCGCAGCCGGCGCCTGGCTGCTTCCAAAGCTGCGTCCAAAACCCGCCGACGCGGGCCCGGGCTCAGTGCGCTTCTTTCTATCACTGCCGCCTGGGACCATCGGGTCCCACGCGGCCTTCGCGGCGCAGGCCGTCCCCTCGCCCGATGGACGTTACCTGGCATTCATCGCACGAGAGAGTACCTCGGGAAAAGAAAGTGTCTGGGTCCGCCCGCTGGGCGCCACCTCGGCGCACCGCCTGGATAAGACCGAGGGGGCGAATTTCCCGTTTTGGTCGCCGGATTCACAGTCCATCGGCTTCTTCGCCGACGATAAACTGAAACGGCTCGCTGTGTCCGGCGGCTCGGTGCAAACCATCTGCGATGTGCTGGCGACTGCTTCCGCAGACGCCTCCGGCGATGGCGGAACCTGGAACAAAGAAGGCCTCATCGTGTTCGCAAACTCCAGAAGCACGCCGCTGATGAGGGTTCCCGCGGCCGGCGGAGTGCCCACGGCAGTTACCGCCCTGGAGAAGGACGAGTTGTGGCACAGTTGGCCGCAGTTCCTTCCCGATGGCCGGCATCTGCTCTATTTCGCGGTCAACAAAGAGCCGGCAAACAGCGCCATCTACGTCCAGGAACTGGGTTCAACCAAGCGGGTCTTAGTCTTGAAAAACGCAACCCGAGGTGTGTGGGCCCCGCCTGGAGACCTGCTCTTCGTCCGCGAGCGAGCGTTGTTCGCGCAGCGCATGGACTTGAAGACTTTCCAGGTGGAGGGCGAACCTCACACGGTCGCACAGGATGTCGGCGCCAATGAGGGCAATGGGCGAAGCGCGTTCGCTGTCTCGCAGAACGGTGTGCTGGCATATCACAGCGGCATTGGCGGGATTCGGCAACTCACCTGGTATAGCCGCGAGGGAAAACGCCTGGGTGTGGTAGGCAAGCCCGCCGAATTCAATAACCCCTCCCTCTCTCCGGATGAAAAAAGTGTCGCCGTCCAGGTAGGGGCGCCAGGAAAACTCGATGTCTGGGTAATGGATCTGGCCAGCGGAGTGCTCACCCGTTTGACCCGCGACTCCCGGCAACTGATTACCTCTACGCTGGCATGGTCGCCGGACTCACAGCGGCTGGCAATCACTCCGTCCACCGCCGGAATTGAGGAGATTGCTTTGGCTTCCGGAAAGACTACTCCGCTGGCGAAGGAAATCCTCATCGCGGAGGATTGGTCGCCCGACGGCCGCTCGATTCTTTGCACGGACCAGATCGGGAACCGGCTTTCTCTGCTCTCTCTGGCGGAAGGGGCAAAACTCCAGACCATCCTCGACACTCCCTATCGCAAGATCCTCTTCCGCTTTTCGCCCGATGGACAGTATGTGGTATACGTCTCCTCTGAATCGGGGCCGCCCGAAATCTACGTGGCCACTTTTCCCTCATTCGCGGCCAAACGCAAGGTATCCACCAGCGGCGGGTTCTTTCCGGTCTGGGCCAAGAGCGGCAAGGAGATCTTCTACCGTGCGACGGACGGAATGCTGATGAGCGCGGAGATCCGCACGGGATTGAACCTGACGGGATCGAAGCTGACGGGATCCAAGCTGGATGCGAGCAGTCCCAAGCCCCTTTTCGGCGCTGACCCTCTAGGCACCGGGTTCGCCGTCACCGCGGACGGCAAGCGGTTTCTGATCGCCGAGTCCGCTGAGAAAGACGAAGGCGATCAGCCCGAGATCACGCTGGTGCTCAAGTGGGACGCCGGCATCAGGTAGTTTCAGTACAAAAACCGCTTGCTTACGCGCGCGGCTCCGGTTGGTCCGAAAGTGATACCATGTCGTAACCCGGTACGATGAGCCCGCAATCCTCCATCGGCCACTACAACATCACCTCCAAGCTCGGTGAAGGCGGCATGGGCGCTGTCTACCGGGCCACCGACACCAGGTTGCATCGCGACGTTGCCATCAAGGTGCTGCCCGAGGCCTTCGCGCAGGATGCCGCCCGCATGCAGCGCTTCGAACGCGAGGCGCAGGTGCTGGCCGCGCTCAACCATCCCAACATCGCCGCCATCTATGGCATTGAGCAGGGCGCCATCGTCATGGAACTCGTCGAAGGAGACGACCTCGCCGGCCCCGTCCCTGTCGAGACCGCCATCCACTACGCCCGCCAGATCGCCACCGCGCTCGAAGCCGCGCACGAAAAGGGCATCGTTCATCGCGACCTCAAGCCCGCCAACATCAAAGTCACCCCCGATGGCACAGTGAAGCTCCTCGACTTCGGCCTGGCCAAGACCGGCGAAGAAACGGCATCTGCCATTTCACCCAACAGCCCCACCCAGTCGCCGACGCTCTCGCTCGCCATGACGCAGGCCGGCGTCATTCTCGGCACCGCGGCCTACATGTCCCCCGAACAGGCGCGGGGCAAGCCCGTCGATAAACGCGCCGACATCTGGGCTTTCGGCGTCGTGCTCTACGAACTGCTCACCGGGCGCACGCTTTTCGGCGGCGGCGAAACCGCCAGCGACGCTATGGCTGCCGTCCTCACGAAGGATCCGGACTGGAGCGCGCTGCCCGCCGATACCCCGCCGCGCGTCCGCCGCCTGCTGGAGCGCTGCCTGCGCAAGGACCCGAAACAGCGCCTGCGCGACATTGGCGATGCGCGGCTGATGCTGGACGAGCCCGAGCCGCCGGCCATCGCTACCAAGCGGGGTTGGCTCCCGTGGGCGGTCGCGACACTGGCGGTCCTCGCCGTCTTGAGCGCCGCCGGCGCATGGTTGGGTCCAAAGCTGCGTCCAAAGACCGCCGATCCGGGCCCGGGCGCAGTGCGCTTCTTCCTCCCATTGCCTGCTGGGACCATCGAGCCACTAGCGCCCGCCGCGGCGCAGGCCGTCCCCTCGCCCGATGGACGTTACCTGGCATTCATCGCACTGGGCAGTTCCTCGGGAAAGGAAAGTGTCTGGGTGCGCCCGCTGGGCTCCATGTCGGCACACCGCCTGGATCAAACCGAGGGGGCGAATTTCCCGTTCTGGTCGCCGGATTCGCAGTCCATCGGCTTCTTCGCCGACGAAAAAGTGAAACGGGTCGCGGTGTCCGGCGGGTCGGTGCAGACCATCTGCGAGATATCAAAGACTGGTTCCGGAGGCGCCGCCGGCGATGGCGGAACCTGGAACAAAGAAGGCCTCATCGTGTTCGCAAACCATCTCGGAACGCCGCTGATGAGGGTTCCCGCGGTCGGCGGAGTGCCCACGGCAGTTACCGCCCTGGAGAAGGACGAGTTGTGGCACAGTTGGCCGCAGTTCCTTCCCGATGGCCGGCATCTGCTCTATTTCGCGGTCAACAAAGATCCGGTAAACAGCGCCATCTACGTTCAGGAACCGGGTTCCACTCAGCGGATCTTAGTCTTGAAAAACGCGACCCGAGGTGTGTGGGCCCCGCCCGGATGCCTGCTCTTCGTCCGCGAGGAAACGCTGTTCGCGCAGCGCGTGGACCCGAAGACTTTCCAGGTGGAGGGCGAACCGCTCACCGTCGCACAGGATATCGCCGTTAATGAGAGCAATGGGCGAAACGCGTTCGCTGTTTCGCAAAACGGTGTGCTGGCATATCACAGTCGGGGCGGTATTGGCAGGATGCGGCAACTCGCCTGGTATAGCCGCGAGGGAAAACGCCTGGGTGTGGTAGGCAAGCCCGCCGAATTCAGAAACCTCTCCCTCTCTCCGGATGAAAAAAGTGTCGCCGTCCACGTAGGGGCGCCGGGAAAACTCGATGTCTGGGTAATGGATCTGGCCAGCGGAGTGCTCACCCGCTTGACCCGCGACTCCCGGGAACTGCTTACCTCTACGCTGGCATGGTCGCCGGACTCACAGCGGCTGGCAATCACTCCGTCCACCGCCGGAATTGAGGAGATTGCTTTGGCTTCCGGAAAGACTACTCCGCTGGCGAAGGAAATCCTCACCGCGGAGGATTGGTCGCCCGACGGCCGCTCGATTCTCTGCACGGACCGGATCGGGAACCGGCTTTCTCTGCTCTCTCTGGCGGAAGGGGCAAAACTCCAGACCATCCTCGACACTCCCTATCGCAAGATCCTCTTCCGCTTTTCGCCCGATGGACAGTATGTGGTATACGTCTCC
>Ga0210402_10000518_pt1 | contig 42802 bp, 32 predicted proteins | sample IncBWC7MmetaG_FD_161055 | JGI IMG/M metagenome (GOLD analysis project Ga0210402, IMG submission 161055) | Forest soil microbial communities from Barre Woods Harvard Forest LTER site, Petersham, Massachusetts, United States - Inc-BW-C-7-M | ecosystem: Environmental > Terrestrial > Soil >...
AGTCACCACAGTTAAGCCAGTCGATTTCGATGGGAAGCGCTATTCATGGTCCGTGCGCGTGACGCTCACTGGCACCGAGAAAACGATCGATCTGACCAACGAGAACGCCAAAGCGGAGGACAACGCCGCCGCGGCTCAGCCGCGCTTCTCCGGCGCATCGAGCGGCGACCTGACCGAACAGTTCAAGAAACTGAAGAACACTGTAGTAACGGTGATCAGCGAATCCGGTCACGGCACGGGCTTCTTCGTGGATGGAAAGGGTCTGATCCTGACCAACCAGCATGTGGTGGCGCAATCTCAGTATCTGGCTGTGCAATTTGACCGCGAGCACAAGATCGCCGCGCGGCTGATCGCCTCGGATGCCCAGAAGGATGTGGCCCTGCTTTGGGCTAACATGAGCGCACTGCCCAGCGCCACGCCGACGGTGCTGGCCCGTTCCAGCGGCAGCTACACGCCCGTGCAGGAAGGCGAGCGCGTGTTCACCATCGGCAGCCCACTCAGCCTGGACAAGATCATCACCACCGGCATCGTCAGCAAAGTGGACGCGCACACCATCATGTCCGACATCAATATCAACCCTGGAAATTCCGGCGGACCGCTCTTCAACAACGCCGGCCAGGTGATCGGGTTGACAACTTTCGGCACCAGCGCGGAAAGAGGTCCGGGCGTTTCGGGTGTGGTGCGCATTGAGGAAGCGCGGGCGCTGCTGGAGCAAAATCGCGGCAAGGCCACGGGCACTCCCCCGTCGGCCACCCTCCTTCCTGTCGAACCGCTGACTCCGTACCCGGTGGAAGGCTTGAAGGCAGCCCTGCAGGGAGAAAAATTCGATGTCCGGCCTTATTACCTGAACGCCGGAGACTTCGAAGTCGCACTGTCCACACCACCGTTCGATTACCGCGAGAAGGAAGAGGGTCGCCTGCGCGCCGAACGCACCCAAAGCAAGCGCAACCGCAGGGACACGAACAGCCCGGACGCAGCGCAGCAAGACGCCAACCGCGAGGACTCCCCGCGCGACTGGGAGTCCGAAACCGGCGGCCACCGGGCCGTTTTTGGCATCTATGTTGTGCCCAAGGTCAGGGAAGGGTTTGGCTCCGCTCTCTCCCGCAGCCTGCGCAACGGCTACGGCGCAGCCAACCTAAAGTTCAAGACCGATTTCCAGAGCATGAAGCTCTTCTGCGGAGAGAAGGAAGTTCAGCCGATTCATCCGGGAAGAATTCCGCTTACGGTCAACGTCCGCAATGCGTCCGTGAAGCTGGAAGATTCCACCTACAAGGGAGCCTACTTCTATCCGCCGGACGCCGTAAATCCCCAGTGCGGTACGGTCAAGATCGCCATTTATTCATCGAAAAGCGAAGAGCCTGTCATCAAAACTCTTGATGGCAACACTACCACCCGCATCTGGGCGGATTTCGATGCCTTCCGCCGCGCGGATGCGGAAGCGCATTCCACCCAGGCCCAGAAGTAGCAGTTAGAGTTTCTCTTGATCCGGTGCCAGCTGATGAGCAAACCATTATGGGCGCGACTACTCCATTCGCTCAACGAGAGCATCCATATCACATTGCAAGTTGCAAACAGCTTTTGACAAACAAGTGACACACCCGCAACATCGTTATTCTCTCCGCTGAATCAAACCTCATGAACGCACTGAGAGTGCATCGCCGCAAGGCGTTGCGGTCCTCAGACCAACAAACACAATGGACATTCGTAAAAGTGAATGGATTCATAGCGCTGTTTTGTTCCGCGATTGCGGTTCGCTGCCTGAACGTGGGCGCGTGTCATAACACGCCTGATTGCCTCATAACTTACCACTAACTCAGATACAGGAGAGCAACAACACAATAAACCACTACCTTTGGTCACAACCTGAAGGCCGCGTCGCTGCGCAGCCTTTTGGCGCTCACCATGTTGCGCTGGATTCAGCGCGATCCGTGTGCTCATCCGACGGTCACGCTAACACGAACGACTAACAGCACCACCACTTCCAACAAATAAACGTTTAGGAGAACTCATATGAAAAAGACATTGCTGACATTCGCCCTGGCAACGGCCACGGCTTTCCTGGGACTGGCTCCGCGGGCATCCGCGGCGGCTGGCGATATCAACCAATTCGACCTGGCGCGCTCTGCCGGGGTAGCAACATGCCTGCCCAATGCACGCGGCCACGTCACCATCACCGATCTTGGAACCGTGCAACGCATGCGCGTAGAAGTGGCTGGCCTTCCCGCCGGCAAGGAGTTCACCGTGTTTCTGATTCAGGTACCAAAGGCTCCCTTCGGGATGGTCTGGTACCAGGGGGACATCATTACCAGCGCGAACGGCGTTGGCGTGGCTAATTTCCGCGGCATTTTCAGCAAGGAGACTTTCATCAACGCACCTGGCCCAGCGGCGGCTCCCAGCGTATTTCCTGACAATGCGGTCACCAACCCAGTCACGGCACCGATTCAGATCTATCACGTCGGGTTGTGGTTCGCCGATTTTAATGACGCTCAGAACGCGGGCTGCCCGGCGAACCCAACGCCCTTCGATGGGGACCATGTGGGTGGCACGCAGGTCCTGAACACCAGCAACTTCGCGGACGATCAGGGGCCCCTGCGAAACATTCAGTAGTTGCCCGAGATAGCGCGCTGACTATGCACCTTACTCGTGCAACGAATAGCCAGATGGCGCACACCTGGTCGCACTGTTAGTGCGACCAGTGTGTCCATCACCTGACACGGAGATGTCAGCCCCAGGGGGAGGCTGACTGGCCCATGCAAGTTGCCCCTTGCTTGCATGGGCCACTCCACCAACATGGGTTAGGCGACGCATCACCTCTTGTTCAACCAGCAGTAAGCTCAAATCGATCGGCACGCCACGCTTGTCATAAACCAGACAATTTCAGGAGGAGTAACTGTGAGACGAACAGTAAAGAGAACCATCTGCGCAGTCTTTGCAAGCGCAATACTTCTTACGAGTGCTGCCTCGCCGCAAGCGACGAAGAACCTCCAGGCGATTGCCACTCTAAAGTTCTACGCCGCCGCTCAGGGTAATTCCTTTCCGGTGGGCACTTCACCCGTCAGCGTGATTTTTGACGGCAGCAACGTCTGGGTTGCAAATGGCCCGAGCCGTACGATCAGCAAACTCCGGGCCAGCGATGGTGCGGTTGTTGGGACTTTCGCGACTCCCGACTTCGCCACCAGCATGGCGTTCGACGGAGCCAACGTCTGGGTGGCGAATCCCCATCAGCACAGCGTCACCAAGCTGCGTGCAGCGGATGGCGTAACCCTGGGAACGTTCCAGGTCGGACTCAATCCTGGCGGGGGCGTAGCATTTGACGGCGCGAGCATTTGGGTCACGAATACCTTTGACAACACGATCACCAAACTCCGGGCAACCGACGGGTTTAATGAAGGCACGTTCCCAACCGGACAGGGGTCCAAAGGCGTGGCCTTCGACGGAACGAATATCTGGGTGGCCAACAGCATCGACGATACCGTCACGAAGTTGCGTGCCAGCAGTGGAACTAATCTTGCCACGTTTCCTACTGAACATGGACCGAGAGCTGTCGCCTTCGATGGAGCCAGCATCTGGGTGGCAAATTCGTTCAGCAACAACGTCACCAAGCTTCGAGCCAGCGACGGATTGAATCAGGGCACATTCGCGACCGGCAACGGTCCCGTCGCGCTCGCATTCGATGGCACCACCATGTGGGTGGCGACTTTCACCGATAACGCCGTAACTCGGCTACGGGTAACTAATGGGCAGAACATGGGGGTATTTCCAACCGGGAAAGGTCCTGATGGTATCGCGTTTGACGGAGCGAATATCTGGACTTCCAACCAGGTCGACAGCACCGCCTCCAAGCTGTAACACAAAAAGATTTGCAACAGAGATAGTCAATATCACTAACAAGACAAGGATGCCTCATGAAGAAAACGATACTGACACTTGCCATCGTGATCGTCGCTGGCTTAGCAGCCGCAGCGAACGCACAAACCTTTCAGATACTGCACCAGTTTAACGACGTAGCCGACCATCATGGCGTCATAGACGGGGACAGACCGCTCGGCGGACTGTTCCGCGATGCCAGCGGAAATATCTACGGAACGACCGCGAGCGGAGGCGGGCAAGGCAACGGAGTTGTCTACAAACTCAAGCGAACGGGTAAGGAAAGTGTCCTGTTCGCATTCGGCGATCCGAACATCACGGGAGCGAATCCGCTTACACCCTTGATTCAGGATCAGGCCGGAAACCTTCTGGGCATCGCGGATGGCGGACCAGCTTTTGGCGGTGTCATTTTTCGAATTTCTGCTACTGGCGTGGAAACCATCGTTCACGCCTTTGATACCAGCCACAAGGCCGAGCTTCTGACCGGCGGCATCCTGTTGGACGCGAAAGGTAGCATCTTCGGCACCAGCCTGACGGCGGGCATAGGCCCTTGTCGTTTCTTTGTGGGCTGCGGAGTCGTCTTCCAAATCGATAGAGCCGGCCGGTTCCATTCGTTCTATAGGTTCACGGGAGGCTCCGATGGCTCCCGGCCATTCGGTCCGCTGGTTGAAGATGTTGATGGAAACTTGTATGGCATAGCGCAGCAGGGCGGAGACCTGAACTGCACTGATCTCCCCGATCCAGAATTCCCGGAAGCTGGTTGCGGCACGGTGTTCAAACTCTCCAAACAGCGCGAACTCACGGTCCTGCACACATTCGAAGCTGGAGCGGACGGCGCGGGTCCCCAACCCGGCATTCTGCGCGACGCAGCCGGCAACCTCTATGGCACTACGGACCTAGGCGGAACTTCCGACCAAGGCACCGTTTTCAAGATAGCCAGCGATGGTACGTATACCCTCCTCCACACCTTCAATGGAACAGATGGACGAAATCCCAAAGGATATCTGGTTGCCGACGAGGCGGGGAATCTCTACGGCACCACGCAAGCGGGCGGCGTTAACGGGTTGGGAACCGTGTATGAACTGACTCCTGCGGGCCAGTTGATCGCGCTGTACAACTTTACCGGCGGCGAGGATGGAGTAGGCCCGCTGTCAGGTGTAATTCGTGACGGAAAGGGAAATCTCTATGGCACCACCGATAAGACAGTTGTAAACGGCCGGGCACAAGGCGGAAATCTGTTTGAGATCACGCCGTGATCAATCAAAACGCCCGGCGGGTTTTCAGCCGCTCGCCGGATTCGTAAAACGGTTCGCGATTCCGCTGCCGGCCTCGTGAGAGGCCGGTTTCCTTTTGCAACCGAGTGCGCCGGGACAACCAAGCCGAGAATCTCAACGCCGGGAATGTCTGGCGTTGCAGCGTGTTTCAGGGCATACTGTCTTGCAGCGACGCCTCCGGGCTCCGAATCCTTGCAAGGTGGTTCCGTGCTTACGCCTCAAGATGAAACCCAGCGCGACCTGGTTCGTGAGCGGCGCGCTCAGCCTCCCGCATTGCTCGGTTCCCCGGATCCCGTAGTACAACGCAAGCGGATGCTGATTGCGCTCGGCGTGTTGATGGTGGCGTTGGTCGCCGTCGTTCTCAAGGACTGGGATTTCTGGTTTCCCCCATCCGAGGAAGTCCAGGAGGCGGCTACTCCGAGAAAGAATCCGGTAGCGGCCACGACGCCGGTTGCTGCCGGTGCGGCGGTCGCCGGCAAGAACGGGCACAAGTCCGCCAAGGCTTCCGAGCCGACCGCGGCAGCTCCTTTCAGCGCCGTTGCGGAACGGACTGTATTGCCTCCCTTGCAGGTGGAAGTCGTAGCCGGCAACCGGCACACCAGCGTTCCCACGCGCACCAACGCGATTCACCTGGACATGAATTCCGGCACGACCACCGCTGCTGCGCAAACCCCGGCCAGCCAGCCTCCGGTGGCGAGTGCTGCCGACCGTGTGCAACTATCACCGCAAACGGCGCAGACGGTGACCGTATCGGTGCCGCCGGATTATCCAATGCTGGCCCGTCAGATGAAAGTCCAGGGCGCGGTAATTCTCCAGGCGCTGATTTCGCGCGAAGGCTCGATTCAGGAACTCCAGATCGTCAGCGGCCCCGCCATTCTCGCCGCGGCTGCGCGGGAAGCGGTGAAGCAATGGCGCTTCAAGCCCTACCTCCAGAGCGGACGGCCGGTAGAAACACAGGCACGCATCACCGTGAATTTCACTATCTCCACGAACTAAACGATTAATCCAGCGCAGCCTAAAATCCGGTGGTGGCTCACTTTCAAAGGATTCGTATCAGGGCACGCCTTTCAGGCGTGCCATAACAGTTCCCTAATGAGTTGCGCCTTCAGGCGCCGTAAGGGCAGACGGGACCGCAGATCGTTGTGGCCACTCCTGTCTTGCAGAGTTCTGGTGTCCCTGGAATGCCTGCCAGATCGTCGCGGCCTTACCTTCTGCACTCGGTTGTATGGGTGAAAATGCGGGCGGGATGAACGGACATTCTCTGCGGAGTGTCGGAGGCCCAAAAACTAAACAGGCGTCCGGACTCTTTCGAGTCCAGGACGCCCGGGCAGCCCTCCCCCAGAACTGCTCAATTGGGAATGTAAGACGATCCCCACAATCTGAAAATGGCACGCGGGTGCCACGCAACGACACCAATGTGCTAGTAGTCTATCTACAAGATATAAAATCACTTAAGCAGTAAACTCAGCACCCGATAGTAGTCGATTATTGGGCGCTTAACATTGGCTTTGGGTTAGTGCGTTATCTCCAGGCCGCCGGGGGCCGATCCGACCGTAAACGGAGATCCGGTAATTGCGGTCAGTTTGCCAGTGACCGGATCGTAGGAAAATCCGGTGATATTGGTGCTGGTCTGGTTGCCAACGTACAGATACTTTCCCGCCGGCTCGGCAAGAATGAACACTGGTGACGTACCGGTTGCGTAGGGCGTGCCGCTATTGATGGCCGTGAGTTGGCCAGTTCCCGCCGTAATCATGAACGCCAGAACGTTACTGGATCCCTGGTTGGCTACGTAGAGAAATGTACCCGTCGTGTCGGTGGCAATGGCTCGCGGCCCGGACGCAGTACCGACCGGGTAGGGTGAGTCCGGGATCTCCTTCAGCGCCCCGGTGTTGGGATCGATCGTGTAGGCCGACACAGTATTGGAGGTGTGGTTGGCAGCGTACAGAAAGTGGCTGCCAGGATCGGCCGCCATGCCGGCTACTCCCTCGCCTGCCGGAAAGGGCGAACCTGGAATCGGCGACAGGTTGCCAGTGGCGCTGTCGAGCGAGAAAGCGGTAATCAGCGAAACGTCTTCGTTCGCAACGTAGACAAAATTGCTGGACGGCGAGATCGTCAGATTGTTCGGGCTCGAATTCGCGGTATAGGCACCGATCTGGGTGGGAGCTCCGCTGCCCCCGTTCAGCGAAAATACCAAAAGGTTCTGACCGGCGAAGTTGGTGGTGATCAAAAGATATTTTCCGGAAGCGTCGATCGCCAGCGCCCGAGGAGTGATCCCCGCGGGGAAGATAACGTCAGGCAGGGTTTGGGTCAGAGTCCCGTCACTCGTGATGTTGTAAATGGATACCGAGTGCGCGCTCGAATCCACATTTCCCACGTAAAGAAACTTTTTACCCGGATCAATAGCAATCCCGGTGGGACTCGTTCCCAACACTTGCGGCGTCGCGGGACCAAGGCTTATCACGCCGGTGGAGTCGTTGACGTGCAGCAGCGCCACTTCCCCTTTGTCCGGGAGGGTGACATAAGCGTTGTGGCTGGCCGAAGACGAAGGCGAATGAGAGGAATTCCCGCACGATGCGGAGAATCCGGCTAGAACGATCGTGACTACCACCAGCATCCAGCACGCGCGACTTCTCGCCGCGAGCGCGGCGCGCGCCGCCCGTCGAAAGCTCATTGAGAACCTACTCCTAGAAACCCTGGGTACGAATGACAAGTCTGTTCCTACCATCGTGCACGAGAAGGCAGGAACTCCGCAACTCCGCGGGAGTGGTGCGAAGCCGTTCGGGCTATAATTGCGCCCGGCATGACCCTCCCTTCGGGTACGAAACTCGGGCCCTACGAGATACAGTCCCCGCTGGGCGCCGGAGGCATGGGCGAAGTTTATCGCGCCCGCGACACCCGTCTCGAGCGCGACGTAGCGATCAAGGTCCTGCCCGCTGATCTGTCTTCCGATCCGAATCTGCGACAGCGACTCGACCGCGAGGCGAAAGCCGTTTCCAAACTCTCGCATCCCAACATCTGCACGCTGCACGATGTCGGCCATCAGGATGGCGTGGACTTCCTCGTGATGGAACTGGTAGAGGGGGAAACTCTGGAGCAGCGGCTTCAGAAAGGTCCGCTGCCGCCGGACCAGACTGTCCGCATCGCCGCCCAGATAGCCGATGCCCTCGCTCGCGCTCACAAGTTGGGCTTCACACACCGCGACCTCAAGCCCGCGAACGTCATGCTGACCAAGGCCGGCGCCAAGCTGATGGACTTCGGCCTGGCCAAGCAATCGGGTCCAGCGCCGCTGGCCACCGCGCTCACCGAGATGACGATGGAGCACGCCAAGCTGACCAGCGAAGGCATGCTGGTCGGGACTTTCCAGTACATGTCCCCCGAGCAACTGGAGGGCAAGGAAGCGGACCATCGTGCCGACATCTTCGCGCTGGGAGAGTTGATCTACGAAATGGCAACCGGCAAGCCGGCGTTTGTCGGGAAGAGCCGGGCCAGCCTGATTGCGGCCATCCTGACGACGGAACCAACGCCCATGGAGTCATTGCAGCCGATGACACCCGTCTCGCTCGGCCGCATTGTCCGGAAATGTCTGGCTAAGGATCCTGACGAGCGTTGGCAAAGCGCCAGCGATCTGGCGGCGGAATTGAAGTGGATTGCCGAAGGCGGCTCACAGACAAGCGCCACTGTAGTTGCTCCGCCACCCCGCGCCGCTGAGTCTCGTGCCGGTTGGATACTGGCTGCGTTGTTCCTCTCACTCGCGATTGTGGCAGGCATAGCGTGGTGGACAGGCGGCAGTCACCACCAGCCGCGTTCCATGTATTTCCACGCCGCCCTGCCGTTCGCTCCGAACGACGTTTCCTTATCTGCGGACGGACGCATGCTGGCGATGGTCGGATATACCTCGGCTGCCAACGACTACACGCTGTGGGTGTCTGAAGTCGGGAGCCGTCGAACGACGGCGCTGGAAGGGACGCACGGCGCGAATTACCCGTTCTGGTCACCGGACGCGAAATCGCTCGGCTTTTTCGCCGATGGAAAACTCAAGAAAATCGAGATTGCAGGAGGACAGGTCCAGGTGTTGGCTGACGCTCCTAATGGTCGCGGCGGTGCGTGGAATCGCGACGGCACGATCCTATTCGCCGCTGACGCTTTAGGTCCCCTGCTGCGAATTTCGTCCTCGGGAGGAACTCCATCAGAAGCCACGAAGGTGGATGCAAGCCGCTCGGAAGCCGGCCATCGCTGGCCCATGTTCCTGCCTGACGGGAAGCATTTCCTCTATCTCGCCGCCAATTTCAGCGGACGGCCGGGCATTAACGCGATTTTTGTGGGATCGCTGGATTCAACAGAAAAACGTTTTGTCGTGAACAGCCGGGCCAACGCCGCTTATTCCGAACCCGGTTTCCTGATCTTCCTGCGCGACCAGACGCTGGTCGCGCAGCCGTTTGATCTACGGAATTATTCGCTGAGCGGAGAAGCGCATGTCCTGAGCAATGAGGTGCTGATCTTTCCGCAGGTGTACCGCGCCGCGTTCAGCGTGGCCGGCCCCGAGCTCCTGGTCGCGCAGACTGGCAATGGCGTCTACCAGTCGCAGTTAACCTGGTTCGACCGCAGCGGAAAATCTGTGGGCATTGCCGGCAAGCCGTCCTGGTACAACAACGTGCAATTGGCGCCTGACGGGAAAAGAATTGCGACCGACCAGACCGATCAGAACGGGCAGAACATCGACGTCTGGGTGCTGGATCCGGCGCGCGATGCGAGCACGCGCCTGACCTTTGACCCGGCACTGGACACGACTCCTTCCTGGAACCCGGACGGAAGGCAACTCGTGTTCAGTTCCAATCGTAGCCTCGACTTCAAGCTCTACCTCAAGAACGCCGACGGCTCCGGTGTGGAACAGCCGATTGCCGAAGCGGGCAAGAGCGCGTTCAATTCGCTGGACTGGTCGCATGATGGCAAATACATCCTCACTCGGCGAAGTAATGAACTGTGGTACTTCACGCTGGCGGACCGGTTGCAGAAACCGCTGGTTCAGGGATGGGTAGTGAAGGGCGCACAGTTTTCGCCCGACGATCGATGGGTGGCGTACACGTCCAACGAGTCCGGTACCACGGAGGTGTATGTGGCTCCCTTCCCCGGCGGTAACGGCAAGTGGCAGGTTTCGCACGGCGGCGCAACCGAACCGCGATGGCGCAAGGACGGCAAGGAACTGTTCTTCCTATCCCAGGATTCCAAGATGATGGCCGTGCCGGTTTCGCTGGGGGGAAGTTTTGAATCGGGCTCTCCCGTGGCCTTGTTTCAAACCCACCGCCGCCAGGCGATCTCCTCGCAGGACACCTACTCGTATGACGTAAGCGCCGACGGGCAGCGGTTCCTGATCGCCACCCAAGTCGACGAGTCCACCACCGCGCCGCTGACGGTCCTGCTCAACTGGGCATCGGAGATGGCAAAGTAAAAGAATTCAGCAGACTGAATGAAGAAATACCTACCTCAAGGAGCACGAAAATGAGTGAACACTATCATGATGTCGGAGACTTGCGATTCATCAAAGAAATGGGCAAACTCGCCCCGACAGACTTCGAAGCGTGGCTGAATCTGGACAAGATTGTCGGCCGTGACGATGGCGCCATCCCGAGAAAGTATCGCGAGCTGATCGCCCTGGGTGTGGCCTTCACGACACAGTGTCCGTACTGCATCGAGATCCACACGAAAGCCGCAAAGAAAGCTGGCGCATCCCGCGAAGAAGTTACCGAGAGCGCCTTGATCGCCGCAGCCCTGCGCGCTGGTGGCGCCGCAACCCACGGCGCGATGGCCCTCAAGTTCTACGAGCAATCTTGAGGACTCAGTGTTGTTCCGGTTTTGGGGTCGTGCAAGCGCAGTCACCTGTGGAATACGTTGCGCTTGCACTGCCCATCGCGCTAATACCAACTACGCCTGTTGCGCTTGTTGCGTCTGTTGTCTTGTCGAGAACCTTCCACGTCGAACGCGGTGCGCGATTCCCAACAAGCCAAGTCCCAGCAGGCCCAGCGTGCCCGGCTCGGGTGTCGAAGTCAGATGAGTCTGGCCTGTCGTAAGGTGGAGAATTCCCTGGGCAAGCTGAGCGGGTGTAGTGTGAAACAGTTGGGTCGTGGTGCCCGTCACCATGTGTCCATTAAACAGCGTCCCGGAAATTGCGCCACTGAGTTGGTAGATCAGGCTCTGGCCAGTCTGGCTGACCAATGTCCAGCTGATCGGCCCAACGAAGGCGCCGGTAAAGATCGCACCTTTCGGCTGGCCGCCATTCCCTTTTCCAACCACGTTGAAGAAAGATCCCGCGTCGGAGAACGTTCCACCCGCTTGAATGCTGCCGCTCAGAAGAGCGCCAGTTCCAAACGAAACCGAGCCGAGAGAATGTCCGAGGTTGATCGCCTGGTATTGGCTCAGTTGAGAGCCTTTTGAAAAGATGCCCGCGTTGGAAATCGAAACGCTACCGAAGTGATTGAACAGGTCGATTCCATCCGCCCACGCTGCGATCGGTAATGTCAGGGAAATGACCGCCAGAATCAAAGCACGCCGCATGCTGGAGCCTCCTAAATCTAAAAGTGCGAGTTGGATTAGCGCTATTCAGCATGGGTTGCCTGCATTTTTTGGAAAGAATGCGTTGCGGGAAAACAACTGCACAGCAGGTGCAAATCGCCTGCCAGTCGTGGGTTTTCACGGTGCGAAGAAACTGGTGCGGCAGCCACAACAACCGCTCTGTCGGGTTGCCGACCAAGCGTGACTTACGGACGGGATGCGCTCGGCATGATCGACGAGATCAGTAGTTGAGTTCCTGGGGCATGCGGGCAAAACCCTTTAACCAGGGAGGGCGCGGAGGAACACGGGGTAAACCTCCGTGGGCCACGTGTTCCCCGTGGTCAAGTCAGTCTCTGCGTTCGTAAGAAGTGTCCGCTCAGCAATGGCACCGCACGTTGTTATTTTGCCGCCGCGGCCGCCTTCAACGTCAACAGTGGATCTCCGAACAAAAGATAAGTCCGACGCACGTCTTTCACTTTGATTCCAGATTTCGCCTGCACAAGCGCATCGCCGAGCGCCGTACCGCCCTTCTGGAACAGTGCTTCCACCAGCTTGCGATCGAGTAGCGCCTGGGGCGGAGCATCAGTCAGCGCGGACGAGGAGATCACGGCCACGGCTCCACCCTGTCCGTTCAGCAATAGCGTTTCGGACAGGCTCTGGGTGTAGACGTCGTGGAAGAAGCCATTCAGGCAATCGAACGTCAGGAATACGGGCAGTCGCGGAGCATTGGTGAGCGTGGCAGCGGACTCGTTGTCCAGCAGGTTCTCGCCCGACCATACTTCGACCGATCCGTGGCCAAGATAGTTCACCAGAAGCTCGCCGGAGTTGAGCGCATTCAGCACATCGGCGCGGGCTGTTCCGGGATCGAGATTCCCGGCAAGAATCTGCGTCACCTGGATCGCCGGCGGCAGGAGTGCGGCGACTTTTTGCGTGTCATGAGTGAAGTTAGCGGTGTCGTTGCGGTCGGCGACCAGCAGCGCCTGACTGGTCCATGCGCCGGAATCATTGCCGGTTTCATAGTTGACGATTTTTGAGACGACCGTACTCATGTCGGCAGCGGTGCGCACCGGCAAGCGTCCGGTGGCCAACGCGGGCAAACCGGTGTTCTTGAAATCGGAGAACCAGTCGTCGGAAGCGGTCATCAGTTGGGCAGTGGGAATGATTCGCGTGGGGACGAAATCAAAGTCTCCCTGGCCGAGGAAGTTCCGCGGGTCGACCGAAGCGTCTCCGGCCAGCAACAGGTACGTCGGCTTGTTCGTCCAGTTCTGGGTCGCGGTCTGGAGGAAATCTCGAATCGCCTGCGGACTGTGCTCTCCAAAGCTGAACTCATCGTAGATGTCGTCAGTGAGAACCACCGAGACCTTGTTGCCCTGCTGACGGCGAAGATCGGCGAGCGGACCGACCGCGTCGGCCAGCGACGGATGTGCGATCACGACGACCGGGCTGCCCGCCTGCGCAGCGTGCCATTGCGAGGGCTGATTGGCTAGCAGTTGCGCCGCCTTCGAGATTTCGTTGGCGCCCAGCGCCAGAAGAGTATGCCGTCCTGCAGGAGAGGACGGCACCTGCACTTGCGCGACATAGGTGCCGTCGCCGCCGGAAACCACGCGTCGCGCCAGTTCAATCGGTTGCGAGAGGTTCGTGATATCAAAAATCCGCGTCGACGTTTCCTGGAACTCGCCAATCTGTACAGGAGAACCCGCACGCGCGGTCAGCTTGAGTTGATCGGCGTCCGCGGCGAAGCTGTGCGGATAGCTGATTGTGATGTGGTCGACCAGGCTGACGTCACTGTCGCCGTCCTGCGCGGTGAGTGTCACGGTGTTCGATTCCAGCAGCAATGCCGGCGGCAGATTAACGCGCATGTTGCCCTGGGTCTGGCCGGAGAACACGATGTGTCCCAGATCGAGCCCATTCAAGGCCACGGTGACATCGTGCGGCACGCCGTCGCCCACGCCCTGCAACACAACCTCCAGACGCGGCGCCTGCGTGCCGGACGTCGCCAGATGCGGAGTTGCAATGGCTTGATCGACCGGCGCGGTCGAAACCAGTGCGCCGAAGAAATTATCGTCGCTGGAATTCAGGAGCGCGGCGAAATAAGTGGTGCGTTGGCGCAATTCAACCGATTGCATGAACTGCAACGGATAGCTGGTGCCGCTGGGCAGTTCGTTGAAGTTGCCGATACGCAATCCGGGCTGGTCGCCGGCAATCAGCCAGTAGACGCGTGTACCGGTGAAGGGAGTGTCCATTCCGGTCGCGTAGAATTCGATGGCTGCGTTGGGGCCGAAGTGGGAGCCGTCCGCGCCTGTCACCAGGATGGGCTGCTCAATTCCTTCCACGAACAATCGAAGGTCGCCAGGATCGGCACTCGCCTTCAATCCCGCCGCGATCAGTTCGGGCTGCGTGACGCGATACCAACCTTCGTGGTCCGCCATGATCTTGACTGCGGGATGAGCGGCGAGATCGAATTGTTGATCGATCTGACTCTGCGAAGGCGGCGCCTGCCGCTGCGCATTTTCCACTATATGACTGGCCGTGGCAACGGCCGGCGCACTCGATGCGTACTCACTCATGGTCGGCGACGAAGCCGACCGTGCGGACGATGCGGTCACACTCGCCGAGATTGGGCCATGCAACGTGCGTTGGCCGTTCAGGTCGAGATCTTCGAGCCAGTAGGTGCTGGCGGGCGTGGCGGCGGAGTCAATCCAGGTGTAACTCCTGCCGGCGTGCTTTTCGAGGTAACCACGCATCATCAGCGCCGATCCAGCCACCAGCGTGGGATTCAGGCGGACGCGTTCTCCGTTCTGGTCGCGGTACACATTGAAGCCAAGATTGTTCCATTCGCCGGCGGTCTTCCACCGCAGCACGACTCCCTGGGAGCCGGACTCGGCGGTCAGCGATTGCAGATGAATTCGCGTGGGCGCTGTGACCAGCGTGGTCACGGACGCAACGTTATTGCCCGGAGCCGGATCAGTCTGGTCGGCGGTGACGAGCGCCGAGTTCGTAACAATCGTGTTACTTTGCGGCGTCACGATAATGATGATCGTTGCCGCCCCCGCATTGGCAATCGTACCGAGCTGACAGGTCACGATGTTGGCAGCCTGCGAGCAACTTCCTGCGGTCGTTACCACTGACACGAATTTCAACACCGAAGGCAACACGTCGACGACTGTCACATTGGTGGCGCTGGCCGGGCCGTTGTTGGTCACCGTCAACGTGTAGCTGAGCAAATTGCCCTGCGCGACTGTGCTGGGCGATGCGGTCTTGGTAATCGCGACATCTGCATTGGTCCCGGTTCCCACCGTGACGGTCGCCGTGGCGCTGTTGTTGCCCGCGTTCGGATCGCTGGTCGTTGCGCTCACCGATGCCGTGTCAGCGATCACAGTCCCCGATGGCGTACCGGCGTTCACCTGCACCACCAGCGTAATCGGCGCGCTGGCCGCGGCATTCAGAGTGGCCAGAGTGCACGTCACTGCTCCGGTAGCTCCCACGGCAGGTGTCAAACAAGTCCATGCGCCAGCCGTGATGGACTGGAAGGTCGTGTTGGGAGGAATGGTCTCCGTGAAACTCAGAGTGCTGGCGTTTGCCGGGCCATTGTTGGTTACGGTCTGCGTATAGGTGATGTTCGAACCGGCGGCCACGCTGCTCGCACTCGGAGTGTTCGTCATCGCCAGATCCGCCTGGCCGGCTGTCGCCACCGTGGTCGTCGTAACGGCAGTATTGTTCCCGGTGTTGGTGTCAGTGGCCGAACTGACGTTGACCGTATCGGTGATCGTGGTGCCCGCAGCCGTTCCCGCATTCACCTGCACAACCAGCGAAAAGTTTGTGACGCCGGGCGCAAGACTGGCAATCGTACAAGTGAGTGTCCCTGTGCCACCGACTACAAGAGAGTTGCAGGTCCATCCGGCAGGGGGAACAAAGGAGCGGAAATTTGTGTTGGCCGGAATCGCTTCTGTGAATGTGACGTTGGCCGCGTTGCTGGGTCCCGGATTCGTCAGCACCTGCGTGTAGGTGATGTTGTTCCCGGCAATCACGGGATCGGGACTGTCGGAGTTGGTAATCGACAAGTCGGCGCTCGTCCCGACCGTGACGTTTGCAACCGCGCTGTTGTTGGCCGCATTCGGATCGGCGGTTGCGGAGCCGATATTGTCGGTATCGGTAATCACCGTACCCACCGCCGTGTTGCTGTTCACTTTGACCGCGAGCGCGAATGTGGCAGTGGCGGCGTTGGCCAGCGTCGCGATCGTGCAGGTGATCGCGCCGGTCCCGCCCACCGCGGGCGTGACGCAACCCCAACCAGCGGGCGTCGGCAACGACAAGAAGGTCGTGTTGGGTGGCGTGTTTTCCGTAAACGAAACCGTGGTAGCCGATGCGGGTCCGTTGTTGGTGACGACCTGGGTGTAGGAGATATTGTTGCCCGCCAGGACTGGATTCGGCGTGCCCACATTGGTCACACTCAAGTCGGCCTGCGTGCCTCCGGCGACGGCGATATTTACGGTCGCCGAGTTGTCACTCGGGACGGTATCGCGGGTTGCGGTCGTCACGGTCGCGGTATCGGAGATGATCGTGCCGTTCGGTGTTCCGGCAGTGACCTTCACTACGACCTGGAAGTTTGTTGTCGTACTGGGGGCGAGAGTCGCAATCGTACAGGTAATATTGCCGCCCGCGCCGACTGCGGGGAAGACACATCCCCAACCAGCCGGCGTGGTGCCGGAGACAAATGTGCTGTTCGCGGGGATCGCCTGCGTGAAGCTGACGGTCGCGGCGTTGCTCGGTCCGTTGTTGGTGACGCTTTGGGTGTAGGTGATGTTCGCGCCGGCCGCGACCGGAGAGGGCGCACCGGAGTTTGCGGCCGTCAGGTTCACGGCAGCCTGTGCGACGATGGTCACAACTGTGGTGTTGTTGGCGAGTCGTGGATCGCTGGTGGCCGCCGACACCGACGAATTTCCGGTAATGGTCGTGTTATCGGGAGTGGCCGCATTCACATTCACGGTCACATTGATATTCGCAACCGCACCCGCCGCCAGCGTCGGATTCGTACAAGTCACGGTTCCGGTGGCGCCCACGGCCGGAGTCGCGCATGTCCAGCCGGCAGGAGCCAGCACCGACTGGAAGGTCGTGTTCGCGGGCGTGGCCTCGCTGAAGCTCAGTGACGTCGCGGTTGCCGGGCCGTTGTTCGTAATGGACTGCACGTAAGTCAGATTGTTGCCCGCCAGCATGAATCCCGAAGGAGCAGTTGAAGTGCTGAGCGACACGTCGGCTTGCGCCGCCGTCGCGACCAGATCGGTGGCCGTGGCGCTGTTGTTGCCAGGGTTCGCGTCGTTGGCCGCGCCGAGCGTCACTGTATCGGTGATGATCGTTCCACTCGCCACCGCGCCATTCACCTGGACCTGGAGTTGGAAGTTGCCGCTGCTGCCGGCAGCAACGCTCGGGTTGGTGCAAGTGACATTGCCCACGCCTCCTACCGCTGGGGTGGCGCAACTCCAGCCCGCGGGAAACGTGAACGCCTGGAAGGTCGTGTTGGCTGGCACAGTGTCAAAGTAGGTTGCTGTGGTCGCAGCCGCCGATCCTGTATTCGTCGCCACCTGTGTGTAGGTGATGTTACTGCCCGGCGTCACGGGATTCGGCGCCGCCACGTTGCTGACCGAAAGATCCGCTTGCGCAGTCGAACCGACCACGGTGTTGACCGTGGCGCTGTTGTTGGTCGCGTTCGGATCCGCAACCGCCGAACTAACGCTCGCTGTATCGGTGATGACGGTGCCGTTCGCGACTCCGTTATTCACCTTCACTACGATCGTGAAGACCGCGGGGGTTGCCGGCGGCAGATCGGCGATGGTACAGACAATGGTTCCGGTCGAGCCTGGATTGCTGCACACCCAGCCCGCTGGAGCTGTGATCGTTTGCAGGATCGTGTTGGCCGGAATCGTTTCTGTAAACGTCACGCTGGTCGCGTCACTCGGGCCGTTGTTCGTGACGGTTTGGGTGTAGGTAATGTTGGCGCCCGCCGCTACCGGATTCGGCGCGCCCGCGTTCGCCATGACCAGATCGGCAACGGAACTGATGGCGGTGGCAACGTCGGTGGCGGTGTCGTTTGTGAGATTGATCTCGCCGCCGCCAAAAACGGTGGCGGTGTTGACGACCGTGTTGGGCGCCGACTGGCTCACCGTCGCGTTAATGGTGATCACCGCATACGAAGACGCGGCCAGAAGAGCGTCCGAACGAGTGCAGCTGACGGTCTGCTGGGCGACGTTGCAGGTCCATCCCGTACCGCTCGCAGAAGTGGGAATGACGCCGAGCGGCAACGTGTCATTGATGGTCACGAGGCCATTACTCGCGCCGTACGGGCTGAGGTTGCTGACCGTGAGCTGGTAAGTGACGGCCGTCCCGCGTACGAAACTGCCGGCGTGGCTCTTGGCGATCGTCATATCGGGAATACATCCCGCGCCCGATTGCGTTCCCGAGCCTCCCGAAATTTGCGCGTTGGTGACCGCGACACCGCTCGTCCCCGAGGTTGCACCATAGGCGACGCCCGGATTCAACGTGATACCGTTCGCGCCGCCGGTCACGCTGATCGACCCCGCGCCACTCAGATAAACTATGCCGCCGCCACCGCCGCCGCCCGGTCCGTGACGTTGCGTGAGAGCGAAGGCCTGTGCGGTCCAGGCGTTTCCGCCGGTGCCGCCGCGAGCTTGTACGGTGAGTCCGCCTTCTCCGCCGCCCGCGGAGAGTACGACAACCGTGCCGCCGGCGCCACCACCACCGCCGGCATCATTGAGGGTTCCGGCATACGCCGTGGCACCGTTCGCAGTGAGAGTGGCGGTACCAGACAAACTTCCCGCACGAATAAAAATCATTCCGCCGCCGGCGGCGCCGCTGCTCGCCTGATTGTCGCCATCGGAATTGTTCCGCGAGCCGCCACCGCCGCCACCACCCAGTCCAATGCGGCCGAGGCTCGAAGGAAAAGGCGCGCCTCCCAAACCGCCGGTGCCGAGTGTGCTGTTCCAGCTGTCCCCGCCCGATCCGCCGGTGCCGCCATTGCCGCCGCCCCCACCACCGGCATTTTGGTCGTTAGCAACCGGATTGCCGTCCGTACCTCCGCCGCCAGCGTCACCGGGCGCTCCGCGTGCCATGCCGCCGTTGGGGTATCCGTCCGTCCCCGTGCTCAGAAAACTTCCGGCCGACTGCACCCAGAGTGGCGTTCCGGCAACTCCCTCGCCCTTGCCGCCGTCGACTCCCGCAACCACCACTCCGGTGTAGGCTGCCGGAGAAGTATGGACGTAATCGGTATTGAGTCCGGCTCCGCCGTTCAACTGCAATCCGGCAGCGCCGCGGAACCCGAGGCCATCCACGCTGACCGTCGCGGTATTCAAGGTCAGCAAGCCCGCAATATCGAGCGCCAGCACGCCACCGCTCGAACCGTCCCACGCCGCGGCTGTGAGGGTGCTGCTTAGAGAGGCGGTGGCGTACTGCGGCACACGGATCACCTGGAACGTGCTCTTCCCTTTCGTGCCGGTGGCCGCGGCGATCGTGTAGCTGTAAATCAAGCCGTTGTTGACGCCGCTGCCCGCGATCGGAATCGCGCCGCCGCTGATGGCGCCGGTGGCTTTCACGAACTCGTAGTTGCCCGAACTGTTGATGGCCGTAAATCCCGCGCCGGTCGCCCCATTGCCGTAGGCGGAGCTGTTCGTGGAGTTGATGCTGGCATCCTGCATCTGCATGATGAGCAGCAGATCGCCGGCCGCAATCGTGGCCGCTGCGCCCCGCGCCGTCCCCACCGGAATCGTAGTGTTCGCGGTTCCGGCCGCCACACTCGCGGTCGCGGGATAGTACGTGTTCACGAGACCCGCGAGCGTCCCGCCATTGCCCAGCACGGCCGGAGTGGCGCACGCATTGCTCTGCACAATGCCCACTGCGGTGTAGGAATTATTTCCGGTGTTGAGATCAGGCTGGGTCGCCGTGACCGAGGCGGTGTCGGTGTACGAACCACTCGCGGCCGCGCTCGCTGTGATCGTTACGGTCGCACTCGCGCCTCCCGCTAGAGTGCCGAGAGGGCAGTTGATGGGCGCGGAACCCGAACAACTGCCCTGGCTGGGCGTTGCGGAAACCAGGGCCAGTCCGGCGGCGAGTGTGTCGGTTAACGTGACGCCAGTCGCTGTGGTGGGACCATTATTTGTGACGGTCGCTGTGAACGTAAGATTGCTGCCGAGCGGAACCGCCCCACCAGGATTCACCGTGACCCCGACATCCGACTGCAACGGCATAATGGACGCGCCCGCCTCCGACCAATTCGACGCGCCAAAAGTCTCGGACATCGGCACGCTCGCGGCTCCCGCGTTCGTGCTGCCAAAACCCACCACATCCGATGCGCCGGTGTTCCCGGAATTGAGATTCCACTGTTGCGTCTGCGAAGGGCCCTTGGTGACGGTCACGCTTCCCGCGACGGCCAGTGTGTCGAACACCATCTGGCTCGTGCCGCTCGGAATGTCGAGTTGCGAGAACGTCGCGTTCGCGCCGTCGTTCGAAACCATGGCGCTCAAGGGCACCGTCTGATCCACACCAGTGAACGTCATCGCGCCAGCTGTGATTCCGACGCGCGCAGCGTTCGGCAGATTCACGCTGACGGCTACAGTGAATGTGCCGACAGACGGCGCGGTGAGATACCAGATTTCCACGCGCCGCGTGACGCCGGCATCGTTATGCACACCGAGTTTAGTGAGGGCTGCGCCGTTGTAGGCAATCCCGGTGACAGTAGAACCGGTATTGCCGGAAATGTTCATCGAGACGCCGACAACCAGTAGCGCGTTGGCAACATTAGTGGTGGTGTGGTTGAAGTTGATGACCGTGGTGCCGGCGGTGTTTGGACGCGCCGCGCCGGTGCTCACGGAATCGAAGACAACCTGCGCATGCAGGGACGTGCAGCCCGCGGCCAGAACCAGCACCGCAGCCAGCATCGCGGCCAACCGCCGCCAACGCTTCCATTCCCTGCCCAGCTTGCGTCGCAGGAAATGAAGTCTTCCGCGGAGATGAGCCCTCGTACCGAGCACGACGCGCCCGATGATGTGCCGCGAAGAAATCGGCGGATCGGTTTCCTGCCCGGCATCGCCGCGGGTCAGGAAGCAGTCGCGCTTCAGATCCTTAAAGATCAGCCGGTGAGCGCGGAGTCCGCGCGGAGTGCGGGCCACCACGATGTCGCCGACATGCAGCCGCCGGGGTGGCACGCTTTCGACACACAGGTTCTCGCCGTCCCGGATGAGCGGCAGCATGCTCCGGCCGCGCGCCTGAAAACGGATCTGATGGCCATCGGCCAGCAGTCCCCGGCTCAGTTGCTCGAACAGGACGGAATCGCAGCGTTGCTCAGTCGTGGAACGCAAGAATGGTCTCCACCGCAGTCTGGTCAGGAACAAAATGGAAGCGATAGCACGGCACCGCGTCCACCAACTCTTCGAGCAGGGCCAGCACCGGATCGACGAACCGCGATTGATAAAAAGGGGTAAAGCTGCGCGCCAGCAACTCGCCTACGGCGGCGCTACGAGATAACGGCTCGATGCGATTTTCGCGGCCGTGCTCCAAAAGAAAAATCCGCCGCAGCGGAGCGCGCCCCGGAGAAGCAAAGGCCGCCTCGCCATGCCAGGGCGTACCGTGCATGATGAACTGGCGGTTTTCCTGATTGTAGCGCGGACGCTCTTGTCCGCGGCCTTTGACGTTGGTTTGCTGCCGGCAGAGATCAGAGTCAAGGGCCGCGGACAAGAGTGTCCGCGCTACGGTCAAAGTCCGACCTACACAATCCCGGCGCACAATGATGCGATCGTCACTGAGCACCTCGACTTCCGCATGCTGTGCCCAGAGTCGAGCCGTCGTGCTCTTGCCCGCTCCGGAGTGCCCGACAAAGAGAAACGATTCGCCATCCTCGCGAACCAGTCCGCAGCCATGCAGCTCCACGCCGCGTCCCAGGCTCAGATGGTGCGTGATGAGAAGTTCATCCAGCGGATATTCCAGCGCGCGGCTGGCGTCGTTCGCGGTCAAACACTCCTGGTTGAGGAGCACGCGCGCATGCTGAAATTCAGCATCGACCAGCAACCTTTTGTAGGGTCGCTTGCCGAAACGCTCGGTTTCAAAGTCAAACTGAAATCCGTCACCGAACTCATGCACGCTCCACACGCAGCCGGAGTCGAACATCTTGTTTTTCCGGATTGCCTCAAGGCGGCGTGCCCACTCCACCTGCACCACGATGTCGGATAACTCGCCGGTCATCGCCAATCTCGCGAATTGTGCCAACTGCGGCCCGAGGTCGGCCGACTGCGGATCCTCTCCCCGCACCTCGACCGTGATCCCGGCCACCGCGAAATGGCTGCGATGCCCCGCCAGAACGGAAATTGGAGCGACGGCATCGGCGATGCAATTCGCAGTGGCGATCGAACTCATATTCACGATCCAATCGTTTTGCACTGCACGAGTGTCGAGCAAGTCAGGCTGACCGGTCCGCCCGAGCTGCCGATTTTGCAGTTTCCGAGAACCGCCTCTTCGGGACGAAGACTGATCGCCAGCACCTTCGGTGGCTCGTATGGCCTCTTCGATCCCGGTTCTTGATTCGGTTGACTCAATGGCTCGCTCCACAACTCCCACAACCGGTTCGCTCCGCCTGGCCAAGAACCTGGAAGGGCGATACTGGTTCCATCCAATCGTCGACGTTGGTGTCGGCGGTTCGAATGCGGTGTGCGGCGACGCCGATGCGCTCTCGCTCCGAGCCGCCATGACAAAATTCGCAATCGCCATGCGCGGGAACTTCCAACTCCAGGGCGAGTGCGCGCAGGTGCGCCGCTTCGCAAAGAAACGCCACTGGACTTTCTTTGTCCCCGTTCTCCAGCTCACCGTTCGCTGGACACATACCGCACAACGACTGGATTTTGCATTCCACACATTTCGTCAGCTGCTTGCGCTTGCGGTTCCGTACCGTCAGCAGGAATTTCTCCCAGCCCTCGCGCACGCTGCCCTGACGAATGTCGTAGGTCTCCTGCTGCGAGATCACGCAGATGCTCATCTGCCCGTAGGCATTGACCGCGAACGAGTTCATCCCGCCGCCGCAGAAGTACACGGTGTCAATCTCGGCGAGGCTCGCGGGCTTCGCCAGGTCGCGCTCCGCAAGCTGCCGGTATTCCGCCGCCGCTTTCGGAGAGTGCATGTCGATCGCAACCACATCTTCGGGCGAAAGACGAACCGCGAGCGGACTCTGCGAACAATCGATACGCGGATTAACCTGCCCATCGAACTTGAAATCGACTCCCAGCTCTTCTTCCGCGAAACGCTTCATCGCGAAGACTTCGTGCCGGTTGATCGTGGTGGGCACGGTCTTGAGCTTCAGCGGCAAGCCGCGCTCCCGCAGCAGCTCGATGCCCCGCAGACAACGTTCGTACGATCCGGGGATTCCAGTGAGTGCTTCGTAGGTTTTCTTGGTGTGTCCGTAGAGGGTGATTTCGATCCCGAACGGCGGATACTCCACCAGGTAGTCGGCGATGCGTTCGTTGATCAGGATTCCGTTGGTGAAGAGCGTGATCAGGAACCCTTTTTGTTTGGCGTAGGTGTAAATTTCGAGAAAATCCTTGCGGGCAAAAATCTCTCCGCCCGTATAAAGCAGCCAGAACGCGCCCATCTCCACCAGTTGATCGAGCAGCCCGAAGTGTTCTTCCTTGCTCAGTTCGCGGTTGCGAGCAGCAAGGTCGCCCATGGGAAGATTGTTGTAACAGTGCTTACATTCCAGCGGACAACGGCGGGTCATCTCAATCGACACTTCGAGAGGCGCACGCTGCCCTGCGTGCCGCTGATGAAGCGACTGGCTGAACGCCCCGTAGGTTTGGGTGCTCATCGCCGCCCTGCGCTGGAATAGCCCCTCAAGCAAGTTAATGACTGCATACTCTCCCCCTCACTATTCCCTGCGGCAGCGGCCTTCAGCTCTCGACGGCTGATAGCAATCCCGCTGCCTGCATTTCCTGCACAAACGCAGCTGCATCCCGGCAAGCGTCCTCCCAAGCAACGTCGAAGGTCCGGCACAATGCGGAAGCCAGGGTCTCCAGCGAGCGCGGCTGCTCGAGTGCCGCCCAAAGTACCGATCCTGTTTCGTTAAAGCTGTAGATCGACGACAGGTCGCCCACTTTTCCGCGAATCGGAACCACCAGGGTCTCGCCGGATATCTGACGAGAAGCGACGGCAGCGGAACGGCGATAAACACTCAACTGCGGTCGAGGAAGTGCCTGCGGTACTGCGCCCATGGATTGTTAGAACTTCTTAACATTTACTTTCACAGAACGGTTGGACCGTGCCAAGCAGCGAATGGCGGACAGGTGTCTTATCAGTAACTAGCTGGAAACGCAGGAGAATCTGGGATATCCGACGGAATGACCGTTACTGGCTTCGCGCCAGGAGCTTCGAGCCATGAGCTTCGAACTTGTCCCAGTTTTTCGTAGCTCGCAGCTCGGAGCCGGTCTCCCGGATTATGTTCTAGAATCGAGAATCGTGTTCGACATTCACTCGCACATTCTGCCGGAAGTTGACGACGGGCCGAAGTCCTGGGACGTAGCGGTAGAAATGTGCCGCATGGCCGCCGCCGACGGCATCACTCACATGGTGGCCACGCCCCATGCCAACGACCGCTATGCCTACGATCGCAGCTATCTTCAAGTGATCCTCGGACAGCTTCAGGCGAAAATCGGAACGTCGCTCCAGCTCAGCCTGGGATGCGACTTTCATCTCTCTTTCGAAAATCTCGAGCGCGTTCTCGAACAACCGCACACCTACACCATCGGCGACACCAACTACCTGCTGATCGAACTCAGCAACTTCAGCGTCCCGACTCAAGTTGCGGATTGCTTTATCCGGCTGGGAGATCGCGGGCTGCGGCCCATCCTAACCCATCCCGAGCGCAACCCGATTCTTCAGCAGACTCCCCAGCGCGTTTTGGAGTGGGCCGAGCAGGGATGCCTGGTGCAGATCACCGCTTCGTCTCTGACCGGATTCTGGGGCGAGCGCCCCGAGATCATCGCTCGCTGGCTACTCGATCGCTCCGCTGTCCATTTTCTTGCCACCGACGCGCACGACACCAAGCGCCGCGTTCCGATCCTCTCGGAAGGGCGCGACGTGGCCGCCGAAATCATGGGAGTTGAATATGCCGACGCGCTAGTGGAAAGCAATCCCGCCGCGGTGATCGCAGGACGACCGATCCCGTTCTCTCCGCGTCCGGTGCTAGATTAAGTCGCGGCGCAACTCACCCAGACACATCCCCCAAAAATGTCATCCTGAGCGGAGCGAGAAGCGCAGAGCCCATGGCATAGTGCGCTGGAGAACTCATTTCTTATGGATTATTTCTTCACTTCTGATGAGGAACTGCGGTGGCAGCAGGCGGCAAGGGCTGCGTAGGAGTATTAGAAGCCCCGGACTTAGCGGGGGCCTTCGCATCCGCGGCGGGCGAGGTGGTCATGGCCGTTTCTGGATTCAGCAGGTGATCGTGATTCGGACCAAGGCCAAGTTTGATCAGCGCGCGTGAGTCAGGCACCGACTTGGACTGCCATCCCTGAGCGGCCTGATAACGCCGAAGGGCGGCCTGGGTCGCATCGTCCCACTTGCCCGACGGTTCCCCCTCCATGTAGTGCTGGCGGATCAGAGCTTCCTGAATCTGCTGGGCGCGCTCCGATTCAATTGCTTTCTGGCCGCGCGTTTTCGAAGTCTTGCCTTTGGTCTTGCTTCGCGTCCTTTTGTGGGTTGAAGACTTAGAACTGGAATGGCTTGAGGTTGTTGCGGTTTTCTTCTTCGTAGTTGTTGTGGCCGCGGTTGTTTCCGACGCAGGCATCACGGAAGAGCAGACAAGTCCGCACAGGCACGCCAGTACTGCCGTCCGAATTGGAGAAGAAGCCCGCATCCTGATTTCAGCCCAAAAGAAAACCGGCGAAACTGGCTGACATCATAATCCCCGAACCGGGGCGGATGCGCCAGTCTCGCCGGTGTGTCGTACTGTTACGGAAGTGTTCCGGCCAGAAAGATGGTCCCATCCTGCGCCCGCGACCCGCGCGGACGCACCAGGAACACGATATCCTGCCCACTTTTCAGCGACGACTCGATATTGGTGAAATCGTCGGCGCTGTTGACGGGTTGCTTGTTCACTTCCAGAATCACATCGCCGCGGTTCAGACCGACGTCCTCGGCAAACGATCCCTGTTTCACGTCCTGCACCACCACGCCTTTGCCGGCTGGGATGTTCAGGCGATCCGCGAGGTCGGGGGTGATGGCGCGAACCGTCACTCCGGTCTTGCTCGCTTTGGGTTCTTCCGGACCCTGGCCTTCCTCGTCGTCGCCCAGGCGCGATGCGAAGAGTTTCGACCGATCCGCGATGGTCACGGTCGTATCCTGCTTTTTGCCGTTGCGAACAAAGTTAAGCTTGGCCTTGGATCCCGGTTTGCGGGCAGCGATATCCGCCACCAGTTCGTCGCCGGACTTCAGTTCCTTGCCGTCCACCGACGTAATCGTGTCGCCGATCTTCAAACCTGCGGTATCCGCCGGACTGCCGGCCACCACATTCGAAACGGTGACGCCCGACCCATAGATGCGGGCAATCGCCGGATTCGGCTGCGCGGCAAACTCGATGCCAATCGATCCGCGCGAAACGCGGTGATCCGGTCCGATGAGCTGGTTGTAGACTTGCGCCACGGTGTTCGAAGGCATCGCGAACCCGACGCCCGCGTAGGAACTGGTCTCGGTCAGGATCGCCGTGTTGATGCCGACAACCTCCCCGCCCATGTTGACGAGCGGTCCACCTGAGTTGCCGGGATTGATAGCTGCGTCGGTTTGAATAAACGACTGAAACTGCCGGTTCGGAACGATGTTGCGCCCTTTCGCGGAAACGATTCCGGCCGTCACCGTTTCCTGGAGGCCGAACGGACTACCAATGGCCAGCACCCAGTCGCCAACTTCCATGCTGTCGGAGTTGCCCAGTCTGGCAGTGGGCAGAGCGTGATCCACGTCAATCTTGATCACCGCCAGGTCGGTTTCCTGATCCATGCCAATCAGCTTGGCGTCATGGCCGGGACTCGCAGGCGGTTCATCCTGCAACTTCACCCGGATACGGTCGGCTTTCTCGACCACGTGCCGGTTGGTGACGATGTATCCGCGGGGGTCGACAATCACTCCCGAGCCCAAAGAACGCTGGCGAATGTTGCCGCCGTCTCCGCCCTGCCCGCCAAAGAATTTGTCGAAGAAATCCTGGAAGCCACCGTTATCGTCGCCGCCCTGATCGCCCGGATCACCCTGCGGAACGCGGCCGCGCCGCCGCGGACTCTTGATCGTCGATTCCGTGTTGATATTGACGACGCTCGGCTCAAGCTGCTTCGAAATTTTCGAGAACTCATTGGAATGTTGTTGGGGCGCGGGGATAGTCAAGGGCGCGGCATCCGACGTCGACTGCCCCTCTTTGCCCTTCACTCCGGACGAAACAATCGTCCCTACCAGAATGCCGACCGACAGCGTGGCCAAAATCGTGAGGGTGTACGCCCAGCGCTTAGCCTTAAAGCGCACCCAAAAAGCGCTCGCGCGCGAATCCATTTGCTTTCCTCCTGAAAATAAGTGCCTTACAGCATTATACCTTCGCCCCGCAACGTGCTTTGAGCAGGGTTCTCCTTACTGTTAGACGCGGAAAACTCTCTTGGCGTTAACTTTAGTTCCCAGCGGTAATCAGAGCCAGGAACAGCCCCGTATAGGCTGCGATGACCAGTACCACCAGCAAGGATGCGACGTTGAATACATTCAGGATGCCCCAGGGCTTCTGCACCGCGCCCAGAGCCAGTTTCCAGAGACCAAAGCCACCCGTTACCGCCAACACCGGCAAAAGGGCGGCGGCGATCAATCCGGCATGCGCGACCTTCGGAAACACAACCAGAAACACAACGGCAGGCAAGAAGGCGAGCGCCGGAACGACCGCTAGCGGAGCACCGATGTAGAACATTCGTTGGCGTTCCGTCCACGTCATGGCGAGAGTCAGAAGTCGGGTTGCAGAGGTAAAACCTTCTCAGGGCCGGCACCCTTTCGAAATTCAAGGCTTCATTTCTACAATTTTACTTCTAACTTCTGCCTTCCCTCTACTTCGCTTCAAAGACCGTCTTTCCGCCCACGACCGTGCGCAGAACCTGCGTTTCGAGAATTTTGGGCGGCAGGACTGACGTAATGTCGCGATCAAGCACGACAAAATCGGCTAACATTCCCGGCTCCAGTTTGCCCTTCTGCTTTTCGGAAAACTCTGCGAACGCCGAACCGGTTGTGTATGCAGTGATGGCCTGTTCGATATTGATTTTCTGCTCCGCATAATACGTTTTCTTGCCGTTCTCGCTCTGCCGCGTGAGAGCGGAGTACAATCCGCGGAACGGCGTCACGGGTTCAACCGGATAGTCTGTTCCGAATGCGAGCACCACTCCGCGCTTCAGAAACTCGGCCCATGCGTACGAGTGGGCGGCTCTCTTCGGGCCCAGACGCGACTCAGCCCAATTCATATCCGTGAGCAGATGGCTGGGCTGCATGGAGGCGATCACCTTCAACTCCTTGAAGCGCAGAATCTGCTGCGGGGTAGTCACCTGGGTGTGCTCGATTCGCAAGCGATAGTCGGTTCCACCGTCGGCCGCTTTCACCTTGCCGTCTTTGGCCACTTTTTCTGCTTCCGCGAAAGCATCGAGCGCCATCTGCACGCCCTGATCGCCGATGGCGTGGAAGCCGATCTGAAAGCCGGCCAGCACACGCTCTCCGGTCATCGCGTTCAGCTTGGCCGCTTCGTAGCGCGGCAGACCGGAATTCTTCGGATCGTCGCTGTACGGTTCCTGGAGGGCCGCCGTCTTCGATCCGAGCGATCCGTCCATAAAGCCCTTCAGCATGCCGGTATGCAGCAGGTTGTCGGTCGCGGGATGCGCTCCGCGTTTCTTGTTCAGGCTGGCCAGCGAATCGTCGAAAGGCAGCCACTCGGAAATCCGGGTGGTCAGCTTCCCTTCTTTTTCCAGCTCTTCGTAGACTTGGAAATCTTCCCAGCTGGAATTGTCCTGCGCCGAAGTGACGCCGTGGCTCGCGAGATCGGCGAGGGCGAGTTCAATTGCCTGCCGCCGCTTTTCGCGAGTAAGCTTGGGGACCACCGCCCGCACTGCATCACGCGCGGTCTCGCGCAAGATTCCATTGGGAGTGCCGGCTTCGTCGCGATCGATCTTTCCGCCCGCGGGCTCCTTGCTGGCGACCGTAATGCTGGCGAGCTGCAGGGCACGCGTGTTCGCGACGGCGATGTGTCCATCCACGCGATCCAGATAAATCGGATGGCCGCCGCTGACTTCATCGAGATCCCAGCGCGTGGGAGGCACCTTCACCGGCCAGAGCGTCTCGTCCCAACCCGCTCCGAGAATCCATTCGCCGGGGCCAGCTTTCTCGACGGCGGCGCGTACTCGTTCACGAAATTCGTCCAGGGTCTTTGCCCCGGCGATGTTCACCCTGAGTTTTTCCTGACCAGCGTCAGACAAATGCAGGTGTGCGTCGTTGAACCCGGGCATCACAAAGTGTCCGCCGAGGTCGACGATCCGGGTATCCGGCCCTTTTGTTTTTAGAACTTCGTCGCGGCTTCCAACCGCGAGAATGCGATCACCCCAGATCGCGATGGCTTCCGCGCGTTGTCCCGCGACGAGCGAGGAGGGATCCACGGAGCCGGTGTAGACATTGCCGTGGGTGAAGATGACGTCAGCCTTGGGCTTGTCCGGCGTGTTCTGTGCCGACAAGCTCACGGCCAGGGTGAGAGCCAGGACCACTACGGTACGCATTATTCTCCAGTTCCGGCCAGTGCCAGCATTGTAAGCAGAATACGCTTCAGTCCGAGGTCTCTTCCGTTGCAGTCGAACCATTCTTGCAACGTGTGCGCGCCGCCCCCGGACCCGCCTCCGCCGATGGCGATTGCTTCGCGGCCGAGGGATAGCGGCACATTCGCGTCCGTGGAAGCCCGCTGCACCTGCGCGGCATTGCCCAGTTGGGCATCAACCGCGCGGATGACTTTGAAGACGCGGGCGTCTGCAGCGAGTTCTCCTGCCGGACGATTCCCGATCTCCAGCACTTCGCTCTGCACGGCCTGCGGCTTGCGTGCGGAGTGCGCGGCTGCCGCATCATTCTCCGTCTTTACGGCGCGCTCCAGAGCTCGGCGCAGTGCCGTCTCGATGCGGTCGATTTCCGCCATCGAGGTCGAGCGCAGGTCCACGCGCATGCTGGCCGATTCAGGGATGGAATTCACCGAAGTCCCGCCGCGAATTACGCCGACGTTGAAGGTCGTTTTAGGCGCGGCCGGCACGGGCGTCTGGCTGAACGCATCGATCGCGCGCGCGAGCACGATGATCGGATTCGGCGAGCCAAAGTCGCTCCAGGAGTGGCCACCAGGGCCGCGTACGATTACTTCGAAACGGCGGCTGCCCAGCGCCTCCGCCACCACTGTATCCGATCCAGCGCCGTCGACCACGATGCTGTACGCGATGGCCTTGTTCCAGCGCGGCGTGGCGAACACATGCCGCATCCCGCGCAAGTCGCCCTCACCTTCTTCACCGACATTTCCAATGAACACAAACGGCAAGGCATGCGGAACGCGCGCCGCCTGTAACGCGTGCGCAATCCCCAGCATCGCGACGATCCCGGCGCCGTTGTCGGACACTCCCGGGCCATACAACCTGGTTCCTTGCTGGCGAATGTTGAGCGGCGTTGCCAGCGGAAACACGGTGTCAATATGAGCGCTTAAGGCGACGTATCGGCTGCCAAAACCGGGATGCACCGCGAAAACGTTGCCGACCTGATCGGTTTCGACCTCGCTCAGACCAATTTCGCGGAAACGGTCGGAGAGCCACGCACTGCGAGCGGCCTCGCCAAAGGGAGGCGCAGCGATGCGCGCCACTTCCATCTGATACTCCGCCAGCCGCGACTCATGCGCGCGAAACCATGCGAACGCCGACCGCACTTCCGCCAAAGCCGACAGCCGCGCCACTTCCTGTTGCACGGGGGGATACAAGTCGGAAGATGCTGATTGCGCGGTCACCTACACCTCGGACTGTATCTTAACAACCGCTGGGATTCTGATAAACTGGCCGTGCTTTTTGCCGCTCCGGAATCGTGCTCCGTTTCGTCCCGCCTCGAAGGAGGAGTCTCCGTGAAGACCGCATTGAAAGTCGTTGGCATTTTAATCGTCGTGCTGCTCGTCGCGGCGATCGCGCTCCCGTTCCTGATCAACGTCAACAGTTTTCGACCCGAGATTGAATCGCGGCTTAGTCAAGCACTCGGCCGGCAGGTGAAAGTCGGCAATCTGAGCCTGAGTATTCTCTCGGGCGGCGTCGGCGCCGATCAACTCTCGATCGCGGACGATCCCAAATTCAGCAACGCGCCCTTCATCACCGCCAAGTCGCTGAAGGTCGGCGTCGAGATGATCCCGCTGATTTTCAACAAGCAGCTGAACGTTACCGAACTTGTGATCAACGACCCCGAAATCACCCTGCTGCGTAATCAGGCAGGCGTGTGGAATTTTTCCTCCCTGGGTAACTCCTCGGAAAAGAGCAAGCCGGCGGAGAAATCGTCCAGCACGAATGACGTGAGCGTGGGCCGGCTGGAGTTGACTGGCGGAAAGATTTCTTTCGGATCCATCCCGTCGAAGCGCAAGCCGATTGTCTACGACAAGGTCGAGGTGGTTGTAAAGAATCTCAGCATGGGGAGCGCTTTCCCGGTTACTGTTTCCTTTGGCACCCCCGGTGGCGGCAGCGTGAACCTCGACGGCACACTCGGGCCGATCAATTCCAACGACGTTTCTCTTTCGCCTCTCAAGGCGAAATTGGACATCAAGAAACTCGACCTCTCGCAGTCTGCGATGGTCGATCCCAACGCGGGCATCAGCGGGATGGCAGACTTCGATGGCTCCGTTACTTCTGACGGCCATAACGCGAACGCCACCGGCACGTTGAAGGCCACCAACTTAAAGCTCACGCCGAAAGGCTCGCCCTCGGGACGCCCGATCCAGGTGCAATTCGCAGTCGAGCACAATCTGCAGAGCGAGTCCGGACGGATCACCCAGGGCGATGTTGCCATGGGCAAGGCTCTGGCGAAACTCACCGGCACCTATGAAACGCGCGGCGAGACCACATCCATTCGCACCAAACTGGTCGGCCAAGCCATGCCCGTGGATGAACTGCAAGCGGTGCTGCCCGCAGTGGGCGTTGTGCTGCCACCAGGTTCGCAGCTCAAGGGCGGGACCCTTTCTCTCGATCTCGACTCCGCCGGTCCAGTCGACAAACTGGTGACCACCGGATCCGTGAAGTTGAGCAACTCCCAACTCGCCGGCTTCAATCTCGGCTCGAAAATGTCGGCGATCTCCGCGCTCTCCGGCAAGCAAACCGGCAACGACACCAGCATTCAGAACCTGAGTTCGGATGTACGCGTCGCTCCGGAAGGAACGAAGCTCGACAAAATCAACCTCGTCATCCCCGCGCTGGGCACGGTGGCAGGCGCAGGCACCGTCAGTCCAGCGGGCGGCCTGAACTTCAGCATGTCTGCCAATTTCAGCGGCGGCGCGGTCACCGGACTGACGCAAATGGCAGGACTGGGCAGCAAGGGAACCGGCGAGATTCCATTCACAATTCAAGGCACAACCTCAAACCCGACGTTCGTCCCCGACGTGAAAGGCATTGTAGGAAGCCAACTCAAAGGGATCCTGGGCGGGACGAAGCCCGGGGACCCGAGCAATCCACTCGGGGCGCTCGGCGGATTATTTGGAAAGAAGAAGAAGCCGTAAAAGGGCAGGTGTCAGGTCTTAGGTGTCAGGTTCCAGGCGAGACCGCATCAGGGCGCCGCTTCCGGCGCCTAATCAGTTCGCTCGACGCCGGCGCCAACCGCCGATCGCCATCAACAGTGAGCCAACCACCAGAAACGCAGCAATCAACGCAACCACATTGACGCTGACTTGCGAAGCACCTGACAACCTGGGGTCGAGGAACGGATACAGATACCATCCAACGAGTGCTCCCCGCACGAGTGAGTATCCGCAATACGCCGCTGGGAAAACGAGCCACCGAGCGCATCCCTCCAGCGCAAGCCCCGATGAGCAACGAACACAAATCAGAAAGCAACGTAGAGAACCGGAAGCGAATCATGCAGTAGCATGTCGGCAATTTTCTGGAGGCCCTGCGGATCCCAGATATGCCGCAGCGCGAAAGAGTAAACGATGCCGACGATGGCGATGTAGATCGCGGCACCGGATTGCACGGTCGGCCGTGAGAAAAATCGCCCCGGTCTAGTTGCCGGCCCCCAGAGCGTAAAGCTCACTACGAGCGCGACCACCTAAATTACTGAGAATGGTGAAATAGCTGAAGTAGTTGGTCATGCCTCGCAGGACAGGAATGCCGTTCGCGATCGACAGATTGACGGTCAGCCAGAATTGAATTCCGAGGGCAATCCACTCCACCAGCGCGATCACTGTCATGAAAACTCGCATGAAAGTGCACTCCCGATATGGCGGCCGGCTGCAATCTTCGCTTCGGCTAGAACGCGTCAATCCCCGTAACATTCGAGCCGATGATCAGAGTGTGAATGTCGTGCGTGCCTTCGTAGGTCTTCACGCTTTCAAGGTTCATCAGGTGACGCATGATGGGGTAGTCATCTGCAACGCCGTTCGCGCCGAGAATGTCGCGGGACATTCTGGCGCATTCCAGTGCCATCCAGACGTTGTTTCGTTTTGCCATCGAGATGTGCTGGTGCTCGACTTTGCCGGAATCTTTCAGACGGCCGACTTGCAGAGCGAGCAGCTGTGCCTTGGTGATCTCGCTGATCATCCACGCGAGCTTTTCCTGGACCAGCTGATGCGAGGCAATGGGCTGATCGCGGAACTGTTTGCGCAGAAGCGCATATTGCAACGCGCAGTCATAACACGACATGGCCGCGCCGATTGCGCCCCATGAAATTCCGTAGCGCGCCTGGTTGAGGCACATCAGCGGAGACTTCAATCCGCCGCTCTTCGGCAGGAGATTCGATTCAGGAATGTGAACGTCCTGCAGCGCAAGGCCCGACGTCACCGACGCGCGCAGCGACCACTTGCCGTGGATGTCATCGGCCTTGAAGCCCGGACGATCGGTCTCGACGAGGAAGCCACGGACTTTATCGTTTTCATCTTCGACCTTCGCCCAGATGACAGCAACATCGGCGATAGACCCGGACGTAATCCACATCTTCTCGCCGTTCAGCACGTACTCTTTCCCGACTTTCTTGGCGCGGGTGCGCATGCCGCCGGGATTCGATCCGAAGCCGGGCTCGGTGAGTCCGAAACATCCGAGCTTTTCGCCTTTCTGCATGGCGGGCAGCCAGGTGTTCTTTTGTTCGTCCGAGCCAAAAGCGTAGATGGGATACATCACCAGCGCCGACTGCACGCTGACGAAGGAACGCACGCCGGAGTCGCCGCGCTCGAGTTCCTGTGTGACCAGTCCGTATTCGACGTTCGACATGCCGGCGCAGCCGTAGCCTTCGAGCGAGGCACCGAAGAATCCCAGGTCAGCCATCGGCTTAACCAGTTCGCGCGGGAAGCGGCCGGCGCGGTTGCACTCTTCAATGATCGGGATGAGGTTGTCCTCGATAAACTTGCGCGCGGTATCACGGACAAGGCGCTCGTCGTCGCTCAGGATGCTGTCGAATCCGATGAAGTCCACACCGCGGAATTTGATGGCTGGCATAACGCGTCACTCCCAGAGAACATTAAGAACCAATGGCAAACTAATTAGGCTAGCAGAGCGCGCCGGGAGTGAGCAATGCAGGACGCTCCAATGATTCTATCTTCGTCTGGAACCTTGACACTCGACTGCGGAAGTCACCGAAAGCGCGGAATCCAACGTGGCACTCGCTCCCGATAGCGGTCATATTCTTCGCCGAATTGTTTATGCAAGGTCGGCTCCTCATAGAAAAGCACGAACAGGTGGGCGATCAGCCAGAAGCAGGCGAGGTAGATCGCGATGTGGAGGGAGTGGTACAGCCATGCTTGTCCCCCGACCACCAGCGCGACTCCGAGGTACATCGGGTTTCTGACGAAGCGATGCAGGCCTCGCACGACCAGAGTCTTCGTCGGCGCGATTGGCGCGGGCGTTCCGCCGCCGATGAGGGCGAATCCCCAGAATGCGGTGTAGAGATAGATTGCAATCCCGAAAACAATGACGGCGACGGCCGCCCACGCCTCTAGGCCAGCGACCGGTACTACGCCCCGCCGTAAGCGCCATGGTATGTAGCCGGCTACAGTCCCGGGAACGAAGACTGTGAAGAGGAACGTGTTGAACAATGGACCGACGGACTTGTTCATGAGAGTCATTGTTCGCTCGTGGCCGAGTGGGGTCAATCCTGGGGATATCCATTTACCGAGCAATCAAGGGTGTCCCGTTACTTAAATTAGTTGACCGACGGAACCGACGCCGCTGAGATCACGGAGGTCCTGACAATCGTGTAAAATCACCACTGGCGAGTATCAACGCGCGGTTTCCGTGTGTGCTGATCCCAGCCGGCGAGTCCGGCGTAGTCTGGTTACTCCCAAAATTTCCAGGTAGAACCCCGGCCAGTGCCGACGGCACATTCCTGTCAGGAGAATTTTCAATGAAGATCGCAAAAACAGCGGACCGCAAGAAAGTCATGGACACCTCGAAGTCTACCGCCTGCCCGAAGTGCGGCAAGGATACTCGCATCGTAAAGCGCGTGAAGGATCGTGAACGCGGCGTGCCCGGCGGAGTGTATATCTCGTGCGCGGGCTGCGAATTTTTCGAAAAGTTGTAGAAGACCAGCTTTCGGCTCTCAGCTGTCAGCTCTCAGGAAAACCAAAGGCGCCGCCGCAATGGCCGCGCCTTTGCATTTCAAAGCGACTAAATCTGACACCTAAGACCTGACGCCTGATACCTGCGACCTGGCGCGGGCACCCAGGGTCTCTATGTCCGGGAACGATACGGATTGAATCAAATGCAGATCTTGCGGCTGACTTTTCCCAGCGAGCGCTCGCACCGCGATTTCGAGGGCGGGACCGGCAACAGCTGGAACAATAATCGTCGCCGACAGAGTGCCCGCGCTAACCGATGCCTGTCCGGTACGCGCCAGACCGTCGACTCCCAGAAAAGGTAGCGAGGACCAGTGGAATGCATCGGCCTGCCCACGAATTTCCTCGAAAGCTCTTCTCGCTCCGAGGGCGATAGCGTCATTCTGTCCGGCCACGGCATGAATGGGTTGCTGGCGTGAAATCGACAACTTCAGCCAGGACGCGACCGCGTGATAGCCAGCGTCTTCCGTCCAATTGGAACTCTTGAGGACCTTGAGGATCAGGTTGTCCGGGCGCGCTTCCAGCAACCCAGCCATACGCTGCTGAGCAGCCGCACTGCTCGAGGGGCCCTGAACGCACAGCACAGTACCTCCGCCCGGAAGAAGCGCTGCCAGTTGCGCCGCCTGGATGCGTCCGACCTCACCATGATCGGAGCTGACAGCAAACACGGGTACGGTCGATTTCCGCCGCAGGTCAGACAGTGAAGAGGCGCTCCGGTTCAGGACAACCCAGGCCGCTCCCACATTCACGGCGGCATTTCCGACCTGCGGAAATTCGGTTCCGCCGGCGGGTTCGACCAGAATTCCCGTGAGTTCGGACTTGTATTTGTGAATGGTGTCCAGCAACTGCGAGCTTTGCGTCACCGAGTCGTTGTCGGCGTAGAGGATCTCCAGGTCGACGTTCAGCCGTTGTGCCACCGTTTCGGCGGACCTTGCCTGTTCGCGCTGGTAGTCGTTTTCGCGGGTGATCAGGGAGAGAACGAACTTAGTTTTGGTCAAGAAGGCCCAATGGTCGCGCCGGGCGGTCTGGATTCTGGCCCCCGGCACTGACTCCTGGAGGGTCGAAAGCTCCCAAAAGGGGACAGCCGCAAGCGTTCGATACTGCGCGACTCTAGCCCGGTTTACCGGGCGGGGTCAAGATAACCGACTCGCACCTTGGTGGAGGAAACGGAGTTACCGTTCGAAAAGCTTGCTAACTGGCGAGCTGACCGAGGATGGCTCGCGCTTCAGCACCAGGGTCGGTGGCTTCGGTGATGGGCCTTCCGACCACGATTTGTGTCGCGCCGGCGGCGATCGCCTCCGAGGGCGTGACAACCCGCGCCTGATCGTCCTTCCCGCTGCCCTCTGGGCGAACCCCCGGCGTCACAATCGTAAAGTCCTGACCAAGATCGTCGCGCAACTTCTCCGCTTCATGAGCCGAAGCCACGATCCCACGGCAGCCGTTGGATAGTGCCAGAGCCGCCAGGCGCAGTACTTCATCCACTACTGTTCCGCGGATACCAATTTTGTTCAACTCGTTGTCGTCGAGGCTGGTCAGAACCGTGACCGCCAGCACCAGGGGTGAAGTGGGATGCCCAGATGCCGCCTGCGACGCCGCCTTGAGCATAGGACCGCCCCCCGACGCATGCACCGTCAGCATGCTTACGCCGAGCTGCGCGGCTTCCCGCACGGCTGCGCCCACGGTGTTGGGAATGTCGTGGTATTTCAGGTCCAGGAATACCCGCCGGCCTGAACTGACCAATTCGCGCACCAACCACGGTCCCTCGGCCGTATAGAGCTGCATCCCTACTTTGTAGGTGTACGCGGAGTCGCCGACGGCCGCCACGATCTTCCGGGCGGCCGCGGCCGACGAGACATCCAGGGCAACAATCAGACGCTGACGCGGGTCTGTCATCGTTCCTGAGTTTATAAGGATTACTGCAGGCTGGCTACAGTTTGTAAGCGCGCCATCGTCGCGGGCTTTACGAGGTCCAGGCGGACCTTCTGAACACCACGGCCGTCGAAGCCGAGGACATGGGCTGTGTTGTAGGACACATCAATAATGCGGCCCTCAACCACTGGACCCCGGTCGTTGATTCGCACCACGACCGCTCGTCCGTTGCGCAGGTTGGTGACACGCACGAACGAACCCAATGGCAGCGTTGGATGAGCAGCTGTCAGAGCCTGCATGTCGAAGGGTTCCCCGCTGGCTGTTTCTTTCCCCTGGAAAAATTCTCCGTACCAGGAGGCGGTTCCCACTTCGTATGGATGAAGACTATTCTTGGTTTCCTGTTTGGATCGCCGGCTGACGGCTTGGACCGTCGGCTTGTTTGCTACCTTGGCGGCTTCCGAGCTGTTTGGCCCGGATGCGGCTCCGGCTCCCAGGCTGGCAACCGATAAAAGCACTGCCAGACTTTCGGCTAAACGTCGTCGCATTCAGTTACCTCGCATCTCTAAAGTCGGTTTGCTATAGCGTCGTACTCCCGTGAAACAGTCTTTTGATGCTAGCGGGGTTCGAAGGGCTGTGTCAACCGGGAAATCACTGGCTTGAATTAACTAAGTGGTAATTAATCAATGACTTAACCGCATTAAACTTGAACCATTTGGCGCTATGTGGTTGAAACTTAACACGACAGTCCATTTACTCTTGAGTACACACGCGAAACTGGCCATTACCATAAATCTTTCAAGTAGTATTGGAATGAGATACTTAGGGAATTATTTAACATAACGTCATTGTTAACAACAACTTACGTATCGCATTTATTACTCTATAGTAAACAAAAAATATCTCAAACAGTTAATCTCAGATTACTCCCGCTCAAGACCAGCTCACGAGCCTGAGCCAGAAGTAGAGTTCCCTCTCTCACGTTTTGGGTTTAGAGTGGCCGTAATGGCTACGCCCCCGCCGATTGTGTTGACGATCGCTGGTTTTGACCCGTCCTCAGGAGCGGGAATCACCGCCGATATCAAGACCATAGCTGCCCATGAATGTTTCGGCGTCTCCTGCATTACTGCGCTGACGGTGCAATCGACCCAGGGAGTAAGGAGCGTAGTGCCGGTTGCCGCGGAAACGATCACGGCGACTCTCGCGGAACTCGTTTTGGATCTGGAGATTGCGGCCGTTCACATCGGAATGCTAGGAAGCGGACAGGTCGTGCAGGCGGTGGCGGACTTCCTGATTCCGGAAAAGTTGCCGCACGTCGTATTGGATCCGATCCTCAGGTCCAGTTCCGGGGCAGATCTCATCGAACAGGCCGGATCCCAACTACTGATTGAAAGGCTGCTGCCCCTGGCCGAGGTGATCACCCCTAACTTGGCTGAGGCGTCGGCACTGACTGGATTGCCAGTCACGAATCTGGAACAGATGCGGGCCGCGGCTGCCAGGCTTCACTCTCTGGGAGCGGCCAATGTCGTCATCACGGGAGGCGATCTGGAGAAGGCGACCGACCTGTTAAGTTTCCGGACGAGCAGGGGGAGAGTGGAACAGGAAGTCTTCAAGTCAGAGCGGCTGAAATCCAATTCGACTCATGGCACGGGATGCGCCTTCTCCACGTCGCTGGCCTGCCACCTGGCCCAGGATCGCGGGTTGCCGGAGGCGGTCCTGCTCTCAAAAGCGTATGTTTCGGCGGCGATTGCCAACGCTCATCCGCTGGGACGAGGGGTCGGGCCCCCCAATCATCTTTACCGAATGAATCGCCAGCGCAGAACGAGTGCGGCAGTTCCTGAGGTAGAAGCCGCTCATTCGCGCAACTGAGCGGCGCGAAAAGCGGAAAGTTGGGGGAGTGGGGAAGGGCTACGACTTCGACGTCTTCTTCAAAAGACAGCCGGCTACGAATGCCGCTACCGATGCCAGAAGCCACTCGATACGCCACAGTTGGACAGCCTGCCAGTCGATCATGGTACGCGCGCTAAAGATTACGCCCACGCCCAAAGCTCCCATCAGACACAGGACGCCGAATGCAAACGCGATGTAAGCGGCGGTATTCAGACCAAGGCTCTCGCCCAGGCCAATCAGTTGGGCGACGGTGACCTTCTCCTGTAACCGGGAGAAAACGCCGACGTTGAGGCCGGCTCGTCCGGTACCGCAAGTGTGACAGAATCGCGAGTCAACGATGAACTCGGTTCCACAGCGATCACAAGCCTCGACCATGTCTGAGTGCCCAGTCGTCCCGGTCGCCACCATGGGTGGACGCCAGAACTCGTGCTGGGCTGATTGCGCTACTTCTGCCATAAGACCCTCGCCGCCTAATTCACTTTGGCAAGCCAATCGCCAAAGGAAACTGCTGGAAACAAAGCTATTTATCGGCGGATCACCGGAGAATCTACGGTCTTTCCCGGCAAGAATTACCCGATCCACCGCGAAATTCCCATTGTGAGCCGATACCAAAAACATTCGCAGTACCCGGCGTGGTTCGTGAAATCAGTACCATGAGCGATCAGTTGCCAGCAGCCAGTAAGCCGACGCACTGACCAAACGGGCTTCAACAGACCACTGGCCACTGGTCACTGACAACTGATTCTCGGGTAAACTAGGGTGTTGTGGATCGACTTCTCCCCCTGACTCGCGCCGTTCGTCTCGCAGTTCTTCTCATGGCGCTGGCCGGATCCTGCTTCGGCGACTCCGCATTGACGACCGTTTTCCGCCCCGCCGACCCTCAGAATCAGATCGCGTTCGAGCGGCTCTACAACCTCGACTACGACGCTGCCGTACAGGATTTTGAAAAAGTGCTGGCGCGGCATCCGAACGATCCGTACGCCGTGAATCACCTTTTGTCTGCGGTGCTGGTCCGCGAGTTGTACCGGATCGGCGCGATGAATACCGGCGAGTACTCCAACGACAGTTTTGTCGGACAAGTGCACCGGCCTCCCGATCCAGCGCAGAAAGAACGCATCAAGCAACTGGTACAGCAGGCCGAGAAGCTCGAAGAAGCGGAACTCTCCCGCAATCCGAACAACGTCGACATGCTCTACGCCCGAGGCGTGACCCGCGCACAATTTGCGGCCTACACCGGGTTAATCGAGCGCGCCTGGTTTTCTTCCTTGCGCAACGCCGTGGGAGCGCGGCATGACCATGAGAAAGTGCTGGAGTTGTCGCCCCAGAATCAGGACGCCAAGCTGGTCGTGGGCACGCACAACTACATCATGGGCAGCCTGCCGCTGGCAGTGAAAGTGGCGGTGGCGCTGGTCGGACTGAGTGGCGACAAGGAGAAAGGAATCAAGCTGCTTTCCGACGCTGCCCATTCCAACGGAGAGACCAGCGTAGACGCGGGCGTCCTGTTGATGCTTTTTTTACGGCGAGAGCATCGCTATGCCGAAGCGCTGGAAATGGCGCGATTCATTACGCCGCGATTTCCCCGCAACTATTTGTTGTCGCTTGAAGAGGGCAATCTGTTGCGGGCGCTCGGGAAGAACCGCGAGGCAGAAGAACAATATCGCCGCGTGTGGCAGAACGGACGCGACGGGAAATATGGCAACCTGCACTACGAGATCGCCGCGCTCGGACTGGGTGACTTGTTGCGCAGCGAGAAAAACTATTCTGCCGCGACCACGGCCTATGAGTTGGTGGCGGACCTTCAGGCTCCCGATCCGGAATTGCTTCAGAAGGCGAATCTCAACGCCGGTGAAATGTACGACCAGATGCAGAAACGCGATCTCGCAATGAAGAAGTACGAGGCTGTGGTCGCGACCAATAGCGGCACCGGCGAAGCAGAAAAGGCGCGTCACCTGATGAAGGACGCGTATCGGGAGTAGTGGTTGTTACTACACGGGAGGAGCCAGAAGCGATCCTTCTGGTGATGGGTTGAAGGAAGGAACTTTTCCCCAGCAATAGCGTATCTCACACTGTGGAGGTGTCTATGTACTGCAACGCCTGTGGCAAGGCCATCGCCGACGATGCTCGTTATTGCGCTTATTGCGGTAGCGTTCTGGGATCCTGGCCGCCACCGAAAAAAATGATGCGCTCGCGTACAGACCGTACAGTTGCCGGCGTCTGTGCCGGAGCCGCTCACTACCTCAATCTCGATGTGACTCTCGTGCGCCTGATGTGGGTGCTGATCACGCTCGTGTCCGGCATTTTTCCCGGGGTCATCGTATATGTGCTTGCCTGGGTGATCGTCCCGGAAGAGCCGCTGGCTCTGCCGGCACATGCTTCGGGACAGCCCGTGACTAATCCGTAGAGCGAGGACAGGCTGCGTGGTTAACTCAAAGTGAATTCAGCGATCGTAGCTCCTCCTCTATCGGGAGGCATCATGGTTCCCTCGGGCGAAGGCTTCGTGCTGGCCGAATGGCAAGACGCCGGCGGCGCGGCCGGACAACGACGCCTGATCGCTCCGCTCCACCTTCACCACAATGACGACGAAGCCTGGTATGTGCTCGAAGGCTTGTTGTGTGTGCAAAAGGGAGACACGGAAGTCCGCGTGCCGGCGGGATCGGCCGTGCTGGTACCGCGTGGCGCGCCCCATACCTATCGGAATCCCGGGCCCGATCGGGTGCGTTACCTGTTGGTGATGACCTCGAATATTTACCGTTTGATTCAGGCAATTCACGCCTCGTCGGATCGCAGCGCCCCCACGCTTCGGGTGCTGTTTCAGAAACACGACTCTGAGCTGCTCGATTCGTAACCTGCAGGCGTACTGCGCCCCTTTCACCCATCCAATCAAACTTCTCCGATATATTTGAAAGTGATGACAGATCGGTCCAGCGCAGTTGTACGTCCCGCGCGCAATGTGCGTGGAATCATTCGCATCCCCGGGGATAAGTCCATCTCGCATCGATACGCGATGCTGGCCGGAATCGCAGAGGGTACCAGCCGTTTTCATAATTTTTCAGCCGCGCACGATTGCTTTAACTCTCTCGGATGTATGCGTTCTCTGGGAAGCGAATGGAAGCGCGCTGAAGATGGCGCGATCGAAGTGCAGGGCCGCGGGTTGCGGCTTTCCGCGCCCGTAGAACGGCTTGACTGCGGGAATTCCGGCTCCACGATTCGCATGCTGAGCGGCATTCTGGCAGGTCAGTCCTTTACGAGCGAGATGTTTGGCGACGAGTCCCTGTCACGGCGTCCGATGGCGCGGATCATCACACCGCTGACGCAGATGGGAGCACGCATTGAAGCCACCGACGGCGGACGGCCTCCGCTGAAAATTCACGGCGGGCCGCTGCGGGCGGTTCACTACAAGCCCGAAATGGCGAGCGCGCAGGTGAAGACGTGCGTCTTGTTTGCGGGGCTGTTTGCGGAGGGCGAGACGGTTGTCGAGGAACCGATTCGCACTCGCGACCACGGAGAACTCGCG
>Ga0210402_10000519_pt1 | contig 42794 bp, 41 predicted proteins | sample IncBWC7MmetaG_FD_161055 | JGI IMG/M metagenome (GOLD analysis project Ga0210402, IMG submission 161055) | Forest soil microbial communities from Barre Woods Harvard Forest LTER site, Petersham, Massachusetts, United States - Inc-BW-C-7-M | ecosystem: Environmental > Terrestrial > Soil >...
CTGTCCTGCCTGTGATCTGGCGCACCGCGCGAGCCGCGCGCCCGTGACCGAACGCACCCGCTGCGTGCGCTGCCACGCGCTCGTGCAACGGCGTGAAAACCGCCACATCGATGCAGCCATCGTCCTAGCTGCCACGGCGCTGGTTTTGTTCCTTCTGAGCAACGCATATCCGCTGGTCGAGATCAATTACAATGGCACCTCCCGAGCGGCAACTCTGCTGGATGCGGCCGAGGGGCTTTACGCCCAAGGTCATGCCGCTCTCGCCTGGCTGGTATTCATCACCACCGTGCTGGGTCCCTTGCTGCAGATTGCGATTAACTTGTATCTGCTGATTCCATTGCGCGGCAAGCGGCAGGCACCCGGTCAGAACGCGTTATTTAGATTGCTCACGCAGATCAGGCGCTGGACCTTTGTCGAGGTGTTCATGCTTGGGAGCATCGTTGCCTTGGTGCGCTTGTCGGGTTACGCACAGGTAATGACCGGAGTCTCCTTGTGGTCATGCGCATTGCTCATGTTGACATTGGCGGCGCTGACCACGCATACCTCCCCCGCACAGTTCTGGCGCTGGGTCGAGCGGAGCCGGCCGTGACGACGCATGTCACGGGTCGCAGCCTCGGTCTGCTCCACTGCCTGCAGTGCCATGCCACGGTGCGTGCCCTGAATCTTGAGTACCCGCGTTGTCCCCGCTGCCATGCGCATCTTTTTGAGCGCAAGCCACACAGTCTGGGCGTGACCGCGGCCTTGCTGGTATGCGCCGCAATCCTGTATGTGCCGGCCAACCTGCTGCCGGTGATGTACACCCGCTCACTGCTCGAGGACGAAAGGGACACCATCATGAGCGGGGTCCTGGTGCTACTGAACAACTCCTGGCCGATCGCGGTGCTGGTATTCGTCGCCAGCATCGTGGTGCCACTGCTCAAAATCATTGCGCTCAGCGTGCTGGTGGTTTCGGCCTGGCGTCGCTCGCCGCGCCAGCGCGCGCAACGCAGCCAGCTCTTTCGCATGGTCGAATTCATCGGACGCTGGTCGATGCTCGATGTGTACGCCATCTCGCTGCTGGTCGCGCTGGTGCAGATCAGGACCCTGGCATTCGTAGGCGTCGGTTGGGGCGCCTTGTGCTTCGCTGCGGTCGTTGTATTGACGCTGTTCGCGGCGCGCACATTTGACGAGCGCCTGCTGTGGGATGCCGCAGCATGAGCGACGCGCCGAAATCCGAACTGGACGATCTTCCCGCGGCGGTGCCGGCGCGCACCCTGTGGGGGCGCCTGCCGTTGGTTTGGATCCTGCCGGCGGTGGTGGTTCTCGTGGGCGGCTTCGTGGTGGTTCGCGAACAACTCGCGCGGGGCACCGCGATCGAAATTCGCTTCCAAAATGCCGAGGGCCTGGAGGCGAGCAAGACCAAGGTGCGCTACAAAGATGTCGAGATTGGCGAGGTGAGCGACATTCGAGTGGGGGACGACCGCAAGGAAGTCATCGTTACGGCGAATATTCACCGCAATGCGGTCGCATACCTCGTCGCTGATACACGATTCTGGGTGGTGCGCCCGCGCGTGAGCGGCGCCGGGGTATCGGGATTGAGCACCTTGGTTTCCGGCGCCTACATCAGTGTGGATGTGGGTCAATCGCAATCCAAGATAAAAAGCTTCGTCGGTCTCGAGGTGCCGCCGATCGTGACCTCGGATCTGCCGGGCCGCGGGTTTATTTTACACGCCGACGACTTGGGTTCATTGGACATCGGCTCGGGCGTCTTCTACCGCCATATCATCGCCGGCCAAGTCGTGGGCTACACGCTGGACCCGGCGGGCGCCGGCGTCACGATCAAGATATTCGTCAATAAGCCGTTCGACTCCTATGTCACGGGCGCCACTCGTTTCTGGCAGGCGAGCGGAATCGATATGTCGCTCAACGCGGACGGGGTGCGGCTGCGAACCGAGTCCCTGACCTCGATTCTCGAGGGCGGAGTTGCGTTTCAATCGCTGCCCGGCGGCACGCGAACTCCGGCGGCGGGCGACACGGACTTTACGCTGTATCCGGATGAAGATCGGGCGATGCGGCCGACGGACGCTGAGATTCGTCCCTTCGTCATGTACTTCAAAGACTCGCTGCGCGGATTATCCGCGGGCGCGCCGGTCGATCTGCATGGCATCATCGTGGGCGAGGTCAAAAGCCTCGACGTCGAGTACGACCAGGCTTTAGGGTCTCTCGCATTTCCGGTGGTCGTCGAGCTCTATCCGCAGCGGCTGCGCGGGCGTGCGCGCCACCCCGGCCGTCGGGCAACACCGCGCGACGACAGCGAAACGGCCAGCCGCGCATTGATCGACAGTCTGGTGGCGCATGGGCTGCGCGCCGAATTGAAGACCGGGAATTTGTTGACCGGCCAGAAGTTCGTTGCGTTGGATATCCATCAGGATGCCCCGAGGGAGAAGGTCGCCTGGAGCGAGGCGCCCGCGATATTTCCGACCATCTCGAGCGGGCTCGACGATATACAGGATTCCGTCGCCAGTATCGCGAGAAAGCTCAACAAAGTACCCTTCGATCAACTTGCCTACCGCCTGATGAGCGCGACGGCCTCCCTGGATCAGGCTCTGAAGAGCGCGGATCATTTGATGCAAAACGTCGACAGCAACATCGCACCCCAGGTGCAAAGCACGTTGAGCGAAGCCCAGGCGGCCATGAAGAATGCCAGGGATTTGTTGGGCCAGGAGTCTCCGTCACAGAGCGACCTTGGTTCGACGCTGATGCAAGTATCGCGCGCCGCGAAATCGATCAGCGCGCTCGCCGATTATCTGGAACGACATCCGGAATCGCTGTTGCGCGGCAAACCGAGAGATCCACCGTGAAGACCATCATTCTGGTTGCGTGCGCGCTATGCGGCACGGCAGGCTGTGCCACCCGCCAGCCGGATCATTTCTATGTGCTGGCGGCGCAGCCCTCCGATATTCGCGATTCCCTGCCGCGCAACAATCTACAGGCCGCCCTGCGCCTGACGCTGCCCTCGCTCGTGGACCGCAATGAAATGGTGCTGGCGACGCCGGACGGAGTGGCGGTGATGGAGCACGAACGCTGGGCCGCGCCGCTCGCGGATCTCATGGCCACGACCCTGCGTCAGGACATCGAGCGGCGCCGCGGCGATGTGCTGATCTCTCGCTGGAGCGCGGATCCGGGAATTTCCCGGGTTCGCATCGAGGTGGACATCGTACAGTTGTCGGCGCGGCGCGGCTCTGAGGTCAGCATCGAGACGCAATGGCGCGTGACCGATGCGGGCCACACATCCATCGGCCGCGAAGTGTTTGTGGCGCCTATGCATTCGGACAGCTATGCGGCCCTTGCGAGCGCGTTGAGTACGTGCGTCGGACTGCTGGCGGACCGGTTGGTCAAGGAATTTCCGCCGGGCTAGCTGGCGCAGCCTCGAAACGCGTGATGAAGATGGCCAATTGGCAATACAGCCAGAAATACGATGTCTTGATTCTCGGCGCCGGCGCGGCGGGACTGGCCGCCGCTCGCCGGCTGGCTGCGGCGGGAAAATCTGTCGCCGTTGTCGAGGCGCGCGAGCGGATCGGCGGGCGGATATTTACCGCGCCGCCAGCGCCGGGAACCGCTGCGGCAACGATCCCGATCGAGCTCGGCGCAGAATTCATCCACGGGCTGCCTCGCTCGAGCTGGGATTTGATTCGCGAAGCCCAACTCGCCACCTACGAGCTCGACGGGGAGCCGTGGTGTTTCGACGACGGACTGCTGCACGCTTGCGGCGAGGAGCGTCGCCGGGCGTTCGAGGTGGTGGCGCAAATGCCAGCGTGGCTGGCAGCACAGCCTGCCGGTAGCGACGCGACATTCGCCGAATACCTGAAACGCACGGCAATCGATGCCTCGCTCGCGGAACGGGCCTCCGGCTACGTCGAGGGCTTCAATGCCGCCGACCGCAATATCATCGGGGTCGCGGCGCTCGCGCGCCAGCAGCGCGCCGAGAATGACATCCAGGCCGACAGGATATTTCGGATCTGCAGAGGTTATTCAGCACTACCGCAGTTCTTGGCGGATCAATTCCGGCAATCAGGCGGCACCATTATTTTCCGACGGCCGGTGCGCGCGATTCGCTGGTCGCGCGGCGCGGTGAGCTTCGGCGGGCTGGACGCCGAGAATCGAGCATTCGAGCTGCACGGCGAGCAGGCGGTGATCACGCTGCCGCTCGGAGTATTGCAGGCTGAGGCAGTGCAATTCGACCCGCGGCCCGATGACCTGATGAGGCAAGCGGCGCGCATGGCGATGGGGCCGGTGCTGCGGCAAACGCTGCTCTTCGATGCGCCCTTCTGGGAAGGTGCGCAGCCGAGTGCTGCAGGGGCGCGCGCCACGGAAGGAATCGCAGATCTTGGTTTCTTGTTTGCGCGCGAGGAAACGCCTGCGACCTGGTGGACGGTCCGGCCGGAGGCGGCTCCCATGCTCACCGCATGGACAGCGGGCCCCAAGGCAGTTGCGCTGGCAAAGAAAGCCGCTCTCAGCGGCGAGCCGCGCACGCTTCTCGCTGAGGCGCTCCGGGTGTTGTCGAAGATCTTTGGATTGGAGGCGGCCACCATCGAAAAGATGCTGGTCAGCTGGCACACCCACGACTGGCAAGGCGATGCCTATTCACGGGGTGCCTATAGCTATGCGCCCGCGGGCGCCCTCGATGCCTCATTGCGGATGACGCAGCCAGTGGCGCAAACTTTGTATTTTGCGGGTGAGCACACTGATACGGAAGGTCACTGGGGAACGGTCCATGCAGCCCTCAACAGCGGACTTCGCGCCGCCGAGCAATTGCTGGAAGCGCGACCTTAAGATTGCATAGGCGCCAGGCCCGCGGGCGATTTCGTTCGATGCTACGATGAGCCACGCGGAGACATGTGTGAAATATCGCCACCTCGGCAGCAGCAACCTCCTGGTATCCGAAATCGCGTTCGGATCCTGGCTCAATTTTTCCGACACCTTCGCCAAGGACAACGCCATCGCTTGTGTGCATCGGGCGCTGGATCGCGGAATCAACCTCCTCGATACGGCGAACGTGTATGCCCGGGGCGCGGCCGAACGGCTGCTGGGCGAAGCGCTGTCGGGAATCAATCGCGACAGCTTCGTACTCGCCACGAAATTGTATTTTCCGATGAGCCGCACCGACCGCGGACTGTCGCGCGCTCAGGTGTTCAAGCAGCTCGATGAGTCGCTGTTGCGCCTCAATCTCGAGTATGTCGATCTGTACCAATGTCATCGCTACGATGCGGATACGCCGCTCGAAGAAACCATGCAGGCATTGAGCGAGGTGGTGCGCGCCGGCAAGGTTCGCTACATCGGCTTTTCGGAATGGCCGGTCGACAGGGTACGAGCCGCACTCGCGATCCCGGGCGTGGAGAAATTCGTGTCAAGTCAGCCGCAGTATTCCCTGCTGCATCGCGACCCTGAAAAGGCGGTCATCCCCTTGTCATCGGTCAGCGGCATTTCGCAGATCGTCTGGTCGCCGCTGGCACAGGGCATCCTCTCGGGAAAGTATCTTCCCGGCGGCAAACTTCCCGGCGACAGCCGCGCCGCCAACGATGCGATCAACGGTTTCTTCAGCCAGACGCTGCTGCAACGCGCTGTGCTCGAAGCCGTGCAATCGCTGCGGCCGATTGCAGCCAGTGCGGGTTTGACGCTTGCCCAATTCGCGCTTGCCTGGGTGCTGCGGCAACCCAACGTGGCGTCGGCAATCATCGGCGCGACCCGTCCGGAACAAATCGAGGAAAATGCCGGCGCGTCGGGAATCGAGGTGCCTGCCGAGTTGTTCGAAAAAGCCGAGGGAATCATGGCAAGAGCCGTGGGGGGAACTTAAGAGATGAAAATCAGTGCGCGCAACGTGCTGCCCGGAACGGTCAAGGCCGTCACTCCGGGTGCCGTCGATAGTGAGATTCTCGTGGAGTTGGCGCCTGGTCTTGAAGTGGTCGCCATCATCACCAAAGTATCGGCGGAAAAGCTCAAGCTGAAGCCGGGAGCCAAGGTCTACACCATCATCAAGGCTTCAAATGTGATGATCGGGGTGGATTGAACGGCCCGCCCGCCTCGCTCCAGATCTGCCGCGCCCATTGCGCGAGCTGCATGGATTCCGCCCATCGATCCGATAATTCGCGGCCGTCGTGGTCGGTGATCGCATAGTCGGGCGGCCCGAGTTCGCAAATGAATGCCAGTGCCGCGCCGTCGGCGCGATGCTGCGCACGCCACGCTGCAAAGCCCTGCCGCCACCAGCGCTGAAACAGCGTCACCCATTTTGCGTTCTGAGCAAATCGCAGCGCGATCTGAATCTGCCCGCGCGCCGCAATGCGGCCTTGAAACGAATCGGAGCGCTGCAGGACGCTTTCGATCAATGCCTCGAGGAACGGCGGCGGCGGACAAGGCATCTCGCGATCCACCACATAGTGCGACAGATCGGCCGACATGCGCATTTCCGGCACGGCCTCGAGCAACTGCACGGTGGTGTAAAGATCGTTGGTGATGCAGTTGCGATGCGTCTCGAACTGAATGGGCATGCGCTCTTGTTCGGCCACGCGCAGCCAACCTTCGATCAGCGGCACCATATCCCCAAGCTTCACGGGCATCATCTGGCCGATGACCACGACAAACGGCGCGGCGATGCGCTGCGCCAGGCGCAGTGCCGGGCGCAGAGCCTCGATGGACGTTGGAAATGCGGTCAACGCCCCGGCCAGTCCGGTGCGCGCGAATTGCGCGACCGAGGATTCCGCTTGCGCCTGGCTTAGCGCGCCAAGATCGATCGCCATGCCGTCGAATCCCGCCTGCCGCACGCGATCGAATTTTTCGGACATCGACGCTTCGGGCGCCGTCAGTCCATCCATCGCCCATAAGGCCTGATAGACCAGCAGGCGATCACCCATGCTGCGGGTCGGCGATCCAGGTACTGCTGTCCGGATAATCGGCTTCGGTCTTTCCGGCTGCAAAGGCGCGCAGCACGGCAATTAGAAAACCCAGGTAGGTCATCGACGGCGGCGCTGCGCCGCGCTGCGTAAAGACGATGTCGTTGAGCCGATGCAGGCGGTGGAATGGAACGCCAGGAAAGGCGTGATGCGCGGTGTGATACTGCATCTGCCATCCCAGCCAGCGCATCAGCGCATTGGTGCGCGTGCTGCGGGTGTTCTTCAGCACGTTGTCCTCGTGCGTGAGGCCGAGATGCTCGATGGTGTTCTGCAGCTGGTGCACGCACTTCATGGCCAGCATGGGCGCAAGCCACAACCACACCGCGGCCCAGTTGCGGGTGGCCACCGAGACCGCTGCTATGAGAACGTAACCCGCCAGATGCCATCGCGCCTCGTGCACCAATTCGGCATGGCGCGCCGCGGGCAGATACGGTTCGGTGACTACTCCCGCGGAGAAGCGAACGATGCGCCGCCAGCGGGTGTACCAATAAGTAATGCCCGACATCCACAGCAGGAACGAAGTTCGTGTATAGCGCGGCCGCACCAACTCGCCGTCGCGCGCCCAGTCCTGGGTGAAGCGGTGGTGCGCGATGTGCTGAATCTGGTCAAAGGTCCGCGGATAGAACAGCACGAACCCGAATGCCCGGCCAAGCCATTCGTTCAGCCATTTGGTGCGGAACACGGTCCAGTGGCTGAGTTCGTGCTGTCCGGCATAGAGAAAATTGAGCAGCACACCATGCATCATGAATAGCGGTATGGCCCAGGGCGTACCGCGAACCAGCCACAGCAGCGTGCCGGTGACAGCGATGGCGCCGAGATGCGATAGCGATTGAACGGCGCCTTGGGCGTCGGACGGCACGCACAGACTCCTGAGAGTCGCCGCGTCAATCACGTCCCGTCGCACGAACACTTCGTCCACTTGCCGCTCCTCGCGTCGCGAATTCCAGTATCCTAAGCCAAACACTCACCTTGGGGAAATTCATGCTGTCCAGACGCGCCCTGTTGCGAAGCGCGGGCTCGCTTCCATTGCTTGCAGCGGGAGCCGCCTTTGCTCGCAGCACACCTAAGCCCACGCTCAAGTCCATCACCGGCGACGCCAGGCCAATTTCGGCGGATGAGCGCCACGCGCGCATCGCCAAGGTGCAGGCGCTGATGGCGCAGCGCCAAGTTGCCGCCCTGCTGCTCGAGCCCGGCTCCTCCCTCGACTACTTCACCGGCATCCAATGGCATCGATCCGAGCGCACGACGGCGGCCATCGTACCGGCCAGCGGCGAGATCCTGGTCGTCACGCCGGCATTCGAGGAACCCTCGGTTCGCGAAACTCTTCAGGTGGGCGGCGATGTGAGGCCTTGGAACGAACACGAGAGCCCGTTCGAGCGCATCGTGCAAGGCCTGAAGGACCGCGGCATCAATTCGGGGGTGATCGCGGCGGAGTCCACCATTCGCTTTTTCATCATTGCCGGGATCCAGCAAGTGTCCAGTGCGTACCAGATCATCCCTGCCGATGAGTTGGTGCGCGCCTGCCGGCTCATCAAGTCCCCGGCTGAACTGGCGCTGATGCAGATGGCCAACAATGTGACCATCGAAGCGCTGCGCTACGTTCACACGCAGGTGGCTCGGGGCATGAGCGCGTCGGCGATCGCGGCGCTGATGAACGATGCCACCTTTGCGCTCGGCGCAAGCTCCTCGGATTTCAGCCTGGTTCTGCTCAACGAAGCGTCCGCATACCCGCATGGCTCTGTAAAGCCGCAAGAAGTGCGCGACGGTTCGACCATTCTCATGGATTGCGGCTGTTCGGTGCATGGCTATCAATCCGACATTTCCCGTACCTGGGTGTATGGGGATGCAAGTCCCCGCCAGCGCAAGGTATGGAACACCGTCAAACGCGGCCAGGAGATTGCTTTGGAAACCGCGAAGATCGGCGTTGCCACTGGCAGCATCGACGATGCCGTGCGCCGTTACTACGAAAGCGAAGGCTGGGGGCCCGGCTATCGCTTGCCGGGTCTTTCGCACCGCACCGGCCACGGCATTGGCATGGACGGTCACGAGCCGGCGTATCTCGTGCACGGCGATGCAACCCCGCTGCAGGCTGGGATGTGCTTCTCCGATGAACCGGGTATCTACATTCCCGGTGAATTCGGCATCCGCCTGGAGGACTGTTGGTACATGGGTGCATCCGCACCGAAGCTGTTCACGCCCCTGGCCAAATCGCTGGACCAGCCCATCTAACTTTCCTTAGGGTGCCCAAGCGGATGTATCTCGCGCTCTTGTCACTGTGTGCGTGGGCCTATCTTTTTTTCGCTCACGGCGCTTTCTGGCGGTCCCGACCGGAGCTTCCGCCCGCCGTACCGCCGCAGTTTCCGGACGTCGACATCATCGTACCCGCCCGCAATGAAGCCGCCACAATCGGCGCGGTGATACGCTCGCTGCTGGCGCAGGACTATGGCGGCGCTTTCCGCATTACATTGGTCGATGATAATTCTAGCGACGCGACCGCAGCTTGCGCCGGGGAGGCGCCAAACCTTCGGCTGATGCGCCTGGACTCGAAGCCGGAAGGCTGGTCGGGAAAATTGTGGGCATTGAGCCAGGGACTCAAGGATTGCCGAGCTCCCATCGTGCTGTTCACCGACGCCGATATCGTCCATGACCCGCGGCATCTGTCAGCGCTGGTGGCGCAGCTCCTGGCTGCGCGCCTGGATTTGGTGAGCGAAATGGTGCGCCTCAATTGCGCGAGCCTCGCTGAACGCGCGTTGGTCCCGGCGTTCGTGTACTTCTTCCAGATGCTGTATCCGTTTGCGAAGGTAAACGACCCACAGTCGGCGGTCGCGGCGGCGGCCGGCGGGACGCTGCTGATCCGCCGCGAGATGCTCGAACGGATTGGCGGAATCGTCGCAATCAAGGCGTCCCTCATCGACGATGTCGCCCTGGCGCGCGCGGTCAAGCCGTTGGGCCGCATTTACCTCGGCCACTCCCGACTCGCCACATCCATCCGGCGCTACTCCACCTTCGCCGATATCTGGCACATGATTTCGCGAACCGCATTCACCCAACTGCGCCATTCCGCCGCACTGCTTGGCCTGACGCTGGCTGCATTGACCCTGGTCTGGCTGGTGCCGCCCGGCGCCGCGCTGTTCTGCCGGGGTTGGGGACTCCTCGCCGGCCTGAGCGCCTGTCTACTGGCGGCCGCGAGCTTCGTGCCCACTCTGGCGCGCTATCAGCGCAGTTATTGGTGGGCCGCCGCGCTGCCCTTGATTGCGCTGTTCTATATGTCCGCGACCTTCGGATCGGCGCTTAATTTCTGGCGGGGCCGCGGCGCCCATTGGAAGAACCGCGACTACCCGCGCTAGTTCCTGGCGGCCGCCGTGGCCGCAGGCGGCAATGCCTTCAGCACCTGCGCCTTGATGGAAAAGCCGTTGATTTCCTGCGGTACGCAGTCGGTGCGATAGCTCAAGGCCCGCAGCGTGAAACTACCGGCGATGAGGTCTTTCATCTGTTCCAGAAGTTCGCAGTCGCCGTCGCTCATGATGATGGGCCGGGAGGAATTCACCACCACTGCGGTCCAGTGGGCGTTGACGGCATCGGGCGCGCCCGCATCAGCCGGAGCCAGAGTATAAAAATCAGCATCGAGGGCCGCGACGCGGCCCGGCGCGAGTTCATGCGGGCAGCCGTTCGCCTTGACATTAAGATCCGCTCGCGCCCCGAAATACAGCAACAGCGCACGCACGTGATCTTCGATGCCGGCGCAGCTATAGCGCGCAATGATCCCGAAGTAGTGAAATGTCGCCGAGTGATGCTGCCAGGTGCTCGCCACCGGTTGCTGATCGGCGGCCGGCGCGGCGGCCGCGACGCTTGCCCATGTGCATGCGCTTGTGAGCGCGATCGCGCAGCAAAGGGAAGCGCGAAAATGCTTGCTGTGTCGCATCGCGGTTACCTCGCAAAGGTCAGTAGGCACGAGCCTACACCGAGCTCAGGATTTTGCAATGCCGAGCGCCTTGTTCGCGTTCACCACCGCAATGGCTGTCATGTTGACGATGCGGCGCACGGTCGCCGCCGGCGTCAAAATATGCGCCGAGGCGGCGCATCCGAGCAGCATCGGGCCAATGGCCACATTGTGTCCGGCCGCCGATTTGAGCAAATTGTACGAGATGCTTGCGCTGTCGAGGTTCGGGCAGACCAACAAGTTGGCGCTGCCGCGCAGCAGATTGTTGGGCAGTATCGCGTGCCGGGCCGCATCGTCCAATGCGCAATCGCCGTGCATTTCTCCCTCCACTTCAAGGCCCGGCATCCGTGTCCGCAGCAACGCCAGGGTGGCGCGCATTTTCTGCGCCGAAGGCGCATCGCTGGAGCCGAAATTGGAATGCGACAGCAGCGCTACCTTGGGCACCAGGCCGAGCGCGATGAGTTGGTCCGCCGCCAGATGCGTCAGCTCCGCCAATTGTTCGGCGCTCGGATCGAGATTGACATGGGTATCGACGATGAATAATTGCCGGCCCGGCAGGATCAACCCCGTCAGCGCGCCGTAAACGGTGGCCGCCGCGCGATGCCCGAGCACCTGATCGATGTAGTGTAAGTGCCGGGCGGTGGTGCTGATGGTCCCGCAGATCATGCCATCGGCCTCGCCTTTCTTCAGCAGCATGGCGCCGATCAGCGTGGTGCGGCGGCGCATTTCCAGTTTGGCATATTGCGCGGTGACGCCGTTGCGCTCGGTCAACGCGTGGTATGACTGCCAATATTCGCGAAATCGCTCATCGTGATCCGGGTTCACGACGCTGAAATGTTCGTTGATGCGGATTCTCAGGCCGTGGCGCTGCAGGCCCCGCTCGATCACGGCGGGGCGACCCACCAAGATCGGCGTCGCGAGCTTCTCGTCGACAACGATTTGCACCGCGCGCAGCACCCTTTCATCCTCGCCTTCGGCGTACACGATCCGGTTGCGCTGTGCCGCGACCTTGCGGGCAGCGACGAAAATCGGCTGCATCAGCGTGCCGCTGTGATACACGAATTGCAGCAGGCGCTGGCCGTATGCCTCCAAGTCGGTGATTGGCCGCGTGGCAACGCCGGATTCCATGGCTGCGCGCGCGACCGCGGGAGCGATCTTCACAATCAAGCGCGGATCGAAGGGTCTAGGAATCAGATAGTCGGCGCCGAACTTGAGGTCTTCGCTGCCGCCATAGGCGGCAGCGACAATGTCGCTTTGTTCCTGGCGCGCCAATTCCGCGATCGCATGGACTGTCGCAATCTCCATTTTCCTCGTGATGGTGGTGGCGCCGACATCCAACGCTCCGCGAAAAATGAACGGAAAGCAGAGCACGTTGTTGACCTGATTGGGATAGTCGCTGCGCCCGGTCGCAATGACGGCATCGTCGCGCACCGCCCTGACTTCCTCCGGCAGGATTTCCGGGTTGGGATTCGCCAGCGCGAGGATCAAGGGCCTGACGGCCATCAGCCTCACCATGTTCTGGCTCAAGACGCCGCCGGCGCTCAGGCCCAGAAAAATATCCGCGCCGCCGATCACGTCGACCAAGGCACGGGCGGCGGTGGGTTGGGCGAAGCGCAACTTCTCCGGGTCCATCAGTTCCTGCCGCCCCTGGTAGACAACGCCGGCAAGATCGGTGAGCCAAACATTTTCGCGCGTCAACCCAAGATCCAGCAGCAGATCGACGCAGGCCAGAGCCGCGGCGCCTGCGCCGCTCACCACCATTTTTACCTTGGTGATGTCCTTGCCGACCACCAGCAATCCGTTCAGGCATGCCGCGCCGACGATGATGGCGGTGCCGTGTTGGTCATCGTGGAACACCGGAATCTTCATGCGGCGGCGCAGCTCGCGTTCGACGATGAAGCATTCCGGCGCTTTGATGTCCTCGAGGTTGATTGCGCCAAACGTCGGTTCGAGCGCGGCAATCATCTCGACCAGTTTTTGCGGATCGCGCTGCTCGATCTCGATATCGAAAACGTCAATGCCTGCAAATTTCTTGAACAATACCGCCTTGCCTTCCATGACCGGCTTGGCCGCGAGCGGACCGATCGCGCCTAACCCGAGCACCGCGGTGCCGTTGCTGATTACGCCCACCAGATTGCCGCGCGCCGTAAAGCGGAAAACATTCAGCGGATCTTCGACGATGGCCTCGGAGGCAGCGGCAACGCCCGGCGAGTACGCGAGAGCCAGATCGCTTTGATTGAGCAATTGCTTGGTGGCGGTGATCGACAGTTTGCCCGGAGTCGGGAATTCATGATAGTCGAGCGCCGCTTTGTTGCGCGTCTCCTTGATGTCATCATTCTTCATAAGCCGCGGTTTACGCTATGGGACTCGGTCGCCCTACTTTACTCCAGTGGCTCGCGCGCAGCTCTACGATACCGGTTCAACCGGCTGAAGCGCAAAATTCCATTGGGATCGAGGGCTGCCGCGGCGACCGGCGGCGAGTGATACTTTACTGCGCGGACGAGGAGCGCTTGATGCTATGGATGTCCACGACTTTGCTGAATTGCGGCAAATTGTCGGTGCCGCGAACCGCGATATCCATGTCATTTGCGGCAGTGTGCGTCCCGGCAACCATGCAATGGTCCTGCAGCTGCTGGTGCGTGCGCACAAACAGGAACAGACAATTACGCGATTTTAGCCGGGTATGCACGAGTAGAACCGCGCTACGAATTCATCCGTCTGTCGTGCATGGCGCCGATGCCGTGCTGCATGGGCGGGGCGCGGTCGGTCGCCCGCCTGCCGCCGCCTTCCTGGCGCAGGAATGCCAGCACCAAGGATTCGGCCTTCCGCGCGGACGCACGCGTCAACTTGCCGTCGATTTTTTCGTGAATGTGCCCTAAGCGCCAGCTGTCGAAGACCGCTGGGTTGATATACGATTTGCGGCACACCGCGGGGGTGTTGCGCAGCTGGGCGGCAACCTGTTTTACCACAGCCGTGATGCATTTCTTGACCGCGTGCTCGCTCGGAGGATCCGGCAACGGCGTGCAGGCAAGCAGGGTAATGGCATGCAGCGTCGCGCCCCAGGTGCGAAAATCCTTGGCCGTAAAATCATTGCCCATGGCTTCGCCCAGATAGTCGTTCACTTGACCCGAGTCGATGGGACAACGCTGACCATCGTCATTGATGTATTGGAACAAATGCTGCCCCGGGATTTCCTGGCAGCGGCGCACTATTTTCACGATGCGCCGGTCGTCGATGAGTACCTCGTGTTGCACGCCGCCCTTGCCGCGGAAGTTAAGCACCGCGCGGCCGTCTCGTATGAAACTGACATGGCGGTTGCGAAGAGTCGTGAGACCGAAGCTCTTGTTGTCGCGGGCATACTCGCTATTGCCGACGCGAACCCTGGTCGCATCCAGCAGGCTGACCACGACCGCCAGGACTTTCTCCCGCGGCAATCCCGGCAAACTCAAATCGCGCTGCAATTTGCGCCGCAGCTTCGGCAGCTGTTCGCCGAACGAAACCATGCGGCCGAACTTGGCGCTATCGCGCAACTCGCGCCATTCGCTGTGATATCGATATTGCTTGCGGCCACGCGCATCGCGACCCGTCGCCTGCAGATGACCACGGGGTTTCATCGTGATCCACACATCGCGATATGCAGGCGGTATGGCAAGGCTCGCGATCCGCTTCAAGTCCTCTTCGGCGGCAAGCAGCTGGTTTTCAGGAGTCACATAGCGAAAGCCGCGGCCGGCGCGCAGTCGCCGGATGCCGGGCTCCGTGTCTGTGACGTAGACCAGCCCGGCTTCAATCGCCATTTGCGCCGCCTCGGCAGCGCTGCCAAGCGGCTTGTCACTCTCCTGTGCGGATTTCAGCGTCATAACGAATTTGCTTTTAGCAGGTCGTCACCCCGCGAAGCTATGGGCGCGCGCCGACGTCGTGTAGAACAATGCGCTGACGTGCGCAATCTGCGACGTGGTTCATGCTTGCGCTGTGACGGCTGTCGGCTTATGCCGCATGCAGGGGCCGGCCGCTCGCGTGCAAGAAATACAAATTGTTAATTTACATAATTGTTTTGCGAGCGCCGCGGCGCGCGAGCGCGCGTTGCATGTTTGTCGTGCGTCGGATGCTTCATCGCCTCATCCACACGCCTCGATCAGGTATCATTTTGCGCGGCGCAGCCGAACGGTCGCTACTATGAAGATCGAGATCAGAGACGAGAATGCAGTCGATGTCGCGGCGATTGAGGCCGTGACGGTTGCCGCGTTTCTGAACGCGCCGCACACGAGTCACACGGAGCAGTTCGTCGTCAACGCCTTGCGGCGCGCCGGAAAACTCGCGATCTCACTGGTGGCCGATGCCGGCACCGAGGTCATCGGGCACGTCGCGGTGTCTCCGGTATCGATATCGGACGGCGCGAGCGGGTGGTTCGGGCTCGGCCCAATTTCAGTGCTGCCGGAGCATCAGGGCCGGGGCGTCGGTTCCCTTCTGATGCGCAAAGCGCTGCGCGCTCTTGGTCTACGGGGCGCTGCCGGCTGTGTACTGCTTGGCGAGCCTGAGTACTACGGCCGCTTTGGCTTCCAGGCCGATGCGAACCTCATACTTCGCGAAGTTCCGCCGCGATACTTTCTGGCCATCTCGTTCGGCACATCGCGGCCGCATGGCACGGTCTCGTACCACGAGGCTTTCAATGCCCAGGCCTGACCCGGTAAATCAGCGCGGCCCCATCGGGATCTATTGCGACAGTAATTTCGCCAGCGGCGACCAATAATTTGCCTGCCATCCGGCGGCCAGATGCTCCGCCTCCGCATCGGGAAATCCGCCGTGATCGAAAACTATCTTCGATCCATTTTCATGATCCACGAGCTGAAACCGCGCGATCGAATACAACCCCGCGCCCCAACTCCCGGCGCGCCACGCCTGCGCGATCAACTGCTCCGGCTGCAGCTCGAGCTGGCGGCCGGTGATGTAACCGCCAAACAGCGCGAAGGCGCCGCCTTCCGCAGTGCTGATCGCGGTCGGCACCGGGGACTTCGCGCCCTTCATGACGCCGCTCAACTGAATGACCTTGTCGAATTGCTCGGCGTCGGTCAATGCTCCGTACAGACGCTTGCGGCTGGCCGTGAACACCGGCTCTTGATGGATCGCTGCAGCGTTCCTTAAGATGCCAGCGGCGGCCCGCGTGCCACGCGCGCTCCCGGCCTTAGGGTTAGCAAATCCGCCCAGCGCGAGCGCGCCGGCCACCAGCAGCTGCCTGCGCGCTGGAACAATCTGCGTGCAGGAAAAACCACTATTCATCTTGGTCATTTGATGCCTCCGCTGGTACGTGATAGCGCGGCGCCACGGCGCGCGCAAAGCTCATGACTTCTTCTGCCATCAACTCGAGTACTTGCCCTACCTTAAGAATCACGCAGCCTCCGGCTTCATCGAACACGGTCTCCGAGGAATTGATGGCCGCACCCAAGGGCGTTGGCCAGCCGCGCAGCGCGTGCACGATTTCGCGCAACGCGCTCAAGGTATTCACGGCACCCGGCCAACCTGCCGCCGTTGCGATGCAGCCGACGGCGCGGCCGCTGAAGTACGGCCGCACATCGGTGCGCAGATCCGCGGCATAGTCGAGCGCGTTTTTGACCAGACCGGAAATGCTGCCGTGGTAGCCGGGTGATCCTATGATGATGCCGTCGGCCTGCGCGAGCTCGGCAACCAAGGAGCGTGCGCCGGCGCTACGCTCGGGATTGTCCGGCTGATACAACGGCAGTTGCAGCATGGGTCCGGAGATGAGATTGGTGCGCGCGCCGGCACCCTCGGCTGCCTTGAGCACATACAGCATGGCCCTTTCAGTCGAAGAATTGGCGCGCAACGTTCCGCCCACGGCCAGAATATACGGTGAACTCAAGAACCACTCTCGTTCAAACCAAGCCTGGCAGCGATCCTACACGGAATCCAGCACCGGGGATCAGTGCGCTGGGTTCGCCGCGCGCGCGCCGAAGGGCGGCTTTGCGAACCAGACCAGAGGTATCAACAACAGGAACAAAAGCCCCAGCGCGTTGAATACATCGTTGACGGCCAGCGTCGATGCTTGGCTGGAAATCACGAAATTCACATACTCGGAGGCGCCGGGGCCGGTTATCCCATGAGCCGCAAGCTGTGCTTGATACTGCGTCCATGCATCGGCGGAGTTGCGGATGTGCTCGGTCAGCACGGCGTGATGATAGTCACTGCGGCGATTCCACACCCAGACGGCGATAGCGGTTGAAAAGCTGCCGGACATGGTGCGGACAAAATTGCTCACTCCCGAAGCGGAAGCCAGCTCGTTCGCCGGGACGCCGGACAACAGGATCTGATTCAGCGGCAAAAAGAAAAATGATATTCCAATGCCCTGCATCAACCGCGGCATTGCGAACTGCGCGAAACTCGCGGTTTCATTGAGCGTTGCCGTCCAAAATATGGCCAACCCGAACACGCAGAACGCGAAGCTCGCTGCCAGCCGTAAATTGATGCGGCCGATGAACCGGCCCACGAAGGGGGTAATTATCAGACTCAGCAGGCCGACAGGAGCGATGGCGAATCCCGCCCAGGTGGCGGTGTAACCCACGGTGGTCTGCAACCACAGCGGAAAAATGATGTTGACGCCCATGAATGCGAAATAAGCGGCGCCCAGAGCGCAGGTGCCGACGCGAAAATTGCGCCGGCCAAATAAATGCAGATCCACCACCGGATGCGGGTCGTTGAGTTCCCAAGGAATCAGGAACGAGATGGCGATGATGGATGTGACCCCCGCCGCGAGAATGACCGGCGAATTGAACCAATCCTTCTCGTTGCCGTTATCCAACATGAACTGCAGACTGCCGACGCCGATGACCAGCAGCACCAGGCCCACGGCATCGATGGGCAGTTTGACTGTCTTCGACTCGCGATGCCGCAGAATTGACCAGATGGCCGCGGCTGAGAAAGCACCCACCGGCAAGTTGATGTAGAACAGCCAGGGCCAGGATAAATTATCCGTGATCCAGCCGCCGAGGATGGGGCCGAAAATCGGGGCGATCATGATCACCATCGACCACAGCGCCAAGGCAATGCCGCGCCGCTCGACGGAATAGTTGCGCAACAAGGTCGCCTGTGCCACGGACATCATGGGTCCGGATACGAACCCCTGAACCAGGCGCGCACCGACCAGCATCGGCAGGCTGGTGGCAAGCCCGCAGACAGCCGAAAACACCATGAACAAGCAGATCGAGGTGAGCAGCGTTCTGACTTCGCCGAAGCGCCGCGCGATCCAGCCGGATAACGGCTGCATGATTGCCGCCGCAAGCATGTAGGAACTGACCGTCCAGGTGCCTTCCGACGTGGTAACGCCCAGGCTGCCGGAGATGGCAGGCACGGAGACATTGACGATGGTCATGTCAAGGATCTCCATGAAAGTCGCCAGCGCTATTGCGGCGGTGAGCAACAGCAGCTTGCCGCCGTGCAAGGGTGGATATTCGTACGCAGCGGCCGCCTGGGTGGAATCAGCCACGAGCGGCCTATCTAGTGATCGACGCCGAGATTTCGGCGCACAATCGCGTCGGCTTCCGCGTTGGCCTTTGCCAAATCCTGCGTATACACCTGCGTGTCGCCGACAGTGTTGTCGTTGGTGTCCATGGCCAGTACCGCTCCGTTGCGGGACGTTGTGTCCACGGTGACCGTGGCGGAGAGCCCGACACGCAGCGGCGACTTGGCGAGATCGCCGTCATCGATCTGAATTCGCACGGGCACGCGCTGCACCACTTTGATCCAATTACCGGACGCGTTTTGCGGCGGCAGCAGGGAAAACGCGGCGCCGGTGCCAGCCGACATTCCTTCCACACGGCCATGATAAATGTAGGAACCGCCGTACAAGTCGCTGCGCACCTCGGCCTTCTGACCGATGCGCAAGTTGCGCAGCTGCGCTTCCTTGAAATTCGCGTCGACCCAGAGTGAATTCAACGGAATTACGCTCATCAGCGCCTGTCCTGCCTGAATATGCTGACCCAGCTGCACACTTCGTTCGGCAACATAGCCCGTGACCGGCGCAACTACGGCGTTGCGTTGCGCGGAAATCCATGCATCGCGATAGACGTCCCGCGCCTGCAGTACCGCCGGATTGCTCTCCACCAGTGTGCCGTCCACCAAAGCGTGCGCGGACTTCGATTGGCGCTCCGCCTGCGTCAGCGCTGCGCGGGCGATCGCGACGCTTTCGCGCGCGTGGCGCACCTCCTCCGCCGGGATGGCGCGATCCGACAACAGGGGTTCGCGCTTCGCGAGGTCAGTTTCGGCGCGCGCCAGCTCCAGCTTGCGCGTTTCGATCACAGAATCGTATTGATCAGCCGTCGCTTTTTGCTGCCGCACCTGGCGCACGGTTTGTGCCAAGGCGTTCGCGCTGCGGCTCAAGGCAGTTTCCGCGTCGATGGGATCGAGCTTTACCAGCACCTGGCCAGCCTTCACGAGCTGGGTATCGTCCGCGAGAACCGCAACGACAGTGCCCGCAACCTGGGCGGAAATCGTCACTTTATTGCCGTTCACGTAAGCATCGTCGGTTTTCTCGCGCTTCGAGAGCACCAAAACCCAATACGCCGCGCACAGCGCACCGATGCAGATGAAGACCAACGCAATGATCAGAAGAATTCTGCGCCGTTTGCCGTTTGCCGGATCTGCAGTCAACGATTGGGTGTTCGCGTTCATGATGTCGCTATGGGTTCGGGGTCGCCGCCGGCCGCGCTGCAGATCTGGCAAATTTTTGCGGGCTTTCGTAGCCGCCGCCGAGCGCGCGTTGCAGAGCCACATCGGCGGCAAGCGCCGCCGCATCGAGCTGCAGCAATGCGTCGCGCTGCTCGATCCAGGATTCGGTCGCCTTCAGCAAGGTACGGGAATCGGTGATCCCCTGCCGCACGCGCGCTGCGGCGGTATCCATGATATGCAGCGCCGCATCGACTTCGAGCACACGTTGCTTGCGCTGGGATTCGATTTGCGCACGCGTCGCGGCCTGCGTGGCCACGTCGCGCGCCGCGCTGACCACCGTGTCCTGGTAGTTCGACACCGCGGAATCGATGGCCGCCTGGGCGCCGCCGTAGCGTGCTTTCAAACGACCGGCATCGAAGATCGGCAGATGAATGGCGGCGCCGGCCTCGGGCACGCGGCTGCCATATTCGAGCAGCTTGCCGAGATCGATGCTCGAGAATCCGGCCAGCGCATTGACCGTGACGTTGGGATAGAAATCCGCACGCACGGATTCCAGATCCCTCTGCGCAGCTTCGACCCGCCAGCGACTGGCGGTGATGTCGGCGCGGCGCGAAATCAAATCGATCTTCACGTTATCGGGCAGCAAGCCCGGCAGCGAGGGTAATGGTTTGCGGGTCAGCTCCGGCAATTCCCCAACGGAGCGGCCGGCCAGTGCCGCCAGCGCGACCACACGCAGCCTCGCAGATCCCTCGAGCGCGGCGATCTCCTCCCTGGCGGCAGCCAGCGCAAGCTCGGAGCGGTTGATATCGTCGGCAAAATCCAAGTCCGCGCGCACGCGAGCGGCGGTGACTTTACCCTCCGACTCGATGGTGTTCTCGTTCTCGCGCGCGAGAGTGAGGCGGTTTTGATCGGATTGCCAGCCAAAATAGGCATCGGCAATCGAACCCGCGAGCACCAACGCCGCCGCGCTACGGTCCGCCTCGGCGGCATGGGCTTGATCCATCGCGGCTTCGACGGCGTTGCGCTGTTTGCCCCACCAGTCGAATGTGTAGCTGGCCTGCAATCCCAGATCCGACTGGTTGTACCAGGTGAAGCCCAGCAGCTGCGGCGGAAATATGCCGTTGTCGCTCAAGCGCTGGCGATCGAAGTCGGCGTTGGCCGTGACTTGAGCACCCGAGGCGGCCGCGGCGAGACGCACCGACTGGCGCGCGGTATCAAAGCGCGCGCGCGCGTTCGCCAAACTCGGAGAATTCGCCAGGCCGAGCGCGATCAATTGATCCAAGGTGGGATCCTGATAGCGCTTCCACCACTCGCGGGCCGGCCAGTCGCCGCCGCCGTTCAAGTCCCCGCCGTCGAGCGGCGCGACTTCCGGCAAGCGTGCCGGCTTTTGCTTCGATGGAAATCCCGCGCAAGCGCTCAGCATGGCGAGCAAGGCGACCAGCACGCCGGTGCCGCACGCCGGCGGCTTCATACGGCGCGCTCCGCAATGGGGATCGCCGATGCCTGCTCGAGTTCGAACCCCAGGCGCTTCAGCTGCGCATTCAATTGGCGCTGTTCTGCTTCCGAGAAGTCCTTCAGCATTTCGCGCAACGGCGCGAACAGCTTGGGCAGCAGGTGGCGCACAAACTCCTCGCCCTGCTCGGTGATACGCAGCACCATTCGACGCCGATCGTGAACGCTCAAGACGCGCGTAATCAGGCCCCGCTTGACGAGCGCATCGCTGATGCGCGACATATTCGCCGGGCTTTGCGAGGCCCGGGCGCACAAATCGCTGGGATGTGCCACGCCCTCGGGCTGCGAAAACAACGTGGTCAACACGCGAAATTCCGCTTCGGCGAGCCCAAAGGGCTTGAGCTGGTGCTCGAACATGGTGGCCATTTCGCGCCCGACATGCATGAGCAGGCGGCACATCAGAATTCCATTGGCGGGCACGTCGGGAATACGGGCGCGTAAGTTTTGGAGATTGGACTCCACCAGTTCAAACTGAGCCAGCGTCGAATTAGTTTGCATACTAACTATTATATAGAATATAGTTTATCAAGAAAATATCTAATTTGTAAATAATATCTGTTGAGCTGACAAACGACGCATGTCACTTTTCTCCCTGATGATCCAATCCATGAGTCGCCACCTCATCAGCGCATGTGCCGCCGCCGCGGCTCTGGTTCTCGGCGGCTGTGCCGTGGGCCCGAATTTCAAAGCGCCTCAAGCGCCGCACACCTCGGGGTTCGCACCGCCCGGCCAGCTACCCGCGGAAACCCACGCGGCTCCCGCGGCCGACGTACAAGCACAGCGGTTCATCGACGGCTTGGACATTCCCGGCCAGTGGTGGACCTTGTTCAAATCGGCAGACCTCAACGCGCTCATCGAGCGCGGCGTTGCCGACAATCCAACGTTGGAAGCCGCGCAGGCCGCCCTTCGGCAGGCCAACGAAATTGCGCTCGCACAGCGCGGCTCGTTCTATCCGAGCGCGTCCGCAGCACTGGCCGCGCAGCGGGCGAAAGAGCCTGCCGCGGCCTTGGGATTGCCGGCGTCCGGCTCGATCCTTTATACCTTGAACAGCGCGCAGGTGAATGTGTCGTACACCCTCGACGCCTTTGGCGGAGTTCGCCGTCAAGCCGAGGCGCTGCGGGCGCAGGCAGAGTACGTACAGTTCTCTCTGGAGGCGACGTATCTCAGCCTCACGGCCAACATCGTCACGGCTGCGATCAGCGAAGCCTCGCTGCGTGCGCAGATAGCCGCGACTGAGGACATCGCCGACTCACAGCAAAAACAGCTCGACATCACGCGGCGCCGGGTTGCGGCCGGCGGTGCGTCGCGCGCCGACGTGCTCCAACAGCAATCGCTTTTGCAATCCACCCTGGCCAGCCTGCCGCCGCTGCGCAGCCAGCTGGCTCAGGCGCGAAATCTGCTGTCCACCTACGTCGGATCGCTGCCGGCCGATTTCAGCGCTGCGGAATTCAACCTCGACTCACTGACTCTGCCGCTGGATCTGCCCCTGACCCTGCCGTCGAAATTAGTCGAACAGCGGCCCGACGTGCGCCAATACTCGGCGCTGCTGCATGAGGCCACCGCGCAAGTCGGGGTCGCCACCGCAAACATGCTGCCGCAAATCACTCTGTCCGGCAGTTATGGCGGCGAGGCGGGTAGTTTCTCCGACGTCTTTTCGCCCGGCTCAGTGCTATGGACTCTGGGCGCCTCGCTCACGCAGCCGATTTTCAAAGGCGGTCAACTGGTGCACCAGCGCCGCGCCGCCGTGGCGGCAGCGCAGGAAGCGCTCGCCAATTACAAGGCCACCGTGCTAACCGCGTTTCAAAATGTTTCCGACGCGCTGTATGCGCTCAACGCCGATGCCGACGCGGTCGCAGCCCAGACGCTGGCCGCAGGCTCGGCGGCGGAGAGCCTGTCATTGGTACAAGCGCAATACAAAAGCGGCGGCGCCAGCTATTTGCAGGTCTTGAGTTCGCAGCAAAGTTACCAGACGGCCGCCATCGCCCTGGTCAAGGTTCGCGCGCAGCGCTACGCCGACACCGCGGCGCTGTTTCAGGCGCTCGGCGGCGGTTGGTGGAACCGCGCCGATGTCGCGGCCGTATCAACGCCTTACGCAAAGGGGCAATTGTGAGCACATTGGAATCCGGAAGCGCCGCGGACGGAAAAATCGCGCCGCGCGCAGCGATGATCAAGCCGCTGGTGATCCTAGCGCTGGCGGTCGCACTGATATTGGGCGGCATATTTGCCTGGCAGAGCTTCATGGGCCGGATGATGGGTAAGTACATGGCCGCATCGGCCACCGCGCCCCAGACGGTAGCCACCGTCACCGCCGCCGAGGATCAATGGCAGTCCCGCCTGCGAGCAACCGGCAGCTTGCGCGCGGTGCGCGGCGCCGATTTGTCCTCGCAGGCATCCGGCATCGTCGATGAAATTCATTTCGATTCCGGCAACGACGTCCCTGCCGGCAAAGTGCTGCTGCGTTTGAGGCCGCTCGACGACTACGCGCTGTTGCAGCAACTGGAAGCCGCGGCTGCACTGGCCGAGCAGAACTACAAACGTGATCAGGAGCAGTTCGCGGCGCAAGCGATCAGCCAGGCCGTCATCGATGGCGATGTGGCAACGTTGAAAACCGCCCACGCGCAGGTAGAGGCACAGCACGCTTTGATCCAGGAAAAAATCGTCGTGGCGCCTTTCGCGGGCCGCTTGGGTATCCGGCAGGTGGATCTGGGCCAATACTTGGCCGCCGGCACCGCAATCGTGACGCTACAAGCCCTCGACCCCATCCTCATCGACTTCTATCTGCCGCAACAGGCGCTTTCTCGGATCAAGATCGGTCAGGCGGTCGGCGCAATGGTCGATACTTATCCGGGCAGAAATTTCAGTGGTGTCATCGAGGCGATCAATTCCAAAGTGGATGCCGCCAGCCGCAACGTGCAGGTACGCGCTGCGTTTCACAATGCCGACCGGAGCCTGGTGCCGGGAATGTACGCCACGGTGAGCATCGATGCCGGCGATAAGATCGCGCAGATCACGCTGCCGCAAGCCGCGATCACCTACAACCCTTATGGCGACACGGTTTTCGTGGTCGAACAAGCCGGTACCGATGACAAAGGCAAGCCGCGTTCGATAGTCAAGCAGCGATTCGTGAAGCTGGGCGCCACTCGCGGCGATCAGATTGCCGTCTTGAGCGGAATCAAGGCGGGCGAGATCGTGGTGACGGCCGGGCAAATGAAGCTGCGCAACGGCAGCGCCATCACGATCAACAACTCGTTGACTCCTACCAACGAGATCAATCCGAATCCGCCCAACGAATAGCAGCGTGGCCGAACCGTGAATTTTACCGATATCTTCATCCGCCGCCCGGTGCTGGCCTCGGTCGTCAGTCTCGCCATTCTCGTGGTCGGCCTGCGGTCCTTCGGCGCGCTGCAGGTACTGGCGTACCCGAAGACCGAAAACGGCGTGGTGACCATATCGACGGCGTACCCGGGCGCCGATCCGGACTCCATCGCCGGCTTCATTACCACCCCGATCGAGACCGCGGTGGCGCAGGCGAATGGCATCGACTACATGACCTCAACCAGCCAGAGCAGCGTCAGCACCATCACGGTCAATCTGCGCCAAAACTACGATTCCTCGAAAGCCGCGGCCGAAATCAACATCAAGGTCAATTCGGTGTTGAATCAGCTCCCGATCGGCGCGCTGCAGCCAACCATCACGGTCCAGGTCGGCCAGACCATCGACGCCATGTATTTGGCGTTTCGCAGTCCGGATATGGCGCCGAATCAGATCACCGACTACCTGACGCGCGTGGTGGTGCCGAAGCTGCAGGCAGTCCCAGGCGTGCAGACCGCTGAGATGCTGGGCCAGCAGACTTTTTCGCTGCGCGCATGGCTCAATCCGGCCAAGCTCGAGGCTTACGGCCTCACCGCGAACGATGTGTCCGCGGCGTTGGCCGCCAACGATTACATTTCAGCCGTCGGCAACACCAAGGGACAGATGGTGCAGGTGACCCTCACCTCCACCAGCAATCTGCATTCATTGGACGCGTTCCGAAACCTCGTCATCCGCCAGGTCAATGGCGGGATCATTCGATTGGGCGATATCGCCGAAGTTGCCTTGGGCGCCGACAGCTACGAGTCGCGAGTTCGTATGGGCGGCTTGAATGGGGTGTTCGTCGGCATACAAGTCGCACCCACCGCCAATCTGTTGTCCGTGGTAAAGGGCATCAAGGCCGTGATGCCCGAGATTCAATCGCAGCTACCCCAGGGCCTCACCGAGGCGACCGCCTACGATTCCTCGACGTTTGTGACCAATTCGATCCGCGAAGTGGCGATCACGTTGATCGAAGCGCTGGTGATCGTCATGCTCGTGATCTTCGCATTCTTAGGCTCGCCGCGTTCGGTACTGATACCGGTGGTGGCAATTCCGCTGTCGCTGGTCGGCACGCTGGCGATCATGCTGGCGTTGGGATTCTCCATCAACCTGCTGACCTTGCTGGCTCTGGTGCTGGCCATCGGCCTGGTGGTGGATGACGCCATCATCGTGGTGGAGAACGTGAACCGGCACCTGGCGGACGGCATGCCGCCGATCGCCGCGGCCAGTGTGGCCGCCCGTGAACTCGGCAATCCCATCATCGCCATGACGGTGGTGCTGCTCGCGGTCTACATTCCCATCGGATTTCAGGGCGGCCTCACCGGCGCGCTGTTCACGGAGTTCGCCTTTACGCTGGCGGGCGCCGTCACGGTCTCCGCGATCATTGCCCTGACCCTGTCGCCGATGATGTGTTCACGGCTCTTGCATGCGCAGAAAGCCGAGCAGAACAACTGGGAAGCCCGGGTCATTCGCTTCATTGATGCGCGATTTCAATGGCTGCACGACGGCTATCAGCATCTGCTGCAGAGAAGTTTGCGCTTCACGCCGGTGACCGCGGTGTTCGTCGTGGCGATCATGGCCTGCATATTTTTTCTATATCGCAGCGCCAAGAGCGAATTGGCGCCGACCGAGGATCAATCATTTGTGCTGGCGCAGGCCACCTACGCTCCGGATGCAACCCTGCAGCAAAAACTGCTGTTCGGCAGCCAGGCATTTTCGCTGGTGAACAGCCAGCCCGGGGTCGCCACGGTGTTTCAGATCGACGCGCCGGGACAGTCCATCACGGGCGTGCCGTTGGTTCCACCCGACCAGCGAAAATTCTCGGCAGTCGAGTTCCAGCGCAGCTTGCAGAATGCGTTGAACACGTTGCCCGCACAACGATTCGCCGTGTTTCAGCAACCCTCCCTGCCGGGAGCGCGCGGGCTGCCGGTGCAATTCGCGATCGAGTCCACTGAGCCGGCGCTGCGCCTCAACGAGGTGTCCCAAGCCTTTCTAGCGACCGTCGCCAAGAGCGGCATGTTCATGTTCATCGACAGCGACATGAAATACGACGCGCCGCAGTCGGTGATCGAGATTGATCGTGACAAGGCGGCTCAATTGGGCTTGACCATGAGCCAGGTGGGGTCTGCCTTGAGCGGCTTGCTGGGCGGCGGCTACGTCAACTACTTCAGCATGCAGACCCGGTCCTACAAGGTCATTCCGCAGGTGGAGCGGGTCTCGCGCTTGAACGTCGATCAATTGTTGAACTACCCCATCGCCTCGATCGGCGGCGTGCCCATTCCCTTGTCCACGATCGCTACCTTGCGTCACGAAACCGTGCCCGAAACGCTGAATCACTTTCAACAGGCAAGTTCCGCGACCCTGTCCGGCGTGCCCTCACCCGGCGTGTCTTTGGCCGATGCGCTGAACTACTTGAAGGCCACTGCGGCGCAGACGTTGCCCCAAGGCTACTCGCTCGATTATGCGGGGCAGCTGCGCCAATACCTGCAAGAATCCGCCGGCGTGATGGGCACGTTCGGCTTCGCCATCATCATCGTGTTCCTGGCGCTTGCCGCGCTGTTCGAAAGTTTCCGCGACCCTCTCGTGATTCTCATCTCGGTGCCGTTGTCCATCGCCGGCGCGTTGATATTCATCGCAATCGGGGTTCACGGCGCGACGCTGAACATTTACACACAAGTGGGCCTGGTGACGCTGATCGGATTGATCAGCAAGCACGGCATTCTGATCGTCGAGGTCGCCAACGAAGAGCAGCACAGTGGCAAGACCAAGGCCGCGGCGATCGTCGCGGCGGCGTCGGTGCGTCTGCGGCCCATCCTCATGACCACCGCCGCGATGGTGCTCGGCGTGGTACCGCTGGTGTTCGCCAGCGGTGCCGGGGCTGCGTCACGCTTCGCGATCGGTCTCGTGATCTCGACGGGCCTCGCCATCGGAACGCTGTTCACGCTGTTCGTCGTGCCGGGTGTCTACATGCTGATCGGTGCAAACCATTCCGCGAACAGCGGCGAGGAACCGGCCGAAGTTTCCTGACCCGGGAATGGCTGTTTTCTTGCAAAGGTCGATTAGCCCGCAGCTCAGGACCGTTTATAGCTATATTTCAATGAGATAGGGAAACTACGTCAGTTGGTTTCTACAAAATGGTCTGAATCCCGCTTCCATTCCCCGCCCGGACACAGTTCAAAAAGTTGACAAAATGCACATTGCGTTTTGTCGATTGTCTTGTATATTCCAGTCGCAGACTCTTGATTTAACAAGAACAGCTGTAAGGTAACAACCTCGAAACCACTTTAGGTTTCAGTCTTTGATCACCGTAGGTCTTACATGATCAGCGCCTGGGAATGTTTGCACTGTGCAACGCTCGAATTAGTACGATCGACACCGATCAAGCAACGTTTGGTGTGCGCATACCGGCGACACCTGTCGTCCCTACCCGAAGATCAAGTTCCCACCGAGATTCGTGAAACTTTCGAGCAGGTGATGCGCAGTTTGTGCGGCGTACAACCGCTGCGCGGCGAGGATGCTGTCGCGGCGTCGGTGCGCAAGATGTCGAATCAGGAAGCGGACGACTGCGCGACGTTGATCGTCGAGATGTTCGACCAGATGTGCAAGACGCATGTCAATGCGCCGCGCCCCGGCACCGTGGTGCAATTGCATCCAGTGGATTGCACGCCCGAAGAATTCGACGCTCCGGCGCTGATCGCCCGCAACTGATTCAATCGAGCTTGAAGTCGATCGAGTCCCAGCGCGTCGATTCCTGATGCCGCGCCTGGCGGCGCAGTGCGTCTATCAAGCTGCGCTCGTTCCAAGGACTGATTTCGTCCGCCAGATCTTTGATGGCCTTGGGAAGCGGAGCGGTGGAACCAAAATTCTCCATCGCTACGATCGGCCGATCGGCGGCCTTGGCAAAGGTCATCTGAAACAGCACCAGCTCCGGGGCCAATCGATATACGGCCGGCAACACGACCACGACCTCGCAGGGAGCAATCTGGCGGCGCAGGTCCTCGCGCTGTGATTCCTTGTCGATCGGCTGTTTAGCCTGCGGCTGGCTGGTGTTGAAGTAATAAAAAGTTCCCGATGCTTCGAGATACTCGAAAATGCGCGAGTAGTCGTCGTTCTCCACCCAGGCGTGGGTCACGAACAGGCGAATGGGATTTGCCGACATGCCGCTAGTGTAGCTTGACGATGGTCATGCGCGAAGCACCGCACGCCGATACAATGGGTCGGGTGCGATTGCTGATTTACAATATACGATATGCGACCGGAACCGGCCCGGCATTCCATCTCCCGGTACCCGGCGCCGGCTACCTTCGCTCCAGCCGCCAAGTCCTGGCCCGCATAACCGATTTCATCAAGCAGCAGGATCCGGACGTGGTGGGTCTGATCGAAGTGGACACCGGCTCGATACGCACCGGAATGGTCAACCAGGCCGACTTCATCGCCCGCTCGTTGGGTCATTACTCGACCTACGAGTGCAAGTACGGGGTGGCTTCGGTCAATCATCTGGTGCCCATCGTCCGCAAGCAAGCCAACGCGTTTCTGGCAGCGCCCCGGGTTCGTGGCGAACGATTTCATTATTTTGACACCGGCATCAAGCGCCTCATCATTGAACTGGAGCTCGACGATATCGCCATCTTCCTGGTGCATTTGTCCTTGAAATTCCGCCACCGGCAATATCAGCTGCGTTATCTCTATGATTTGGTGCGCAAGACCCGCAAACCGGTGATCGTGGCCGGGGACTTCAATACCTACTGGGGCGAACACGAGATCTACCTGTTCACCCAGGCCGCGGGTTTGACGAATGCTAACGCCCACGGCCTCCCCTCCTATCCCAGCCGCAGCCCGCGCAAAGAGCTCGATTTCATCCTGCACAGCGCGCAGATCGAGGTAAATCGGTTCGAAATACCCGATGTGCAGTTTTCCGATCATCTGCCTCTGATTTGCGATTTCACCATACTGAAGTCTGCCCAGCAGGCCGCATGAACGAGGGCAGTTGGTCGCTGGAAATCGACGCCGAGCGCATCGCCTGGCTCACCTGCGACCTCAAAGGCGCCTCCACCAATGTGCTATCGGGTCCGGTGATGCTTGAACTGGCCGCCAAACTCAGCGAGATTGCCGCTCTCCGCCCGGCCGGCGTCGTCGTTCAGTCCGCCAAGCCCAACGGCTTCGTCGCCGGCGCCGATATCAATGAATTCGTAAGAATACCGACGGCGCAGGAGGGTTACGAGCTGGTACGGGCGGGACAGTCCGTTCTGCAGCAACTTGAAGACCTGCCCTGCCCGACCGCCGCCGCGCTGCATGGATTTGCGCTGGGCGGCGGGCTGGAACTGGCACTGGCTTGCACCTATCGCATCGGCGCCGACGAAGCTGGATTGACGCTGGGACTGCCGGAAGTGCTGCTCGGCATCCACCCCGGATTTGGCGGCACGGTGCGTGCGGTTCAACTGGTGGGCGCGCGCACCGCGCTCGAGCTCATGCTGCGAGGCCGGCCCTTCAAGGGTGCGCGGGCGCTGAAGGCCGGGCTGCTCGATGAGCTCGTGCCGCGGGCGGACCTCGCGGCGCGGGCCAAACAGCTGCTGCTGCGTGCGCCGCCGAAGAAATCCGCACCCTTCGTCGACCGGATCCTGAACTTGAGCGCCGTGCGCCCCATCCTCGCGCGCCGAACCGCGGCCACCTTGAGCCGCAGCGTCCGGCGCGAACACTACCCCGCGCCTTATGCAATCCTCGAGCTGTGGCGGCGCCACGGCGGCGCGGGGGCAACGGGATACGACGCGGAAGCCCGCTCCATCAGCGAGCTCATGTGCACGCCGACCTCGCGCAATCTGGTGCGGGTGTTTCTGCTGCAAGATCGCCTCAAAACACTGGGGGGACAATCCAGCGCCGAATTCCGGCATGTTCACGTCGTCGGTGCCGGCGTCATGGGCGGGGATATCGCCGCCTGGTCGGCGTTCCGCGGCATGACGGTGACGCTGCAGGACCGCACGGAGCAATTGATTCAACCGGCGCTGGAGCGCGCGAAATTGTTTTTCGAGAAACGCCTCAAGGACCCGGGGGCGGCGGCCGCAGCGATGGCGCGTTTGAAAATGGATGTTAAAGGCGACGGCGTCGCCGATGCGGACCTGATTCTCGAAGCCATCGTCGAAAGCGCCGCGGCCAAGCAGGGCCTGTATCAGGAGCTCGAACCGAAGCTGAAGCCCAGGGCGATTCTGGCAACCAACACCTCGAGCATAAAGATCGAAACGCTGTCCGAGGGGCTTAGGGTACCCGGTCGATTGGTTGGCATGCATTTCTTCAACCCCGTCGCGCAGCTGCAGCTGGTGGAAGTGGTCCAGGGTGCCGGCACCGACCGCAGCGTTCTCGAGGATGCGCTGCAGTTCACGCGCCGGCTCGACAAGCTGCCGCTCCCCTGCCGGAGCGCGCCCGGGTTCGTCGTGAACCGCATTCTCAGTCCCTACGTCAACGAGGCGTTCTTTGCTCTCGAGGCGGGTATTCCTGCCGCGGTGATCGACCGCGCGGCCGTTGAGTTCGGCATGCCCTTGGGACCGATAGAACTGACCGACGTCGTCGGCGTGGACGTTTCGTTGCAGGTCGGGCGGGTCTTATGCGCTGCTTTCCAACGCGAAGTGCCGCGGATATTGATCGATTTGGTCGAGCAGAAGAAATTCGGGCGCAAAAGCGGGCAAGGCTTTTATCAATGGCACGACGGCAAGGCGCAGAAACTCGCGATGGAAAACTTCGCTGAGCCCCCCGATCTGCAGGACCGGCTGATTCTGCCGATGCTGAATGAGGCGGTTGCCTGCCTGCGCGAGGGCACTGTTGCAGATGCCGATTTGCTGGATGCCGGCGTGGTATTTGCGACCGGATTCGCGCCTTTTCGGGGCGGACCGCTGCAATATGCGAAGCAGCGCGGCATTGCGATCGTTACTCGCCGCTTGAACGAACTCGCGGAACGCTACGGTGAGCGCTTCCGTCCGGACGCGGGCTGGCCGCTCATTTCTCCTTGACACTCACTCGATGTGAACCACTGCGTGGCCGCACCCACCGGGTCCTATGGTAGGATTCAGCGGCAAAATCATAGACTTGAACGATTAGGGGGAGACGAATTCTTCGATGGACGAACGACCGCTCAATCTTGCAATTTTAAGGACTTTCTCGCCCCTCGACGGCCTGAAGGCCGAGAACCTGCACGCGCTCGCCCGCAAAACGGTGATTCGCGAATTGTCCGCAGGCCGCGTGCTGTTCAAGGAAGGCGACACTGACAAACGCACATTCTATCTCGTGGCCGGACAGGTGGAACTGCGGGCGGACGATCGCATCATGGGGGTGATAAAGGCCGGGACTGCGGAAGCCCGCGCAGCTCTCGCTCCCGGACTGCCGCGAAAATTTACGGCGCGCGCTTATAACGACATCGAATACATCATGATCGACAGCGATTTGCTGGATGTGCTGTTGACCTGGGACCAAACCGGCCAATACGAAGTCTCCGAGCTCGGCAGCGGGGGGTTGGATGTTACCGGCGACTGGATGACGACGCTGCTGCAAACCAAGGCCTTCCACCGGATTCCGCCTGCCAATATTCAAGCGATATTCATGCGCATGCAGCGCATCAACTATCGCAGCGGCGATGTCGTCATCAAGCAGGGCACCGAAGGCGACTTCTTCTATGTCGTTGTTTCCGGCAAGTGCGTGGTGACGCGCGAGACTCCGCTTAACAAAGAGGGCATCAAGCTTGCGGAACTCGGTCCCGGCGACAGCTTTGGCGAAGAGGCGCTGATTGCCGAGGCCAAGCGCAACGCAACGGTGACGATGTCCGCTGACGGCACGCTGATGCGCTTGGGCAAGAACGATTTTCAGACATTGCTGAACGAACCCCTGCTGCAATGGGTGGAACCGGAGAAAGCGCGGGAAATCGTCGCCAAGGGCGGCAAGTGGCTGGATGTGCGCCTTCCCAGCGAATTTCAAAACTTCCGCATCGATGACGCGGTCAACATCCCGCTGTATTTCATACGCCTGAAGATCAATGCTTTGGACAAGAACACACAATACGTCGTGTGCTGCGATACCGGCCGGCGCAGCTCCGCGGCTGCGTATATCCTGAGTGAACGCGGATTCGAGGCCTACGTTTTGAAAGGCGGGCTCGCGGCGAGCGAGGCGGCTCGCTCACGCAGTGGATAGTCCGCCCAATCGCCATATCCCCAAGCCGTGGATAGAGCATAAGCCACGCTCCGTGCTCGCCGAGCACAAGTACTTGGGCCTGGTGTTCCTGCTCGCCATCATCGCCGTGCTGGTGTATGTCTTCCGAGCGCCGCGCGCGCCCCGCAGAATAGTGCTGCCGCCCGCACCGGTTTACGTCGAGCCGATTCAACCTCGAAACAATTAGTTGCGCCTTGACTGGCTGCGTCTAGAGTGCGGAAAGGTCGGTGAGTTGCTCGAATAGAAGAACGCGTGCCTTCTCCCAGTCGCGCTGCACCGTGCGCTTGGAAGTGTTGCGCATCGCTGCGATGTCCTCGAAGGTGTAGCCGCAGAAGTACTTGAGGTCCACAACCTCAGCCAGACGCGGATCGAGCAGCGCCAGCTCATCAAGCGCCTCGGAGAGTCTCGACAGATCCTGCCCGGCGGGAGCTTCGGCGGCGATATCGGTTGGCAGCTGTGTGATGTGAAACGCAGCGCCACGCTTCAACGCGCGCCGCTCGCGCACCAGATCAATGATCAGTCCGCGCATCACCCGCGCTGCGTAGCCCATGAATCGCTCGCGGTCGGGAAACCGGACGTCGCGTTCCGCCATGCCGAGGTAAGCCTCATGCAGTACGGTGGTCGGACTGACCGGAGCGGCGGAGTTGCGTCGCAGCTGGCGCTCCGCCAATTGGCGCAGCTCCGCATACAGCGATGCAAACAGCCGCGCGTTCGCGCCTTCGTCGTCCGTCATGGTCGTCGACCCTCGGAGGTACCGCAAGAATGCCGGTATGCACCCGGACTCGCAAATTGTGTCCTCTTTCCCGCGTCAATTCCGTTCTAACTGTCAGGAATGCTTCAGGTGGGGTCGAGGGAGCGCATATGTACACTGAGCAACGCTTGGGATCTTTGTCTGGTGCGGCGCTGGCCGCGGTGGCGGCAACGCTGTTCTGCGGCCTGACGCTCACCGGCCCCGCGGCCGCGGGCCCGCCGGACGCCGCGGGCCTACAGGCTTTTCCAGACCCGAGCGGCGTAATCGCAACGCTCAATGTGAACGGCATTACCGATACCAATAATGCGTTCTTTCTAAGCCTGGGTACCAACAATCGCAGCTGCGCGACCTGCCATGTTGCAAATCAGGCGTTTGGCATCAGCGCCACGATTGTCCGTTCGCGATTTGAGCAAACTCATGGCCAGGATCCCTTGTTCGCGCCGGTTGATGGCGCCAATTGCCCGACCAATCGCCAGGGAAGCGCCACCGGGCACAGTTTGCTGTTGAAGGCCGGGCTCATTCGCGTCGGCATGACGCTGCCGCAAGGCGCCGGGTTTGCGATTGCGGTGGTCCATGACCCCTACGGCTGCGCGATCATGTTGGACCCAAACGGGCAGCCCATCATCTCGGTGTACCGGCGGCCGTTGCCGACGACCAATCTGAGCTTTCTTAGCACCATCATGTTCGATGGCCGCGAGACGATCTCGCCGCTCAACAATGCGCAGACATTTCTGCCAAATCTGGTCGCGGATCTTACTCATCAGGCCGTCGACGCGACGGCAATTCACGCACAGAGCACGCACCCGCCAACCGATGCGCAGCTGGCGGAGATCGTGAATTTCGAGCTGGGTTTGTTCACCGCGCAGGCTCGCGACCGCGACGCCGGGTCGTTGTCCAGGCGCGGAGCCGCAGGCGGACCGCTGTACCTCGCCAATCAGAGCTACTACCCAGGAGACAATGATTCCCTGGGGCAGGACCCCGCGGGCGAGCCCTTCCAGCCGATCGCGATGACGCTATTCGCGCCGTGGTCGACCATCGGTGAAGTGAACGACGATGGCGCTGAAAATGAGGATGCCGCGGGAGCGGCGCGACGCAACACCGCGCGGCGCGCGATCGCTGCGGGCGAGCAGCTCTTCAACACCGCGCCTGTACAGATCTCGGCGGTGCGCGGTCTGAACGACAACGCCGCGCTGAAAAGCCCCGGATCATTCGTAGGCAATTGCACGACCTGCCACGACACTCCGAACATCGGCAACCACTCGTTCCCGCTGCCGCTGGATATAGGCACCGGCCATTCACCAATGCCCGGCATGGAGACGGACCCCGCAATCGCGGCCGGTCTTGCCGAACTCAGCATGCCGGACCTCCCCGTCTATCTGATCAGCGGCTGTCCGGATCCTTTTGATCCCGCGCATCCGGCGTCCTTCTATACGAGTGATCCTGGCAAGGCTCTTGTCACCGGCAAGTGTGCCGACTTCAATCGCATCAAGGGGCCGGTACTGCGCGGCCTTGCGGCGCGCGCTCCGTACTTTCACAACGGCGCAGCCGCGAATTTGCGCGAGCTGGTGAATTTCTACAATCAGCGCTTCAAGATGGGATTGACCGAAGAACAGAAAAGCGATCTTGAGGCGTTTCTCAATTCGCTGTGAGCGCTACGGCAAACGTTCACATCGTGTGAGTGGGCTTATCGCCGCCGAGCGCGCCGGCCAGATAGTTCTCGATTTTCTTTTGCGTGTTGCCGCGGTCCTGATCGCTGAACTGCACGCCGATGCCGGCGGTGCGTTTACCCTGCGCGCCCTTCGGGGTCATCCAGATGACACGCCCGGCAACCGGAAGCTTCTCTTCCTCTCCCATGAGATTGAGCAGCATGAACACTTCGTCGCCCAATCGATAGTTGCTGTTCGTCGGGATGAACAGCCCGCCGTTTTTTACGAACGGCATATAGGCAAGATACAGCGCGCTTTTGTCCTTGATGGTAAGCGTCAGCAGACCCGGTTTATTGCTTGGACTTCTCAAGCTGCCATTTCCACAATAAGACTCACTTCGCGAGCGCGGTTCCGCCGCCGACCAGCAAGGCCTCCAGCGCCAATTGTTGATTCATACCGGTCGAGACAAGACGCCTGATCTCATGCGAGGCGTCCAACAGCTCGAATAGGGCCCTTATCTTGGGCTTAAGTAAAGCGGCAGGCAAGCGGACTGGTTCCGCAGTTTGAGGCGAAGCAGAGGCTCCGAGGCCCATGTATACACGCTGTGTGATCCAGTTCTCAAGCCAAGTGATACGCAAGCCCGGACTCGATCCTACCCAGCGCTCGGCCAGCAGGGTCACATCGACGGAGCCCGCTGCCAAATCAGCCATGCTCCGTTTCATATCGGCATCGATCTCGGCAAGTCCTTGGCCGGCCAATTCCAGCGCCAGCAAGGGCGCGCCGCCGGCGAGCGCCAGCGCCGCTTGCCAGCCATTCGCGGCGGGCGATCTGGCCTGCAGCCAGTTCATTGCGTCCGCGGTCGCAGGCGGCCGCAGGGTCAGGCGCTGGCAGCGGCTCGCGATGGTGGCGGGCAGCCGGTGGTTTGGCCGCGCAATCATGATGAGCAGCGTGTTCGGTGTCGGCTCCTCGAGCGTTTTCAGGAATGCGTTCGCGCCATGGATATTCAACGCCTCGGCGCCCTCGACGATGCCGACTTTGAATCCGCCTCGGTAGCTCTTCAGCGCCAAGGATTCGATCAACGCGCGGATCTGATCAACCTTGATCTGCTGCGCATCCTCCTCGAGGCGCACGACGTGCACATCGGGATGGGTGTCCGAGCGCAGCAGCCGGCATGCAGGGCAAGAATCGCATGGGGGCGCGCTTGCGCGCTCGCACAAGCTCAACGCGGTGATCCAGTGCGCCAATGATTCCGCCCCGAGTCCTGGGGCGGCGAGCAACAACAACGAATGCGGCAGCCGGCCCGCATCGAAGCTCAAGCGCAGGCGCTGCTGCGCATCCTTCAGCCACGGCAGGGAATCGGCGCTCAGGAAATCCATGTTCGTCGCACCAGCTGCGCGAGAATGCGCGCGCCCACTTCATCCTCTGATCGAGTCGCATCCACTACGGCGATGCGATCGGGATGAGCCGCCGCACGCGCCAGGTAGGCATTCCGCACGCGCTCGAAGAATGCGGCTTTTTCGCGTTCAAAACGGTCCGGGGCCGCCCCGGCATTGCGCGAGCGGGCGCGCGCCAAGGCGCTTGCCACCGGCGCGTCGAGCAAAATCGTGATGTCGGGGCGCAATGCGCCCTGCACCATGGTTTCCAAATCGCGGATCTGCTCGGCCGGCAGGCCGCGCCCGCCGCCCTGATACGCGTAGGTCGCGTCCGTGAAACGATCGCATATCACCCAGCGGCCCGCCCGAAGATTCGGCTCAACGAGGTTCTTGAGATGTACCGCCCGCGCGGCAAACATGAGCAGCAGTTCCGCGGTTGCCGGCAGGGTCTCCTCGCCCGCGGTCAGAACGACGTCGCGGATCTTTTCGGCGAGAGCCGTGCCGCCCGGTTCGCGAGTCACGACATGCGCGATGCCCTTGTCCAGCAGTGCGGCCGACAGGCGCGCCACCTGCGTTGACTTGCCGACGCCCTCGATCCCTTCCATGGTCAAAAATCGCCCTGCTGAAATCGCCGCCGCACTCATCGCGCGGAATCCTGCGCAGCCCTGCGCCGCTGATGTGCGAGGTACGCGGCGACGGCGGCATTATGCGCCGCAAGCGTGGCGGAAAATATGTGGCTGCCGTCGTCTTTTGCCGACGCGACAAAGTAGATGGCATCGGTTTTTTCCGGATGGGCAGTCGCGCGAATCACCGCCGCACTTGGCAAGGCGATGGGAGTGGGCGGCAGGCCCGCGCGGGTATAGGTGTTGTACGGTCCGTCGGTGCGCAGGTCCGCGGTTCGAATGTCGCCATCGTATCGATCGCCCATTCCGTAGATTATGGTCGGATCGGCTTGCAACCGCATTCCGATGCTTAGCCGGTGCAGATACAACCCGGCAATCTTCGCCAGTTCCTGAGGTATCCCGCTCTCCTTTTCGACGATCGAAGCCATGATCAACAGCTCATTGGGATTGCGCAACGGCAAATCGGGATCGCGGGTCGCCCAAGCGGCGTCCAACTCCTTGGTCAACGCCGCATGTGCCTGGCGCAGCAACTCGACGTCGGTGGTGCCGCCGGCGAAGCGATAGGTCTCGGGCAGGAATTGGCCTTCCGATTCGGTGCCCGCAGCCCCGAGCTTCTGCATGAGGTCGGCGGCCTGCACGGCAGTGGTTTCGTGCGCCGGCAACGTGGACTCGACCTCGGGGTTGCGGCGCACGGCCTCGAGCACGTCCTGGAGCCGCCAACCATCGACGATGGTGAACGAATGCAACAGCACCTGGCCGTTCACCATTTTCATCAACAGCTCGCGCGGCGTGGCGCCCGGCAGGATCTCGTACTCCCCCGCCTTGACCGCCGCGGCCAGTCCTTTCCAGCGCGCGTATAAAACCCATGCCCGGGGCTGTGCAACGATGCCCTGCGCCGCCAACTCCGCGGCCACATGCGCAAAGCTCGCTCCGGACGGCACCTTGAAGATCGTAGCGGACGTCAATCGCAGCGGCGCATCGAGACTTCTGACGCCGGACCAGAACAGCGCAGCCGCGGCCGCGACCGACAGCAGCACGATCAGTGCAAGAATTATTCGCAGGATGCGTTTCACACTTACCACCCACGTCGGCGCGCTGGCGTGCCGGCTTAGGATCAGCGGCTTTAGGGCCTTCGGAAAATAACCGACCCGTTGGTGCCGCCGAACCCGAACGAATTCGAAAGCGTGTATTTGAGAGCCATCTGTCGCGCCGTGTTCGGCACGTAGTCAAGATCGCAGCCCTCGCCCGGCTGATGCAAATTGATGGTCGGCGGCGCCACCTGGTCGCGCAGCGCCAGCACTGCAAAAATCGCCTCAACCACGCCGGCGGCGCCCAGCAAATGTCCGGTCATCGACTTGGTCGAACTGACGGCCAGCTTATCGGCGGCCGGGCCGAACGCACGGCGGATCGCGAGTGTTTCGGCGCGGTCGCCGAGTTCCGTCGAAGTCGCATGAGCGTTGACGTACTGCACCTGATCGGGATTCAAGCCTGCGTCGGTGAGCGCCTTGGACATCGCTTTGCGCGCGCCTTCGCCGTCCTCCGGCGGGGCCGTCACGTGGTACGCATCGCCGCTCATGCCGAAACCGACGATTTCGGCGTAGATCCGGGCGCCTCGAGCCTTGGCGTGATCGAAGTCCTCGAGCAGCATCGCGCCGGCGCCGTCGCCCATGACAAAGCCGTCGCGATCCTTGTCCCAAGGCCGGCTCGCACCTTGCGGGTCGTCGTTGCGCATTGATAACGCCTTGGCCTGCGCAAAGCCGCTCATTCCCGTGGGGCAGGTGGCCATTTCCGAGCCGCCGGCCAGCATCGCATCCACATCGCCATACTGGATCAGCCGCATGGCCAGTCCCAACGCATGCGTGGAGGTCGTGCACGCCGTGGCCACGGCCAGATTGGGTCCCGTCAACTTGAACACGATCGACAAATGTCCGCTGACCAGATTGATGATGCTGGCCGGAATGAAGAACGGCGAAACCTTCTTGGGTCCGTGGGTCTCCAGATACTTATCGTAGGTCTGCTCGATCGACTCGAGCCCACCCATCCCCGAACCCATCATCACGCCGATGCGATCCGCATTGGCCTCCGTAACCTCGAGGCCCGAATCGCGCATCGCCTGGATCCCGGCCACGACGCCGTACTGCATGAACGCGTCCATGCGGCGCGCATCCTTGGGGGTCATGAACTCTTCCAACGGCAGATTCCTGACTTCGCCGCCGAAATGCGTTGGAAAGTTGGTGGTATCGAATCGCGCTATCGGCTGGATGCCGCTGCGGCCCGCCAGGATATTGGCCCACGCCGTCGCCACGTCGTTGCCGACCGGCGAGACGATTCCAAGACCCGTAATGACGACGCGTCGTTTGCTCAATATCAACTCCTGATTTTGGATTGATCAATCGGCGACCGTCGCCGCGTAAACATCAGGAGAATGCCGCGCGGACCCAAAAGGGGTTTAGGCCTTACCCTTGTGCGAATTGATGTAGTCGATCGCTTGCTGAACCGTGGTGATCTTTTCGGCATCCTCATCGGGAATTTCCGTCTCGAATTCTTCCTCGAGCGCCATCACCAGTTCCACCGTGTCCAGCGAGTCTGCCCCCAGATCGTCGACGAACGAGGCGTCATTGGTGACTTCTTCTTCTTTAACGCCCAGCTGTTCGGCCACGATCTTTTTAACCTGCTGCTCAACCGTACTCATCGTTATGGTGTCCTCTCGGATTTGCTATTCATGCGATTTTTAAAAAAACCCGCGACCAGCCTCTCGCATCGACCGGGCGCGTATTTTATGTGAACGCGGCCACGGCGGCTACCACGAACGCACATTTGAGGGCAACGGCACCCTGATTGTCTTGACAAAAGACGGCGACTTAGGGCGCAAACGCCCTCAAGCCATGTACATACCGCCGTTTACATGCAGCGTTTCCCCGGTAATGTAGGCGCCGTCGGCGGAGCACAAAAAGGCCACAGCGCCGGCGATGTCGGCCGGCTGACCCAGTCTTCCCAAGGGGATCTGACCGTTCAGCGTGGCGCGCTGCGCCTCGGTCAACGCCCTGGTCATGTCGGTGTCGATGAATCCCGGCGCGATGGCATTGGCCGTGATGCCGCGGGAACCGACCTCGCGCGCAAGCGATTTGGTAAATCCAATGATTCCCGCCTTGGCGGCGGCGTAATTGGCCTGGCCGGGATTGCCGGTAAGTCCGACCACCGAGGTGATGCTGATGATGCGCCCCGAGCGGGCCTTCATCATGCCGCGCAACACCGCTTTGGACAGGCGGAACACCGAGGCCAGGTTGGTTTGCAACACCAAGTCCCAGTCATCTTGCTTCATGCGCAACAACAGGGTGTCGCGGGTGATGCCGGCATTATTGCAGAGAATGCGGATCGGACCTTCCTTGGCTTCGATGTCCGCGACCACCGCATCGATGGACTCCTGGCTATTCACATCGAGTACCGCGCCGCGCCCGCCGCGAGCGCCCAAATTCTCGCTGATGCGGGCGGCCCCATCCGGCGTCGTGGCAGTGCCGATGACCCGGGCGCCGTCAGTGCTCAAGCGATCCGCAATGGCGGCGCCGATGCCGCGCGATGCTCCGGTGATGAGCGCAATTTCTCCGTTCAACATGGCGGCGCTCCGCAATTTGCAGCCGCGCTCATGGGTTTCTTGCCGCGGCGAGCGCGGCCTCCACAGCCTCCGGATCCTCAAGAGCCAGCATCGTGAGGTCACGATTCTTGTCGATGCGGCGGTTCAACGAGGTCAACACCTTTCCGGGACCACATTCGAAAATCTGCGTCGCACCCGCAGCGATCATGGTTCGCACGGTCGCCGCCCAAAACACCGGCGTCGACAACTGTTTGACCAGCCCGGCCCGGATGTCCTCGGGACCGGAGTGAACTTTGATGTCGACTCCGTACACCGCGACCTCGGAGCGCGCGGCCACCGGCGTGCTCTCGAGCCGAATCCGCAGCTTCTCCGCGGCGGGCTGCAGCAGCGAGCAATGCGCGGGGACACTCATGGGCAACGTCACCGCGCGGCGCGCGCCCTTGTCGGTGGCGCTCTCAATGGCGCGTGCCACCGCTGTGGCGTGCCCGGCGATCACCACCTGTCCCGGGGCATTGAAGTTGACCGCCTCCACGACCTCGCCCTGCGCGGCCTCCTCGCAAGCTGCCTCGACGTCCGCATCTTCGAGCCCCAGCACCGCTGCAATCGCCCCCTGGCCGCTGGGTACCGCCGCCTGCATGAGTTCGCCGCGGTATTTCACCAGGTCCACCGTGGTCTTGAAATCCAGATACCCGGCTGCGACCAGGGCGCTGAATTCGCCGAGGCTGTGGCCTGCCATCATGGCCGGCACCCGGCCGCCTCGCTCGAGCCAGAGTCGATACGTCGCAACAGCCGCCGTGAGCATGGCAGGTTGGGTGCATTCCGTGGAATTGAGCAATTCCGCGGGTCCCACCTGGCAGCGCTGCCAAAGATCGTATCCCAGCACCCCACTGGCCTCGGCAAAGGTCGCTTCGATGACCGGCGAGATTCTCGCCAAAGCACTCATCATGCCGATGGACTGGGAAGCTTGGCCGGGAAATACGAACGCGAGGGACATGACTATGCTTTTCCTATCCTTAGGCGCGAGAACGGGGTTGCCAGGCGAGCCGGATTATAGCGGTCCGCCACGAAAGTAGTGCCCCCACCGCAAATCCGGAAGCGGCGCCGTACAAGTGCGCATCCACGACCACCAGCGGCGCGGCATGTCCGCCCCATTGCTCCCAGGCCAACTTAACGCACAATCCGCCGAACAATATCCAGCGGTCCCACGCGCGCACGGCAAGATGCTTGACGGCACCGGCAGCCATTACCGAGTGCAGGACTCCCGACGCCCCAACGTACCAGCCGACCCGCGGACTCAGCCACCAAAGCCCCGAGCTGATCGCCAGCGCTCCGGACATCACGATCGCGCACCACTCGACTGCATCGTAATCCTGAGCAAACAGCGACCACATCAGCACCAAGCCGAGTTCGTTCAGAATCAGGTGATGCAAATCGAGGTGCACGATGTGGGCCGTAAGCAACCGCCACCATCCGCCAGCCGCAATCGCTCCGCGATCATAGCGCAGCAGCGCGCTGACACTGTCGCCAAGACCCAACACGGCGCCGAGCAGCAGCAAAATCAAAAGCAACCAAATCCAGCGGCCGCGATCCCACTGTAGTGCCGCAGCGATCTCCCGTAAGCGATTTGCGGCCTCACGAGGCATGGGTTCGGCCTATTTTGCTATGATTCAAAGAATTTTCGAGGACTTTATGCGCAATCGCCAACGTGGTTTCACCCTAATCGAGATCATGGTCGTCGTGGTCATTCTCGCAGTGCTTGGCGCCCTCGTGGTGCCCAATATTTTGGGTAAGGTCGATACTGCCCGGGTGACGGCGGCAAAAACGGATATAAAATCAATCGCGACCGCCTTGGACCTATACCGCCTGGACAACTTCAAATATCCCACCACCGAACAAGGATTGCAGGCGCTGGTTAAACAGCCCGCGGACCCGACCATCACCAACTATCCTCCACACGGCTACTTGTCCACATTACCGAAGGACCCTTGGGGCAATCCCTATGTGTACGCCAGTCCGGGCGCGGATGGCCGCGAATATGAAATTATGTCGTACGGACGCGACGGAAAACCCGGTGGCGAAGGTCCCGATGCCGACATCCTCAGCTGGACTCAAGAGCAGAAATAAGCCTCCTGCGATGGGAACGGCGCGATGCGCAGCAAAGGCTTCACTCTAGTCGAGATTCTGGTCGTCCTCGTGATCATGACCGTGGTCATATCGCTT
>Ga0210402_10000520_pt1 | contig 42786 bp, 74 predicted proteins | sample IncBWC7MmetaG_FD_161055 | JGI IMG/M metagenome (GOLD analysis project Ga0210402, IMG submission 161055) | Forest soil microbial communities from Barre Woods Harvard Forest LTER site, Petersham, Massachusetts, United States - Inc-BW-C-7-M | ecosystem: Environmental > Terrestrial > Soil >...
CTGTTGTTGCCGGTGGGTTCGCTTCCTTGTTCTCCCGTGTGATTGCAGATAAGACGCCCTATGGCGCTCAGTTCTCGCTTTCGGGCCTAGGCGATTGGGGCCTGGGGTTGTATCAGAAAAGCAACTTCAATCGGCCGCAACACCTCGTCAACGGCCGGCCCGGTACGCCGGGTAGTTCGATGTTCGCGTACGGGCCGGGCGCTCCATATGCCGCGGCAAGTCTGCCGTCAACCATGAATGCCGGCGCGGACGGCACGCAGAACTGTTAGCTAACTGCCCCTGAAATGCGGCTCGTTCCCCTGAGCGGGCCGCAATCTTTTAACTAGCCCCTGCCGGTGTCCGGTCTTCCGGGTCGGTCGGAAAGAGAGAAAAATTCAATGCCTTACGCGGGAAAGAAAGTGACGGCGCAGGGGACACCTATCCCCTTCACCGCATCGGGCGAGATCGACATCAATGCCCTGGTCGATCAGCTCGTAGATCAGCAAAAGACGTACGCTTACGATACCCTGACCCTGGCGCCTGGAACGCAGGTCCAAAATCAGTCGTATCAGATTTTCAAGAATCCCATCGGGGTTCAGGACCCCTACAACGGCGGCCTGGTGAAAACCGAACTCGAAACCAATCTGACCAAACCGAACGAGTTCTCGGCGCCAATCGATTTCATCCTGAATAACCTGGGGTTCTACTTCAACCCCGGCGCCCTGCTGTTCGACGTGGAACAGATCATCAACCATTGCTGGTTCGAGTTCAAGATTCTGAAAAAGGTCCTTTGGATGGGTCACCTCGAACGGCATCCTTCGGGCATGGGCCTCTACGGGCTGAGCAACAATCAGTCCGATACGTTCATTCAGAACGGTGTGCCCGAACCCTCGAAGGTGTGGCACTTCGGCGACTGGCGGAAGTACATCGCGCCTGAAATGACGTTCAGCTTGACGCTCAATTTCACCGAAACCTACGACGCCATTTACAACGGCGCCGGGTCCGGTGGCACGGGCGCGAGCGCGAACAACATCCCGGCGTCGATTCAATCCCGGCTGTTCACTCCGGGTATCGCAACCTCGGCGAATCGCCCGACGATCCTGCCGCAGTCCGCGGGCGGGAACGGCATCAAACTCATGTGTCTCATGAACGGCATTTCAAACGGTCCCGTTCAGTAAGCATAGGGCTTGGTGTAGAGTGGTAATCGTGCTTGGGAGCGCTCGTTACGTTCCGCCGCGTTTCACCCTTATGGCGGGCAAGGGGCGGGCGCTCCCCGGCATCCTGGAAAGGTTCTTATGTACCTGCCGTCGAATTCGCCTATTCCGCTGATTCAGTGCCAACGGGCGAAAGCTGCGTGCAAGACTGCGGCCTCCGCGCAACGGGTTCAGGACACGCGCGAAACGATGGCAGAGGGCCGGGCGCGGATTTTTGAAACCATCATCTCGCCTGAAGAGTTGACGTCTCAATTCGGAGTGGGCCTGGGGGTCGATGCGGCGAAGATCCAAGCTCAGTCTGAGGACGCTCGGGCAAGCGGTATGCTCGGGCTCCCGGCAACTCGACTGAACGGGCCGTCTCTCGCTCAACTGGTCGCGGACGCTCCCACGGTCGTATCGTTAAACCGGCATCGCGATCAGGACGGGTGTACTGATATTGTCTTTTCACAAGTGGGAGTCGGCCCGGTTCCTAATCCTTCAATGCCGCACGGGGCGCCGCGCATCGTGCAAACGACTATCGGCCCGATGTACTTCCGGGGTCCGGATGCGACGTACCCGCTGGCCTACCCTCACGAAACTTTCGGCGTCTCTCCATCGGGCTTGACGGGTATTAACCCTCCGTGGTCTGATGCTTGGGTGATGCCGCGGAATAATGCAAACGGGAGTCGCGACGGGGGTGTCCTCGGGTGGATTCAATCGAACCCGTGGCTTTCCTTGGCAATTGCCGGCGCCGCGGTCCTCGGTCTGAATGAAGCGGGCAAGCGGGGGCGCCGGTGAAGCGCTACACCATTCGCAGGATCGATGGGCACTGGACGCTGTTCGATGGCACGGGGCCGATTGCGCGGGCGTATATCTTGGCGAAATTGCGGCGGCTCGTGCCTGAAGGCGCGCAAATCGAAGTGTGCGGCAAACGTGGGAAGCGGGGCCGGTGAAACTCGAACTACTCCAGCAGGCCGATGTCATCCTGAGCAAGTGCGGCCGGCCGACACTGCCCGGTGGAATCACGGCCGTGCCTATCGCGAAGTCGTTTCTGATGCCGATGGTGCTCGACCCCGGATCTTCCTACGTTTTTACGAAAGAGATCACCGGGCCAACGCCCTGGATGTTGCGGGCAATCTCCAGCGATCAGATTCAAAACACGCTATTGAATGTCCGCATTCAAATCCAACTGCCGAACGGCCGCTTTCTCTTCGGTGGCAACGGAATCGACGCGGGGCAGTTCTGCTGGTTCGGCTCTAACCGATGGCTGCAAGATCCGGAACTACGATGCGAACCCGGCTCAAAACTTCAGGTAACGCTGAGCGATCCCCTCGGAACACTGGGAGAGGCAACCCCAGTCAACCTGCTTTTTGAAGGTGCCTATCTCTTCTTTCTGAAAGGCGGCGTTCAAGTCCCGTACTCGGAAGTCTCGAAGCTCCCGCGGTACTTTGGCGTCATCAATGAAAACATCCTGGCGCCGGTCTGGATGGCCGGCGATGCGATCCAGACTCCGGATGGATTTGAGGACGAGTATTTCATCTATTCGACTTTGGACCCTCTCGAAGTGCCCGCGGCGACCACCTGGACGCTGACGGGTGGCGCGATCAGCGGCAACCCGATACCGTTGCCGCTAGAAATCCCCATTGATCCTGGGTACGTTCATTACGTGCGGCGGATTCTGGTTGACCTTCAAGTGACGGGTACCGCGGCGGCCGTTGTGCTTGCAAGGTTCCGAACGGGCGCCGGGTACGTCTTCAACGATAACTTTATCGACTACGCGCGGTACATCTGCGGCGCGGAGTTCGCGGGCTTCTGGAGAGTCAAGGGCACAGACTCGGTTTTCATCGATCCCCAGTTAGCGGATTTCTCGGGCGATGGCACGGTGACCTATCAGGTGTTTCTTGAGGGCTTCAGACGGAGCAGAAAGTAAAATGTTTCGACCCCAGTTTGTTCACGCGCTCCCGCCCCTTCCTTGCGTTCAGCAAACTTGCCAGTACAGTTTCGATAAGACGAATCTTCCCGCGCTCACGGGAACTCTGGCGGCTGGTCAACGCACGGGCCGCATTCCGCTCAAGACGGATAAGGACGCGCCTTTTTACGTGCGGGGGATCTCAACACAAGGTTCCCTCTCGATCCGGCTTCAAGATGCCGACAATAACGCTTTCAGTGATTCCGAAAACGCGCTCGAATCGAGCAACTATGAAATTCCTTCGGAGTGGTCGGCAACGGCCGGCGATGGCTTCGTGGTTCTCGAAAGCGGGGACGGGGGAGTCTTCATTCCGGTGGGAGCAACGCTGGTGATGTACCTGTACAACAACACCGCGGGCGCGCTCAACTTGAACACGGTGGTAATTAATCTCATGGGCGTGAAGCAGTATCCTAACGCGGAGTGCGCGGGATGACGCGAAGAGAGGTAAAAGCCAGTGCGCCAACTGCCCTGCGTAATTCCTGGTGGTGTAGGTCGCTATGGGCTGATGCGCGGTGGATTCATTCGTGGGAAGTGCCGGGAACCTCGCCGCACCAGATCACGTTCGGTCATCGGCGCTACTGGCGCCGTCGCATGTCGGATCTTGCCCGCACCTTAAAGCAACGTTATGGTGTGGGAGTGGAGGAACTCGCTTGACGCCCTCTCTTCAGCAGCGATTTCAGGTGTACGTACTGGGGCCGAATCAGGACGCGCGGCTAACGAGCGTTGCGGCCGGTCAAATCATATCCGAACTCAAGCTGAATACGGATTCGGACGCGCCATTCGTTTGCACGGGGCGGGCTGTGCGTCAAACGTACTCGACTGACGCGGGGACTCTGAGACAAGCGAACATCGCCGGGCTGAAAACTCGATGGGCCGGGCCGTCAAAGGACTACCGTTGCGAAATGCTTCTGGAGTCTCTTGCGATGGCCTACTACGGGCAGTTCGGCAACCCGAAGCCTATCGCGCCTCCGGTCACCTACCCGGCAGCTTCCACGCTGCTTGTGGACTGCCAGAACACGGGCCTTACCGCGATTCCAAATCTCACTTACTACTTTTTTGGATACAAGCTGTACCCCTGGAGTTCGGTGGTCGGATACACCTATCCGCAAAAGCCTCGCGTTTCAGAAACTCAGACGTTCGCGTACCCCGTGCCGGTGGTGCAACTCGGCGTTTCCGAATACCGGCCCGGTCAAGTTTTCAGTGTGAAGGACGACGCGGATTTCGTGATTCGGGCAGGGCAGGGGCCTACGTTCTTCAACACTGCCGGCCCGCGGGTGTTCGCAGAGGTTGGCATCATCTTGCGGGATTTCGATAAACGGCCGTACATGAACGATTTCGTTCAGCTTGATGTGCTTTGGGGTAACGGGGCGCCTCCGCGGACAATTCCGGTCGGCGCTACTCCCGCGTTTATGTTCCCGTTCGGCACGGGTCCGCAGTCCCCCGGATTGGACTATCCTGAAATCTACGTGCCGGCGAACCATCAGTTACGTTTCGACCTTCTGAGGGCTGACGGCGCGGTGGGCTCGAATCAGGCAGAAGATTTCACGTTCAACCTGATAGGGAGTAAGGTGTTTCAGAAATGATCCCGGCCGTTATCCCCGCCTCTCCGCTCTCGCTGAATCAGTTCACGCGGGACTACTGGGGACAGTTCGACCCCGCGGTGATTGCGCAACTGGCGCAACTTGCCAATGACCCGTGTTACACGGTGAAGCTGTACAAGGCGCCCGCGGACAATCAAGAGGTATTCGCACCATTCGGGTACATCACGTACGGAATGCAGATTACGCCGGGGTCGCTGATTTACGGCTTCTACCTTCCCGCGGTGGTTCACACGGGAGCGCCCACACAATCGGCGCCGGGAAACTTCACGGTTCAAATTCGCGACGTAAGTTTGGAACACGATTTTTTCGATGAACCCGTGGCCTCGATCTTCCTTGCGAACTTCAAGCCCACATATCAAACGCAGGTTCCCGGCGCGAGCGCGTTTTCGTTCGTCTATCTGAACATGGGCAGCTTTCCTAATCTGTGGTGTGCTGCGCACCCGGTCACGGGATCGGGGCAATTTGATATTCAGATTCAGAACACGCTGACGGACCCGGATACGGGCGTTGGCCTTTCGCAACGCATCGAGCTAGTGCTCGGAGTTCTGGAGGTTTGCGAACATGGCGACTAGAGCGGTCCAGATGTTCAGCGGGGTGGACTCCGTACGGGCGGCGAATGAACTGCAGAGGGCGATACAGGCGCGGCGTGATGCGTGGCCCTATCCGCACGTCTATCCCCCTCCCGATTCGCTCGATGTCTTCGTGATCAGCACTGTGGCCGTTCCGGTGGCGCCCGCGGCTCTCACCATAGTGGCTCTCACCTATCAGGTGCAATCGGGCAAGAAATTCTTTCAGGCTGGCGTGATCTTCGGGTTTCAAGGCGGGTCCTTCACTCCTGGCGATGCGACGTTCACCGAAGATCGAAACTCGGCGCTTAACTCGGCGAATAATCAGTTTCTACCGGAACATGGGTTAGTCAATGTCCCGGTGCTTCTCGGCGGGCAAATCAACGGGTCCTACGTCGAGCCATTTCTGTTTCGGCGCGCTCGCGAGTTCGAACCCCTGGACGTGATCCGGATTAAGCCCACAAACGTCAACCTTACGGGCGGTACGTTCGTGGCTGGAATCTTCGGATGGGAAGTCCCGGTATTGAGTGTCAAGCGCGGGAGGCGGTAAAGTAGTGGGCATGTTCTGGCATCGCTTCCTCTGCTTTCTGAGGGTCCGCAACGAGTACGATCACGTTCCGCCCTTCGCTCCGGAAGTAAAGCACCCGTATGAAAAAGACGCAAAACTGAACTGCTGCGCGCACTGTGGCGGGGGCTCGAAGCACTCGATACACAGTGAGCCTTTCGACGCGCGGCGGCTCGCGGAAATTGAAGCCGGCAGACGGGGCGCATCGGCGGAAGAGTTGCGGAACATCCGGCGCGGCACGCGGGCCTACTAGGATGTTTCGGCCTCAATTCCCTTTTCCGTCTCCTCCCCCTGGCTTCATCTGGCAACCCTGCATTTTTCGGTTTGACAAAACGAATACGCCGGCATTCGTTGGCGTCTCGCTGGCTACAGGGCAAGAGTCGGGATACATTCCCCTTCCCCTCGATCAAGACGCGCCTTTCATCCTGATGGCAATCAAGGTTGGTCACACAAATGTGAACGTTCAGATTTTGGACCCGTACGGGAATGAACTGATGGATACCTACGTCGATCCCGCGGAGTACGCCTCAGACACCGTGCCGCCTACGATCCTCGAAGGGCCTGGGATCGAGTGCCCCAAAGGGGGCAGATTTCAGGTACGCTTACAGGGGCAATAGATGCCCGCTCCCCCTCCACTCTCGCTCACGTCTCACCCAATTGCACGGCTTCAGCATGATACTTTTCAGTTCACGCCCTTTGCTCTGTCCTCGTTTTTCTCGGTCGGCTCCTCGCTCTACCTGGTGATCCGGGCGCAGTATCCTCAGACCTCCAGCGGGGCTCCCGCTACCAACGATCTGCAAGTCTGGAAATCGACGGACAAAACGACGTGGGCATTGATGCAGGATCTCGCGCTACTTCCCGGCGAAACAGATCAGGGCTGCTCGTTCGTCCTGTCGGGAACGGTGATTTTCATCCTGTTTTATGCTGGCGCGGGTGCCGTGAAATTGCTGCGGTACCATCGATACGACACAGCTACAGATACGTTTCTTGCAGACACGTCTATTACCGGGCCGGGCGCGACTTCCTTGGGCTTCACCTCCACTGGAAACGGGCTTACCGTTTTGAACAGCGGGGGCTTCATCGTCTCTCAGCAAACCCCTCCAACGGGCGATCTGAATTTCTACCTCTACACTCCGGGTACGGATACCTGGGGCGCGGCGAATTTGATCAGGACGGGCGACATCTTCAACGTGCTCGCTCAGATTCACGACCCCACGTCGGACCTGACGTTCATTTTGTACGCTTCCGGGTCCGGTCCTATCCATACGCTGCGATGCGCCACGGTGACCGCGGCTCTGACGTTTACCGATGTTGTGGTCGGGACGGTGATCGCTCCCGCGCGCTTCGGCTCTGCTTCTGGAGGATACGGGCAACCCTGCATCAATCCCGCGTTGAACGAAGTGGTTTTTCCGTTTCTGTTTGTCAACGCGGCGGCTGATGTGGAGGTACAAGCAGCGCGGGCGCCAATTGCTGCTACCCCGGTCTTTGTAATCGATACGGTGGAAACTCCCGCATCTCTCCCGCCTGGGTTCTTCGTTCAAGCATGGGATCAGAACAGCGCTGCTCCCTGGTTCGCGATCCCGTTGAATGGAACGCTCTACGTCTTCTACGCGGTAGACAATGGAGACTTGGCGGACGCATCGAGCCAATGTTTTTTGTACTACCGAACTTCTGAAGCGGTGGGCGTTTGGGACTCGTCAAACATTGCTTTTACAAGCGTGGTCCCTGGTGAAATGCTCGCGGCCTTTCCGTCGTCGGTCGGCCTGTTCAATCCCGTAATTCTGCTCGGCGTGGTCAACCCGGTGACCTTCCCGGTGATCGGCAGTTTGTCGGATTTTATTCTGTTCGGCTCTCCTGGGCCGGCGCCCGTGACTACTGAAGTCGCGATTATGCTGTACGGCTGGAAACTCTACCCGGATCGGCCCTGCGAACCTCCGGAAGAAGTGGAAGAAGCTCCCCCAGTGGACCGGGCCGTCTGACGGGTGTAGACTATCTGGCATGACGTACTTGATTCACTGGATTACAAAGAACCCTGCCGAATCGATCGCCATGTTTCAGAAGAGTGGACACGATCTACCAAAGGGCGTGGCTATCGTGGGCTCGTGGCATGTGGTGGGCGAAGGCAAGGGCGTGGTCGTCGTTACCTGCGACGATCCGAAACTGATTCATGCGGTATCGGCAAGCTGGTCAAAGGCCGTGGATATCACCGTCTCGCAAGTCATCACCGACGAAGAGGCGAAGGCGGCGTTAAAAGACGTGAAGGCGTAACGCTCATGGCCAGCATGAAGCAGCACGCGCGCCCACTCTCACGGACGCTGGAGCAGCAGCTTCAAGACTGGCTTGAAGAAGCGCGGCGACACGATCACGACAACGAACCGCACGACATTCAATCTTCCTTGCGGGCCTTTGAAGACGAGCAGTGCTTGGGTGAATCTGCCGGCGGCGTGGGGCGGCGGGTCAATCCTCTGCCAAGGTGCGACTGATGGCGACGTTCCGAATCTTCACGAATGACCGGGATTACGAAAAGGGCGTGGCGATGTACTCGGCGTTCACCGACGTGGAAGCGCAGAATGCCGCTATCGCTGAAAACCTGCAAGTGTGGCCGCGGAATCCGGGTGGCGCTCCTGCGAAAGCTATCGAATGGCCCGCGCGAACTGAAGCGTCGAAACGCTGGCTCAAAAAGCACGTGGGGGCCTGATGTACCGTCTCCGCGGCATGGGCACCACAGTTACAGACTTGATCGCGGCTGACGCTGCCAAGTACGGCCTGAATCCCGCCCTTCTGCTTTCGGTCGCTCAGCACGAATCGAGCCTGAATCCTAACGCCGTCTCGCCGGCCGGCGCTCAAGGGGTCATGCAACTGATGCCGGCAACCGCGGCGAGTCTCGGGGTATCGAACCCCTTGGACCCGGCGCAGAATATCGACGCGGGCGCGCGGTACCTCTCTCAACTGGTCAATCAGTACAACGGTGACGTTTCCTTGGCGCTCGCGGCGTACAACGCAGGACCCGGCAACGTTGCAAAGTATGGGGGGATTCCCCCATTCCCCGAGACGCAGAGCTATGTTTCCGGCATCATGTCAGATATCGGGGATTCAGGGGCACCCGGTTCAAGCCCTGCGGACCCGTTTTCTGGCGCGCCGGATGCTTCAGGATCGTTTCAGGGCAGTGACGGTGCCGGGTTGTCTACCGCTGCAATGGTGGGCCTGGGGATTGCAGCATTAGCGCTTGCATGGGCGGTGGCGAGTTGATATACTTCCCCTTCGGTCGGGTCCGCGCTCCCCGACATGGATGTCTTGAAGGTATATCCGCCGTGCCCCGATGATTTAGCCGTAGCGGGCTCTGGCAACGTAGCGGCGATGAGGGGCCATAGGATATCGGCGCAACGCTTGGTGGCCATCTGTACTGAGTGGTGGTAGGGCGTTGAAAGGGATCTCGGGGGCGACGTTCCGGGGCAATCCAAAGTCCGAAAAGAGTCGTAGCAAGCGGGGAGGTTCAGTACCGGAGATCGGCCTCCAGCGCGTTTCAACGGAACTTCTAAACAGAAACCCGGAGAAGATAGCGAAGAACCGGGGGCACTCATGCCAGCGTGAGTAAGGGGCGGCGGGTCGGGATATCACGATTCGCCGCCCTTGGAATTTATGGGACGACCGGAAAAGAATCTCGACCACGCTATCAACAACGAGGTGGAACTGACGCGCAAAGCGGAAGTATTCGCAGACCTCTGGATTGAGCATGTCTATAATCCTGATGGATTGGGGCCGCGATGCGTGGCAATGGTAAACGCGCGGGCCGACGTGGTACGGATGTTCTATCCGAAGTACGATGGGCGCGTGCCGGAACGCAAGAAACGCAAACCTCCGAAGGTGACGGCATGACCGCCGAGAACCAACTCTATCTAGCCCTCAAACGGATAGCCGAAGAACGGGGATTTCAACTGGATGAATCGGCTGTAGCGGGCCTTGACATCCCAATCCTTGGGCCGGAACGCCTGGTTGTCTCAATGGAACTGCTGGCGATGGTTCCCAAGTAGTGATACCCTGAATCTAACGTTCGGTTCTACCCGAACATTACCTGATGTACTGCCAAGCGGCGCGGTTTCCTTCTCCGATTGACAGCGGGGGACGCGCCGTTTCTCTGTTGGTGGTAGACTTCCCCAAGTGCCCCGTCAGACCTCGCTGCTTGATACCGTCTGGATTCCGGTGAAAGACGGCAACCCCACGGGCATGGACATCTTTTCCGGGCACTACACGGCGCGCAAGACTCGCAAGCAATTCCAGTGCATTGGACCCGGCGAAAAGATGATGCTTTTGACGCCTGACGCGCTGGCCGTGTTCGCGTGGCGCAAGTTCATTGACCATGCAATCCCGAAGCAAGAGGGCGTGAACTGCGCAATATTCCGCAACGAGGGCGCGGGCCTTTCGTCTGATCTCATTCGAGTTGCGGAAGTGATCGCGTGGGAGCGATGGGCGGGCGAACGGCTCTACACCTACGTTGACCCGAAACGGACGAGACATAAGCGCGATCCGGGTCGATGCTTCCTGAAGGCGGGTTGGCGGCACGCGGGATGGACGAAGGGCGGCTTGCGAATCCTTGAAAAACTACCAACGTGGTAAACGCCCGAAGGTCAAAACTGCTCAGTTATGGACGCGTCTGCGTGCTATTCTTCTGTGGGGGTCGTAAGCTCCCCGCTTCCCTGGCCTCCAACTTTCTCGCGAGACGCGGGGGCCGGGGTGCCAGCTTACGGAACTCCTTTGGAGCTTACGCCAAAATGAAAATAGACGCTGAGTTTGTTTCTCCCGCTCCCGGTGAACGCGAGTTCACTCAACGCGGCGTGCTCATTGCTGCCGATCGAGTCAACGAGCCGCTGTACGCCATTGTTCCCGTCTTTAATCCCTGGCGTTGGAAAAGTCGCATCAAACATACCGAACGGGCCTTGAAACACTTTCACGATTCCGGCGCCACAATCGTGTTAGTCGAGATTGCCTTTAATCGGCGTGAGTTCGTCTTCTCCGATTTCGGGCTCGACGGAGTGCCGGCAAACTGCGGGGTACTTGGGTCGGATAACCGATTCCGGCATCGGCATATTCAGTTGCGGACGAAAGACGAACTGTGGCTGAAAGAAAACGCGATCAATTTGGGCGTGGCTTCCCTACCCCATGACTGGCAACAGGTTTGCTGGCTCGATAGCGACGTGCATTTTGTTCGCCCCAACTGGGTCGGCGAGTGCATTCAGAAACTTCAGCACTACGCTTTTCTTCAGATGTTCTCGCACGCTCGCGATCTCGGGACGGGGTACGAAATGCTGCCGGAAGATTACCCGCACGCGAACGGCATGGGGTTTGTTGAAGCGTGGCGCCGCGGCATCATCCACTCGACTGAGGACCCGTGCGCTAGTATTCCGGGGGACATCGCGGCCGTACAACGGGACATGGCGCAGCTTCAATCTGACGTACTGAGGCTCGAAAATGATCTGGAAGGGTGCCCCTACTATCAGGGCGGCGCGGCGCGCGTGTGGCCGGGGCTCGCCTGGGCCTGCACCCGAAAAGCCTGGGATGACGTGGGCGGTCTGTTCGATGCGGCCATTTGGGGCGGCGGTGACTGGCACATGTCGCACGCTCTCATCGAAAAGACAGAGGGCATGATGCGCCTCGATCTGCATCGGAACTATAAAAAGCTGGTGATGCAGTGGTACCAGCGTTGTAGAACGCACATCAGGCGGAACGTCGGGGTCATGGAAGGGTCGATACTTCACCACTGGCACGGGAAGAAATCGGGCCGCGGGTACAACACCAAACACGCTCTGTTGGCAAAAGTCGGGTTTGATCCTCCGCGGCATTTGAAGCGCGACTATCAAGGGCTGTACCAGCTTCACGATGACCGGAGCACTGCGTACGTGCAGCTCAGAGACTTGATGCGGACGATTGCAAGAGAGCGTAACGAAGATTCGATAGATATGTAGGGCAGAAGGGAGAAAAGACGAAATGCCAAAACGTTTTGAGTGCTGCGTGGTTACCATCCGGGTTCCTTGGAAGCAGGGGGCGCCCTGGCCTTACCGTCTCGCTCAGCGGGTCATTGTGGATGCAATGAAGGTCCTGGGGGTGATGGGCTGGCAAGTGAATCAACACATTTGGGGCACGGTGAAGCCGGCGAACGAGTCAACGCTCTGGCCGGTCAACCTGTGGTGCGTCCGCGAGATCGGGACCGGGGACGATAGCAAGGGAACGGTACTTACCAAGTTCGGGCCGGGGAACGTCGTTATCTGAATTCCCCTGATTGCAATCCGCGGGGACTGGGCGTATAGTCGCCCCTGAGTCGTTTTCCTCCGAAAACTCTCAGCAACACAAACTGAATGGGCCGGGGTCACTCCACTTTCCCCGGCCCTATTTTTATGGCAAGCAGCACGCCGGGCCGAAAGCGATCAAGACGCTGGCCGCGGGGCCGATCAGTTGACCATTCAAATCTACCGCGGCGGGCTTCCGGTAGTTCAACACCGTTTCGCTAACTGGGAATGCGGAGCACTGCCCGTTCACCATTCCGCCGACATACTTACAGGACAACGGCAACGTAAGGGGTAGGGGCGGGCCTGCGGCGAGCGCGGCTTGATTCCCGGCCGGGGTAGCGCCGATCAGGCTTTGCAGTGTGAAGGTGGCGCCTGGGGGCGGTGACAGTTGCACGCTGGCGATGGTTCCATTCGGAATTGGGGTTGTGTCCAAGCCCGAATAGATACAGGTGTACGCGGCCGTTCCCACTAGGGCACACGTCAACGATTTTGTGCTCGGGGCGCCGGCAACCTGCGCTACAGGGCCGCTGGTGGTGCCGGGCGGTATCGGAATCGTAAACTCTAACGCGGCGATGGGGATCGTATCGAAGCCGGCCGCGTTGATCGAGACGTTTGCGATGGATCCCGCGGGCACGGTGCTCCCGGCCGCGGTGAGAGTGGCGCCGGCTCCCCCTAGTGCCAACGTTGCGCCCGGGCTCCCCAAAATGACGCAACTCCCGTCCTGGGGCGTCGTGAATGTGATGCCTACGTCAAAGGTTGTCGGGTGTTTGGAAACACTGTTCGGCTGCACTTGAAGCGCGGGCGTGCCGGCGTCATAGCAGCCTATCAGTAGCGCCGCGGTTCCAAGCTGGTGAACGGATCCCGGCACGTTAACCGTAGTCTGCCCCTGAAACGTGACGGTGAAACTATTCCCGTGCGGCGGCGGTGGGGGTGTGTCAACTTGAATCCCGCTGATGATGGCGTTCCGGCTTCCTGGGTTGGCCGTGAAGTTCAGTAGCAGCGGGCCGGTGAGTGTGACCGGGAAACTGCGGTCGAATGGCCTGAGAAGTCCCGCGTTCGCGAAAAGGTCAAGCCCCTGAATTGCCGGCGTTCCGTTCGCGGCGACGCTGAAAACCCGCTGGCCTGTTCCCGTGGCGGCCGGCTCGATGAATTTCAACGTCACGATGTAGCTTCCCGGTGGGAGTGGGACTGTGTAAGTAAAATTCGTGACGTACCGTAGATGGTCGTAGGGCACGGGTTGTCCGGGGATTGACAAGCTGGAAGCGGCGGAAAAGCCGGTATCTGCCTGCCACGGGTTGCCGGCAGAATCGACGGATGCCGGGCCTCCGCACGCCATTCTGAAAACCGTAGCGGCGTGGCAAACGAAAGGGAGAATCAGGACGACAAACAGTCGCATGGTTGGATTGTCGCACGCTGAAAATACACTCGGCAGAAGTGGAAAAGTCAGTTTCCGATAACCTGTATTGTGTCAACACCTTACATAAAAACGGCGCGCTGTTTCCCGCTAACGCGATTTTGGGGAGTCGTCAGACACAACGGGTTGGGGTCGAAAGTGGTCGAAAAGTGGATTTCTGAAGATCCCGCGGTCTGATTAGCACGCGTCTCAAGTGCTTACTGAAGGCTCCAATACATCAACTTTGAATATGCAAACGCGGAGCCGTTTCCTTGTTGAGAAGTGCAGCCAAAGCCTGCTGTGGTTTCCGTCAAAAACGTGCCCGACGCCTCGGAAAAGGCGTTGACCCACGCACCATTCACCCAGTAAAACCAAGTGCGAGTTGTGGAATTGTTCACGATTTTGACGGCAAAGGTGGCACCCGTCAGGTTAGATGTAGGACCAAATAGAGTTGAGTTTCCCGTGGTGACGTTCAGCGCCGTTATGATACGCAGGCGGGGCGGATTATTGGTCGTGTAGAGCTGCTCCATCGCTTCGAGTTTGGTGCCGTCCGATAGATAAAGGCCAGTAGCAGAAGCCGACCCGTTAGAATTGCTGGTGAATCCGTCGATAAGGGCGATGAGGGTATATGGGACGGTGATCGGCCGGGTGACTAATCTCCAATTCAAAGCAGCATTGTCTGGACACTGCAAAGTGGTCTGACCACTCGCGAAATCGCCCAGAATTGCGCTGTTTACAATCGTCCATCCGGTCTGCGGCACACTCGCTACTGGTCCTGGTGACGTGGTGCGATTGGGAAGGATGAAGCCGTCGAGTCCACCGAAGGCTCCTGCATTGTTGTATTGAGACTGGCCGGTAGAACCTCCTGGCGTCCCTCCCATTGCCGCACTTCCGGCGAACGGCATGATGCCCCCCAGTCGTTGTGTCACGGAATTCGGGGAAGCGGTATTCGTGGAGAACGCCAGCGTGAAATCCAGGAATAACGCTGCGGTTAGATCAATCGCACCGGATGCCGCGGTATTCGTATCGCCAAAGGCACTATCAGCGGTCGCTGTGGTCGCTCCCAAATCGACAATCGCGGGGCCGTGTATTTCGAGCTTTCCTGATGCGCCTGTCGTACTTGTTGCCGCCAGAAAACTGATAAACCAGTTGTTATTCGTCACTGCGGCAAGAGTTGCTGTGGTCGTGATGTCTACGAGGGTAACAACCGTGCCAGATCCACACCCAGACACGGTGCAGAGTTTAACCTTGAATTCCAACGTGGGCGTCTGCAACGCAACTGTCGAATACACGCCGGCTCCCGTGATCTGGAACGGTTGACCGGACGTATTCAGGTACCCCGCAGAAAGGGCAAGCTCCATCAATTGCTGGTCAGATGTGACATTGGCATTCTTCGTCACTGGCGTTGTGCTTGTGACGCTGTTTCCCGTGTTCGATCCGGCACCACATCCCACGGTGGTCAAATCACCGTTGATGTCCGTGCAGGTTTCCGGCTGCGAGGCCGGTAGGCTTACGGCGCTAACCACCTTCGTCCCGACGCCTGTTCTGGTCGCAGGAATGATTTGCCTGCTGCTGTTGGTGGCAAGGGCGGGCGCCGAAGCGGGGACTACGGCGCCATTCACTTGGGCAACCGCCGGATTCGGATACGTTCCCGAAAGGTCACCGCCCGCCGTCCCGCTCGGCGCCGCAGTTGGGGAGCAACTCGCACCCAATGTGCAAGGCGTCCCGTTGATGGTAGTCGCCGGGTTCACCAGCCCGGAATTCTGAAGGCTCGAATCTGTGACGTGTGAGAGGTGCGCGACGTTGGGATTCGGGTACGTTCCCGACAGGTCGCCTCCCGCTGGGCCGCTTGGCGCTCCCCCTCCCCCAGTTCCGCTGCCTGCGTTTGCTGAGAGTCCTTTGTACCCGTATACCTTTACCGTTCCCGTTCCACTTCCGGAGTTCACCACGATGGAAACTCGAACGTACGCGGCGTAGACTCGAAAACTGGCGGTACCGTTGGAGGTCCCTGGCAAGGGGTTTGCTCCGTCGATCCAGCAATTCTGCTGCGTTGCTCCCGTGCATTGAGCATTGGTCACGTTCGTAAAACTGGAGTTGTCGGGAGAGGTGGAAAAGGTGAGCGTTGAATTCAGGGTGCTGGTGCTCGAAAATGTGATTGCCCATGATCGACACGCGTTCGCGTTGCTGGTGTTGACAATCGTTGTAGACGTGCTCGCGGTCCAAGTGAATGGAGTGCCGCCACAGTCGTAGGGAGTTCCTTGCTGTGCGGCAAGTGGATCGGCCCTGAATGCCGCCACCAGAAAGATCAGAAGGGGCAGGGCTTTTTTAAGTGTGGACATGCCCTAGATTGTACGCGGGTTTACGAAGGGTTGGAAGGGGAGGGCCTCACGAGACCTTCAAATTCACGATGGGCGCGACGGCTTTCACGGTCGGCATGTCCGTTTGGAGTCTGCGGTAACGCTGGGGGAACCGCTTGCACCATTCCGCATACTCACGCCCGCCATCCGTCAGCCGCCAGATGTCGCCGTGATCTTCCGCCCAGTTTTCGTATCGAAGGCAGGAAAGGGCATGGGTGAATCGGTGCTCATCAACATTTGCAAGCGGCCACAACTGCTCAATGGTTGCGGACCCGCCCATCTCCAGTATGGCGATGAGCAGTTTCCGCCCAATCTTTTCGTTGTGATTTTTGGTCTGCATCACTCCTCCTCATCGTCGGAATCGCTCTCTTGATCTTCGGGAAGATCACCGTCAGGGTCGATGTCGTCGGGATCGTCCTCGTATTCCACGGCTACCGTGAGCGTGATCTCTTCCCCGTCAGGCTTGGCGGGATCGTAGTCCCACTCCCAATCGAGTCCGCAGGTTCCAGGGCAGGTGATAGGCTCCTCGTTTTCGTACGCGAAATCGAAATCCTCTTGATCGAGTTCGAACGTTGTTTTGCATTCGGGATCGGGACAGGTAACGGTGTAGGTCACAGGATCATCCTCAGCGGGATGCTCGCGACTTCTACGGACGGTGCGATATGCTCCTCCAGTTCCGCTTCTAACTGGCTGCAATCCCCGGTATCCTTCACGCCGATACGCGGGATGAAACAGTGAATGGGCACACCGCGCTCCGTGTGACCTTCCCACACGCGGCAATCGATACCGCTCAAATTGACCACCTTCGTCGTACTCTCTATCGTGATTTTCATTTCACCTTCTCCCATTCCATTGCAGTTTCCGACTTCCGAATCTTGTGAAAGAATCGGCCAACTTGCGGCGGTCTGATTTCGACGCGCGGATTACAGGTACACGGATCACAGATTGGGCAGCAATCCCGGCCATGCTCGCACTCGATGGGGACGGCGCACGTTGCCGAAACGCGAAACTTGCAAGTCGGGCCGTGTAGCGATTGAATCAGGCAGACGCACGCCAGATGCCCGCACGTTTCGCACCCGATACCGCTCACTTTTGACGCTCCCATTCCATTGCAGTTTCCGAGTATACCGGACCACGCGGAGAGTCTGAGACGGTGAGCCCTTCGATTTGGACCTCGGCGCGCGGGGTGACATGTGCGACGGTGATTTTGATGAGTTCCCACCATTCGTTGAGCGGCATGGCCTCGCCTGGATCTGAAAGTATGATTCGCATTCGTTTCCCCCTAGCAGGCCACAGACTCCCCATTTTGACCACCTTCCCCGAGATTTGCCATCCTGGGTTGTCTGCGGCCTGCTAGGAGTCCCGCTGTTTTCCGGGCGTAGGTACTGCGCTCCCTGAAGTTTCGGATGCAGGCCGGGCACCATCCGCAACGGCATTTGGGCTTTCTGCCGGCCGTGAGTTTTTCTTTTCCGCCCCTTCTACGGCGCGAAAGGTACCGTTTCCAGCACTTCGGGCATTCTCGTTTGAGGCACACACAATTGTACGGCCGGGTAGGACTCGGAGGTAAGCTAGGTAACCTTCCATCAACAACGCCTGGGTGTTCCCGTTCGCTCTCAGATACAATTCGCGGCGGGTTCGCCACAATGCGGCCTTTGGCATGTAGTTCCTTTACGGCCTCTCGGAGCGTCACGTTTTGGGCTCCTGTACGGCCATCGCTTCGGACACTTCCCGGCATTTTGACGCGGCGGAACGAAGGTGATACACGATGAGATTCCGCGCGTCCTTGTACTTGTCGTTCGGGTCGGTGGGCTTCATGCGCTCGGCTGCTTGCGCGATTTGTACGGCGGCTTTTGCGAGTTCGGCGGCGTTCATCAGTATTTCTTCCCCCCGGCTTGCTGCCGTTGCTCAATCTTGTGGTCGGCCCGCTGCGCGTTGAATGCCATCTTTTCTTCGTACGCGCCCTGCAAGTCGAGCCCGCGCGCTCCCGCAAGGTCGAAGATCCGAATCAACGCATCGGCCAATTCCACCTCGAACATCTTCCGGTGCGGGAGTTTGTCGTCTTGAAGGTCTTTTCGGTGGCCTTCCATCGCTTCGGCCAGTTCGGAAACGATGAGCATCAGGAGTTCGCCGGTGTTTCGGTCTTTTGGCATGAAGCCTGTATCGTGGCATTCGGCGCAGTCGTCGGTGTATGCTCCGACGCAAAATGCGCATGGATTTTGAAGATCGACCCACCATTTGATATTCGCGGCGTGGCATTCGCGGCCGTAATCGTTCAGGTTCATGCAATCCTCTCCGTAGTCTTCGTCTTGGCCCATTCCACTTTGCAGGCTGCACAATCCGGTGGATTCTGACCCCGCTTGCTCACCAGTCGCGAGGCGTTGACCACGATTCCACAGGCTGCCTTGAAGGAGTTTCCCGGTTGGCCAATTTGATCCGGCGCGGCAACGTGGGTTTCCACTTTCAGTGTGAAGTTTCCGGCTTGATCTTCAATGACGCGCGCCGGGTCCAGCGGCTTTCCGTCCGAATCGAACATGAGCCATTTGGAAAGCTGCGTCTCGAAGTTCTCCGCTACTGTGTCTTTCATCGAGCCGTGATTCGGAGCATCCCACAGGTTTGCCAGTAGGGCCTGTCTCGCGGCCTCCCGTGCAAACCATTTATCACCCTTGCGGAATACTTCAATTGTTTCCACTGGGGGATTGGGGAACTTGAAGCCTCCGGTATCGAGCAAGCCTTTACGGCCGGAGAACTGGGCGCGGAAGGTTACTCGCATGGGGCCTCCTGCAATTCTTCGGACTCGATCAGATCAAACAGGGTCGGCTGGTTCACCTTGGCCTCCGCGTTCTTGGCGTACATCACGGCATCGAGAAAATATCCGTGCGAGAGTTCGCAACTGATGGCTTTTCGTTTCGCCAGAATCGCGCGGAACGGTACCGTCCCGATTCCTCCGAATGGATCAAAGATTGTTTCGCCTTCTATCGTGAATTGCCGGATTACCCGGTCGGCCAAATCGAACTGCATCGGGCAGAGGTGCATTTCCTTGCCCTTGCTGTGTTGCGCCCCATTGAGCGTGAGCATTCGCGTGATGTCGGTCCACACGTCCGGGTGCCAACTCTGCGGCGGAAGCAGCATGAAGGTGACCGGGAGCCGCATGTCTGACTCCAGGATTTCCGCCGTTGAGACGTGCTGCTCGAAGTCGTACACGTTCGATAGCGACTCCTGGCGGTACATCTTGTACAGCTTTTCGTGGGGCAGCATCCGCATGTCGTGGGACGATAGCAGGCGGTTTCCACTGGATCTCATGTACCCGTGCGCGTCCAGTTGCCAACGGGAGCGGCTGTACCCGGTCCCTGGCTTGATCCCGAGATTCGTCTTGAACGGGACGGCGCGCGGTTCGCCCTGGTCGCCCACCGGCGCTCCGCAGATTTCGCACGGGCCCAATCCATCCGGCGTCACGTTCCACACGTGGTCTTTGCAAAGACAAAGCGGCTTGTCCTTTATCACCGGCTCGTCGGCGTACCCGTTGCTCTGATCGGTCGGCGGCTTCCGGAAAAGCAGCAGGTATTCCGGCATCCCCACGCCCATTCTCGAACCGTCCTTACACTGCTCCGTCCATCCGAGTCGATACGTCTGATTGTTCTCGCGCACCACGTCGGTAACGATGGTTTTCATTCCCAGGTAGGCGAATCCGTGCCGGGTGTAATGCGCGATGCACTCCGCGTGGAACGGGTAGACCGTCTGGAAGCCGAGACCTGTCAGACCTCCCGGGACGATCCGGTCTTTCACGTGGATGAGTGCCACGCGGCCGGGTTTGAGGATCCGGTACAGTTCGGGCGTCAAGAAATCCATCTGCTTGAAAAAGTGCTCGTTGGAATCCGTGTGGCCGAAGTCGTGGTAGGAGGGCGTGTATTCGTACTGCGTTGAGAATGGCACGCTGGTGAGGATCATGTGGACGCTGGCGCTCTCCATCGTCCAGGCCTCGCGCACGCTGTCGTTATTCACCAGCGTGAAGAATTCGCCGGTCGTCTCGTGCCGCGGCACTCCGAATTGCCGTTTTAGCTCGTGCTGAATCGCGTTGGTCGCTAATCCGTACTGGCGGATGATCGCGGACATCTGCTCAACGAGTTCCCGGTGTTGCTGCCATTTCCGCTCAAGCTCCCGTCTGATCTCTTTTTCCGCTTCGGTGTAAATGAGATCGAGCCTGACGCGCTTGGTTTGCAGAAAGCGGTGAACCCGGTGAACGGCCTGTATGAAGTCGTTGAACTTGAAGCCGATTCCGAGAAAGATCGCCCATGCGCAATGCTTCTGAAAATTCGACCCCTGGCCCAACATCCCCGGTTTTCCAGCTAGCTCGGATATCGTGCCGTTGGCAAACCCGACAATGGCGGCTTCCAATTCCGCCTCGCCTTTCTGATTGGCGCGTTGCGAACCGTAGACGGTCGTGATGCCCGGTATGGCTTTCTCAATCGCGTGGCGCTCCGCTTCCAGGTCATGCCAGATAATCCGGTGGGCTTCCGGGTCGAGTGCGCGGAGTTCCATCAGTTTGGCTATTCGCGCCGGCAGAGAGTTTCGTTTCTCGCGGGCTGCGTGTGTAACGCCGATTGCGCTGTTAGAAATCAGCCTTCCTTGTCCGCTGACCTCTTCGCCGGCCTGCTCGTAATCGGATGGGACTTCATGCCAGTGGATTTCGATATCGGGAAGCTCGTAGCCCTGGTCTGAATACCCCAACTCTGAGGGCTTCTGCAGAAAGATCGCGTGCGAGTGCTCGAACAACCAGAATTCCCGCTCTTTGTGGGGATGCAGGGTCAACTTGTCGGCGTGGGTCGAATCGCGTTTGAAGAATCGCGTTTTCGCCTGGCCAACGTCCATCACGCCCAAGAATGCGGCGTACGCCAAGAGCTCAATGTACTCGTTTGGTGAGGGCGTGGCCGTCGCCACAAAGCGGTAGATCGCGGTGCCTTCGAACAGGCGCATAAACTCGCGGAACGTCTTGGTACCGCCGAATCCGCGCAAGATGCCGGCCTCGTCCAAGCTGACCCCAGTAAACTGCCGCGGGTCCATCTTGCCGTCTCGGATCGTCTCGTAGTTGGTGAGGTACAGGCCCGTCGATTCGGCCTCTTCTATTCGCTGGACGAATTTGATTTGCAGGCCGATCATTTCCGCCGCCTCGTAGAAAACAGATTTCACCCCCAACGGGCAGACGATCAGGAACCGGCAGAAGGGGAAAAGCTCCTCTTGGTTGCGGCTCAACTCCACATGCTTCAGGATCAGGCGCCCGATTTCAAGCTGCTGAAGCGTTTTCCCGAGTCCGAACGCTTCGAAGATAGCGGCGCGGCCGAGACGTACCGCCCATCGGACTACATCCCGCTGGTGAGGTTTCAAAAGCGGGTGGATTTCATCGTCCGTAACGGTAAACCCGCACTCGCTGGACGGTGGGACTTTGGAGCGGAGGAACGCTTCGTACGCGGCCTCTTTTTCGGCAAGGGTCAATGGGGCCGGGGCGGGCGTGTGCTTGGGAAAAGTCTTCAACTGTTGCCCTCCGTGAAGTCGTACACCACCCCTGGTTGACAGTCAATAATCACGGTCCGCTCAACGACCATCAGAAGCTTGAACCCCGCGTCTTCGCAGGCATTCAGGAACCCGGCTGTTTCGCGCGGCGTGTCACAGGTCACCGCCGCATAGCGCCACGATTGAAAGACGCGCTTCGATTGGAAGACACGCTTCATTTGCCCTCCGTGAAGTCGTACACCACTCCCGACTCAATACGTTTTTGTTTGGGCTTGCGTGGTTTCTTCCCTTTTGCGTTCTCAATCGCCGCCTTCATGCTCGTCCCGCTGCCCTTGCGTCCATCAAGCAACGTGACTGAGCAGTGCGTCACCTTACCGGGCACGGGGATATGGATGATGATTTGTTCCGGTTCGCTGCTGGTGCATATCCAGTCGCGGTCTTGAAAACGCACCGTCTCGCCAACCTCGGGGAACGGCGGATCGGGGAGTACGAATCCAGCGGTCTGGTCCCCGGAGACAACTTTGATGCGCCTGCCTTCTTTCATTCGCCGCTCCCGAAGTCGTAGATGACACCCGAACGTCTCGCTGCGTCAATGTACAGCGTAACGATGATTTTCTGCGTCGGGTCGTCGCCGAGTTGAAGCTTCTCGGATTCCAGGACGCTCTTTACCGTCCGCACGATGGCGCGGAGCATGTCCTGATAGGGCACCCCCTTACGCAACTTGGCGGGCAATGCAATCGCGGCGGCCAACTGGGGTACCGGGCCGTCTGTTCCTGTCCCACGGTCGAATAAGCGGGGTTGAAGCGTTTCGGCGGGCGTGGGCTCCTTGCGGATGGGTACCGCGCGCCCGTTACGGCGCTTCTCGGTGTTTGCGGCCTTGATGCTGGCGTCAAGCTGGTGCAAGAGGGTAGGGTCGGTCTCAGGCGATTCTAGGGCCGTTTCCGCGTCCGCGCGCCGCATTTCGCTCGATGCGGTAAGCCAGACGTTCCAATCGTCCTTCAACTTCAGGATTCCGATCTCTTCCCCTGCTGCCGGGTCAAGGTCGTTGAGCAGGATGACGGCTTGCCTGGGCAGCACCAGTTCGGCGCCATCGGTGGTCTGGTATCGGCCTACTCGTAGTTCGTCGTCCCACTCCCCTTGAGGATCGGCCAACTTGAGGAGTTGGGGGACGTTGGGTTGGAAACGAATGCGCTTACCGGGCATTGACCACCTCGTCTCGGTACCACCATCGGTCTACATCGAGCCCGCGTTTTACTTCACATTTCGGGTTGAATGTGTTCCACACGCCATCGGCATCGACTCCCTGAAATGTGGCGCTGAACTCGTATCCATCCGGGTATGGGAAATCCCGCTCCTTCACGTCGATGGTGGCCTCGGAATCCTGGGACGCTTCGATATCCACCTTGAACTTGTCGCACAGATCGGCAAGGGCGGCGGCGAAGGTCTTAAGGCGCGACTCGCGCTCTGGTGTGACGCCTCGGTAACGAACCTCCCGATATTTCGCCTTGGCTTTAACTGGCATTCGGTCCTCCGTCCTCTCCCTTTGAAGTCGGAGAGTAAAGCAGTGCCCTTTCGCTCAATAGCGCCGTGGCGTCGTCTTTCCACTGATTCAGCCATTCATTGATAGCGACGGCCACGCGCAGATGGTTCTGGATATCGACAGAGCAAAGGCGGCACTCGTAGGGCCGGTCGTCGAAAGCCTTGTGGGAGTGAAGTACGCAGTTTGTAACGCGCGTGCCGCCTCCCTCGTGGCATTCGCGGGCAAGCAGTTCTTGAAGATCAGCGCGGATGGTCTGGTCAAAATGCGGATGATCCGGCGTTGTGACGGTCGGTTCCCCTTCCGTTGGTTTGCGGTCGGGCGATGTTGGAGCGCTGGCCATTGCGGGGGATTCGCCTCGTGCTTTGGCAAGCGCGGCACGGACTTGCTTTACGACGTCTTGATCAATCAGATAATACAACTGATCTTCATCTAGCCCGTGATCGTCCAGGGCTTTCAGCGCGTCGTACAAATCGGGAGTGGCCGCAATTTGCGGGGCGTACGGTTCCTCGTAGACAATTGCGATCAATCGCCCATCATCGTGCCTGATTGCTATTCCACCACCCGCAAACGGCTCGAATATCCATTCATTTGGCATCGGGGGATTCTCCTCGGGCACACACGCTGCACGGCAACATCGCACGCCGGGGCGCAGGCATCATGTAAAGCTGATGACCGCATTCGAGCGTGGCGAGTTCACCCTGTTCGCCAGGTTCGTACTTCACGACGCGACGGTAGAAAATCCCATGACGCTCTAACCAGGCGTCCGCGGTGAAATACCGCTTGATGCGATCCCAAAGGCTCATGCAGCCTCCGGTAACGCGGGCGAATCAGTTTCAGGACGCTTGAACGGCGTCGGCCCGCACAGTGGACAGCTTGCCCGGTGCTCCCGAATCACCTTGCAAATCTCCGCTACCGTAACGGCGGCTTCAATCAGCGGAATCAAGGGCGGGCAGGTTGGAACGCTCGGCGTGTTGCAGGCGCAATCAACTGCAATCCAGCCTTGAAACTCTTCGTCCCATCGACGGCCTTTCCAGGTTGGATGCCCGCAAGATTCGCAGGGTTTGGCGTCGGCGTAGAAGGCTTTTAGGCCCTCGGAGTCCTCGCGGCCTTCGTCGGGGTCGATGTAATCACGGGGGTCCATGCTAGACATTGTGATTTCTCCAGTCTCCGACTTCGCGCGACGATAGAGAGATTCCAGCCTTGACCCATTCGCTGAACGCTCCCGGCTTCATTTCGCTTGCTTCGCGCATCCACGTATTGACAAGCCGTTTCGCGGTCCTCTCGTCATCGGTCAACAGGAAAGGCTGCTGAGGATGCACTGCCCGCCATTCACGCTTCGTTTTCATACTTCCTATTTTCGGTCTTTCCCCTCTGTTTGAACATCGGCAGACTCCCTGCTATCGGTACCTGCTAACCGTTCGGGTGGGTCGGGATCGTTGGCACCAATGGTCTGTCGGAAGTCAACATTCATCCGCTCTTGTAGATAGTTCCCCGCCCTCCAGAGAAAGTGGTATTCAGGCGATTGGATCAGGCCGTCATCTTGCAATTTCTGTTTGGCCTTGTCAAGGACCTTCAGCGCTAGGCAATCTCCACAGCATGCGGCGGGAGGCTCGACGGGAGCCGGGGTCTCTGCGGAAACTGGCACCGGGGCGACAACGCCGGGATTATTGTCGAATAGCGAATCAGGAACCCCGCTTCGACGCCAGAATGCTAGTTTCATGCTGCCGCCTTCTTCATCTTGGTCTGGTAGAACGAATTAAACATCAGCACCAGGGCGTCGATATCGAGCTTGTGACGCGCTTCAAACTTCACGCGCCCCAGTTTGTGGTACGAGTCGTCAGACTTCCGGTGATGCTTCTGGCAGAGTGGGATGCAGCGAAGGTCTGAGGCTTTGGAATCGCGGGAATGGGCGCCCGTGTGAGCGGTTTCAACGCCCCATCGTTTCAGGCACACAACGCAGGGCAGCATTCGAATGAATCGCTTGTACGCTTCGTCTCTTACCGGAACTTCTTTTTGGTAGATGGGGCCGGGCGCAATCTGAAAAGGCTGATTCACGCGCCCTCCGGGGTATAGTAGAGTTTAGTGCCTCGAATTTCCAACTGCCATACGAGACGATGCTTTAACGGCGTGAACGGTTCGCCGCGAAAACTGATCTCAAGTATTTGGCCGGCGGGAATGACGATACCGGGCACGATCGGATGATGCGAAGTCACGGCTAGTTCGTTGGCCGGCTCAGGGCGATACTGCGGAAGCGGGTACTTCTCAAACCAGGGATCTGGTGAGGCGATCTTTAGTTCGTACCGGGCGATGAACTGCTGAATATCGGCGGGGTCACCTTCGGTACAGGTGAGGGCCAGCGACTTCGCGCGGAACGGGGCGTTGGCGTCCATTGGGAAGAATGCGGACACTTCCCGCTTCGTTCTCCATCCACGACGGCGGGCGAATCGGCAGTAGTAGCAGAAAAACAAGCAGACTTCGCGCATCCCTTTTGGTGGGTAGATGGGACCGGCACGGAGTTGGAGGGGATGATTCACTCTCGCACCCCAAAGTTTGCGTGCCCGTTCTGGCGTCTTTCCACTTCATCCAGAATCTTTTCGGCGCGCCCTACCAATTGCTGGACGGTCAAGCATTCCTCGCCGTCAGTTGGATCGGCGGAATCAATGATTGCGGCCATGATCGAAACGAGTTGATCCCGCGTCATGCTGCCCTTCCGACTTCCTGGAGTGCCGCGGTAAACACTGAGTTGAAATCCGAATTGGGCCATTCCTTGCAAGCTCTCATCGCGGCTCGCCGGGCGTCGGCCTTCGATGCTCCCAGGTTCACCAGGGCGCTCGCGATGTCGCCCCATACGACAGACTCGGGAACGGCTGCAATAGGCTGTACGGGGCGGGTCGTCGCAATTGGCGAAGGAGATGTCAAACACCCGGCCTCAGCTCGCCGCCCCTTTCCGCGCGATGCATGAATGGAATCGCGCGAACTCGTTAGGGTCACCTTCAGATCAAGGTGTACCCGGTATTTCAAAACGTAGAACAGAATGGCGATTGAACCCACTAGGCAGAGAACGTTCACGCGACCTCCTGAAGCAGATACCGCGAGTACGCCTGAAACTCTTCTAGCGTCACTCCCGCTTCAACCAGCACTGCAATCCGCTCTGCTTCCCGATGGTCCAGGTTCGGCCCGCGTTCGTCATCGAATACGTTCATGCTCACGATGGTACGCTTACCGCTAAGCGAGTGTCAAGAGCCTTTTGGTAATCGCTTGACGCTAAGCGACAGTCAGCGTACCATATCTTTGGATGACACCAGCGAAGCGAAAGAACCCTCACGCGGCGGCGCTTGGATCGAATGGCGGGAAGGCTCGGGCGCGGAATCTTTCGGACGCGCGAAAATCGGAGATTGCCCGGTTGGGTGCTGTCGCTGCTAATGCGAGCAAGGCGGCGAAACGGAGACCAGTGCGGCGTGGTCGCAAGGCGGCGGCGTGAAAATGACGGTGGAGTGGACCGCGACGAACTACCGGCATTTTCATGGACGCATCCGGGGCCGCATCGTCTGCCGTCTACATCTGATCGAATGCCGGGAATGGGGACAGAAGCGCGATCTTTGGGGTGTCTCGATCTACCAGCACGGATTGAAGTTTGTCGGTGAACGTCAGCGACTCGGCAGTGCGTTCGAGTTTGCAGAACGGGAAGCACTCGCGTATTTGCGGCGTAGGCGTCCGTGGTGGTTCACGGAAACAGGCGGAAGGGCGGCGGCGTGACACTCTCGCCGGCTGAATCGCGAATTGTTGCTCTCGTGGCCTTGGGGCACAATGACCGGGAGATAGCGGCACGGCTGGAACTCATGGAAGGTTCCGTGAAGGTCTGCGTTTGTCGCGTGTATCGAGCACTGGGCATCACAAAGACGTGGGGGAATCCCCGCGTTCGTCTTGTCTTGTGGTGGCTGGAGAAGAAAGCAAGCGAAGCAGCGTAGGGCCTTCCGGTCGCCGATCTCCCGTTCATACCTTTCAGGATTCCTCTACTCTGCACTACCCCCCCTCTATTTCGTTTTAGAAGTTTTAAGAGTCAATAAGGATGCGGGGCGGTTTGCGCGACGTGGATGTCGAAAATCCCGACGTGGGTGTCGGGGTCTGATGTCTTCGCCTTTTCTTCCCTTGCGGTCAAGTGCGGTATGGGGTTATAACAATCAGGTGCCACGAAAACTAACCCGCAAACGCAAGCCGATTTGCGGCCGGTGTGAGCACGCGCGGATTCTGCACGATTTGCAAGTTGGATGTAAGGCCGCTTACACCGAACCCTTCAAAGGCGTCCGTCGCGTGGTGGTCTGTGGATGCAAGTGCGTGGTGTCGCCTGGCACCCACGTAACGCCCGAACGTCTCAGAGAGGCGGTCGCAGCGTGATGGAAATTAAAAAAGGCCACTCATTACTGAGTAGCCTTTCGAAAAAGCAGTTCGGAACTTTCCACGGCACCGAACGAGAACAGATCCAAGCTGAGTATATCACTGGATCTCGTTCCGTTTCAAGGGGCCAGAAAGATATACTTCATGTCCGCACTTCCTAATACGCTTTCTACCCCTCCAAAGAAGTCTCCAGCGAAGGCCACGCGGCCGGCGAAACTGAATCAGTATGGGCGTGATTCGGGGTCACCCTCGGAACGAATGCGCGTCTCGGATTATGAGCGAGAGAAGGGATATAGCCCTTTCTATCACTCGTTTATGTCCGATATCCCGCGCCTCACGTCAGGAAATTCATGTACGCTGCTCCTAATGACAATCTGGTCCAAATCTGCCGGCAGGGGCTTCAAAGTCGGACGCGGTAATAAGGGCGTATCTGGCGAGCGACACGAATGGACCGTCGCCTTGTCCGTCGCAGACCTGGCGCAGATTTGCAGGTGTGATGAGCGGACGATAGAGCGGGAGTTGAAAGCGATGGGCGCCCGCGGGCTCGCGGAGGTTAAAACAGAGGGCAAGGGGATGATATCGGCCCGGTTGAAATACCGGGACTGGGAATCCCTGCCGGATTATCGCTCCCAGGTGGTCGAAATGCCAGGGACGGATGAAGAGACGGCAGGCCCTGAAACAGTGGACGAAAGCAAGCCGGGCAACCAGCGGGTGACCGGAAAGAGCGCGGTACGCATCGCGGCCGGCAAACTCTCAAGGGTCTATCCGGTGTCCACCGGGGTCAAGGGATTTCGGTACCGGGCAGACGGGCCGGTTGACTTGGATGTTACCTGCGTGATACAAGCAGGGGAACTGGTGGTCACAAGTAGACTGCCGGAAGCGTGGGCGCAAAAACTCGAAATTCTGAAAACGAGTTCCCATGTTTCCAATGACTTAACTTCTCCACCGCGACATGGGCGTCGGGGAGAGGGCGGGCGGAAGGCGGCGCCGGTCGATCATCCGCGGGCCGGCGAGCTCGTCAAGCTGTTCGATCCGTTACTAGGGCAATCGGGTGCCGTGCTCTTGGCGATGGATTCGGGTTCCTTGCGCTCTGCCTGTGAAGCAGTTGCAGACTGCGACCATGATTTCCTCGTGAAGTTCAGCGTTAATCGGGCCTCCTCCCCAATTCGCAAACCCTCCTATGTTGCAATCATCTGCCGGGAAGCTCTGACATCCTGGAAGGCATCGAAAGTCCTGGACGGGGCGCGGGTATCAAAGGCTGATATCGACGCAATGGCCGATGCCGAGATTGCGGACCTTCAACGCAAGCGCCGGGAAATGGCAAAGAGGCGGTCATGATAGATCGCTCAGTGTCGGACGGAATCTTCCGTCACCAGCTCGAAGGTTTCCCGCGATACCCTCGGAATGCCGACTCCCGATTCCTTGAAGTGTTCAACGAGCAGTGCCTATCGGTCGCCCATGCTCGGGCCGTCGCAAATTCATTCCGTGAAAAGATGCCGAGTCTGCAAGACATCATTGATGTTGCCGTAAACCTCCGGGTGCAATTCGAGTTGAAAGAACCCGAGAGGGTTCGATGGGAACGGGAGTACGGGCCGCCCAAGCCGAACTGGAGTATAAATCTCGTCGGCAAGCCTCATGAGCAGCAGAAGCGCCGGATGCTGTGGGAAGCCATCAGGGATAGTGTCTATTACACGGAGGGGCCGGGGCGCGCTTCCATCGAGCGTATTTCGAACCCCGATAAACGGAAAGCTGACCGGGATTTCTGGACGGGACAGGCCCTCCGAATGCGCGCAAATCATTCGGCGGAACTGGAAGCCTTTCGGCGTGACGACCTCTCGCGCGGGTGGGACGATTTAATGAAAGAGGATTGGGCCAACGAGGTTCCAGAGGCGGTAACGCTTCAGGAGTTCAAGCGCATCACGCAGGCGGATATCAACCGTGTGAAAGCACAGCGCATGTTGGCAGCGGGAGAGCGGGAACCAGGGGAGGGGGAATGAAACAGAATGCGTTGATGCCTCTTGTTGAATCGCCGCCCGTCGAAGATCCGGCGCTGAAATCGTGGGCGCTAGTCGAACTCTTCGGGCATCAGCGCATCGTGGGTTATCTCTCGCAGCAGACCTTTGGAACGGGCGTGCTGTTCCGCGTGGACGTGCCCGATCTGCTGAAGGACGGGAAGAAACTGCGGGATGGCTTCACGCGATACTTTGGTCTGTCCGCGATCTATTCGATTACGCCAGTAGATGAGGCCACGGTGAGGGCGCTCCTGCCTTCGATTGATGGCACGCCTGCCGCACGTCCGCTCGTACAGTCCAGCTATTCGCGCGGAAACGAGTACGACGATTGAACTGGCAACGTGAGTTCTTCTCCCTCGCAAACTAAAAATGGATTTCGTTTACTGCTGGCATCGTCCGGGCCTTCTCGTTCGTCACATTCGGACGTGCCGCCACTGCGGGGTTGCAATTGAGGAATGCCCGTGCCTGAAGTTCGGACGCACGCCGGAAAGCCAGTGCGGAATGTGCGAAGGGTCGGGATGGATTGCAATTGTCCGCAGTCGCTTCGATGCCGTTTCGCAGATTCTCGGCATCAATCGCGCGTTTGAGGAAGCGTGGGACAGATGGGAATGAACTGGGAGCAGGAATTCTTCAGGCTTGCTGCCACGGTCCTACGATGTCGGATGGATATCGAGAACGGCGATACGAATAGATTCGGATGTTTGCAGGGGCAGTTGGACTACGGCGCAGAAATGCACTGGGTCTTGAAAGAGGCTGGTATGCTTCCGGCTCAACGATTGGCACGATGCGCGGCGGGCTTGCTCAGTCCAACATCTACAGGCTGTGCGGGAATCCGTAACGTCGGCGCGAAGTCTTCGACCACGCGGGCATATTGAGCGTACTTCCGCAATTCCTCTTGCACCATCGCGCGGAAATCGCTCCGTAATTGTGTCATCTGACGCGCGACCATCTTCTGCATCTCGCCCTTCAGCTTCCGGTACGCTCCTCCGTGCTTGTGATACGACTTCCGGCAATTTGCAGAGCAGAATCCGCGCTCGCCTTCTTTCACCGGGCGAACGGGCTTGTATCCCTTTCCGCAATCGTCGCACTTTCGGCGGGGCAGATTCGACCAATTCGGGCTTACGCCTGGGTGCTTCTTGGTTTGGGTGGGTGTCGTCATTGCTGAGAATACTGTAAGGCCCGTCCTATAGACGTGTCAAGTCCATAAAACAGACCTTAAAAACGCGGGCAGGGGCCAGTTTTACGGGGTGACTAGGGCGGCTTGGACATCTTTCGGCGCGGCTGCTCCAAGTTCGCAGCAGAGATCCCGAATTGCTTGCATTGCGTCGCGCGCCTTCTTCGCGTCCGCGGGTGTCGAGAACTCGATAGCGCCCGCGAGTTGGTCTAGGTCTGCTTCGGTCGGAACGTTCTTTCGGCATCGTCGAAAAATATCGGCGCGCATCCCCTCGATGACCTGAACGAAACTCGGGTCTTCGCTCTCAAACTGGGAGAGCAAAAGAAAGGTCTGGTACTGCTCAAGCATTGACTTCCCTTCTTTTATTTTGCCGGCGTGTTTTGTGTTGATGTGCTTCAGCAATCGTTCCAAGAAATCCGCAACGTGTTTTCCGGGTTTGCCTGTAAGCGGAATGTTCAGGGGCGGATTTCGTTGTGTCCCGTGGCATAGCAGGCATTCCGTTTTGTACTCGATCAAAGTTGGGGCGCTCATGCGTGTTCCTCGTTGCTGAATCCGTCGCCGGTATCAACTGGGGCCGCGGGTCCGTGTGCTTCTTCGTCGTCATCCCGCCACGCTAGAAAGTCCGACATGAATTTGCGGAACTGCGGTTCCCGGTTTCCGTTCGTGACGGTGATGTGATTCCAAAGGTACGCATCGTATTGCCGGTACAGATTGACAATGGTATCCGCTCCGAGTGTCCGCAGGAATTCCAAGTCCTTCGGCCAAAGGTCGTAGACTCTCTGCGCCCATATTGCCCCGTCCTCGCCTTTATCAAAAAACTCGTCAATCATCGGCCGCGTAATGGCCTCGGTGATTCTCAATATGCGCTGTTCGTCTGTCTCGTGTGTTGTGGCGCCGGGGCTGGTGCTAGTCCCGTTGGTCGGGATTGGGCGAAACACTTGCGGCATCGGGCTCGGTGTCCCGTTCTCGGCGCCGCGTGCTGCGAGATTAGCTAGAACTTGGCTGATGCCGCGGCCTATTTCCCGGCCGGCAAGAGTGTTAGCAACTTCCTTGATACCATCCCATGCGGTCGGGCGAAACGTGCGGCCTCCTTCACTCGTGCCAAATCCTAAAACGCCGGCAACTTTCTTGATGCGGTCCAGCTTGGTTTCGTCTCCCGCGAATTCTAAAAGCTGGTCGATAAAACTCTTGGGCGGCGCGGCTGCTTCTTTCTGGCGGTCGGCGAGTTCCTTTCGCATTGCCATCAACTCTTCGTGCTGCCGGTCCATTTGCTTCGTCAAAAACTCTACCATCGGGTTGTCGGTCTTCATCTGCATGAAGGTCTTCGCGAGTTCGGTAGCGATGGTCAATGGGTTTGTGCCGGGTGTCGATTCTGCGGGCGTGGCGATCTCTCTGCCAAGTCGGATTGCTTCCAGAATATCGGAGGTAGCGGTCTGCGGCGCCGCGGCGGGTGTGGCCTCCTCTTTTACGTCCTGGCGGATTTCCTTGTAGACCTTTATCGCGTCGATCATGGTTGACGCTCCCTCGCTCGCGGCGGGCTTCTCGGGCGGTAGAAGGTCAAACCATTTTTTGTTTCGCGCGTCGTTCGCCCATGCTGAGCGGGGAATTTTCGGCGGGTGCTTGGGGTCGTAGATTTCAAATTCGTAGCGGTCAACCTCGTCGGTTTGATCCTTTCCCGTCTTGCGCAGGTTCAGGGTCATCCACCCCTTGAAACTCCCGTAATCCTGTTTCAACCCTTCAAGGTCAAGGATTGGAGCGGAGGATTTCAGCATGTAGCGCGTTGTACCGAACGTCTTGGGATTACAGACGGGCTCGTCCGCATAGACGTACATGAAGGCGCGGGTTCCCCAGTCGGATTTGGGAACTGATGCCACTTTGTCAAAAAAACGCGGCTCGGGTCCGCCTGGGGGCCGTCCCGCCTTCTTCGTCGTGGATGTCTTGGCGGGTTTGGGAGTTTCGGCGGGCCTATCGATTGCTGCGGGCGTTTCAACGGGCGGCATTTCCGTTACTTCTGCCATGCTTTTTCACCTATTCTGTGGGGGATTCGTGGGGTGTTCGTGTCCCATCTGTGGGGTTCTCGTGTCCGCACATATAATACACCATCATACTCCTGAGCGTTTGCAACAACTTGCATTTCGTGGTATTGGTAAGTCCGTGCATCTATACGACGCTGATGTCGCCAGCGCTCCTCCTGTGAGTTCCCCGGAATTCTGGAAGCGGCCGGAGCGAGTAGCGGCGTCGTCAAACCCCGATACCGCAACGGCGCAAACAATCGGGATCATGTGCCAGCACGCGAAGAAAGCGGCCGGCGTTGAAGGCGTGCGCGGAACGGCGTACGATGCGGCGGGACGATTCAGCGGTGGCGGGAACGATGCGCGGTCACTTGTCGATTCTGCGTTCTGGTGGTGCAAGCACTTCATCAAGTTCGTTCACCACGAATTCATCATCCGGCAACGCCTGGGCGAGTCGGGTCATCTTCAAGGCTTGATCTCTCCGGACATCCTTTTACAGATGGACAACCCGGAGGGGGATTGCGCGATCTTCTCGGAATGTCTGTGCGCGTTCTTGCGGGTGTTCGGAATTCCGTACGAGTTCGTGACGGTCGCGGTGAATCCGGAAGAACCCGCGGTCTTCTCGCACGTCTATGTGTACGCCGTGATGCCGGATGGCTCGCGGCTCCCGCTCGACGCTTCGCACGGGCTGTATCCTGGGTGGCAGGTTCCAAGCTCGGACGTCTTCCGGCTCCAGGTGTGGGACGACAACGGACGGCAAGTCGCCGATCACGGCTCGCGCTTCGACGGCCTGGGCAATTACGGCTTCCGCGGATTCGGTCAACTCGATCCCTTCAACGAACTCCCGGTAGCGGACCCCACCACGTTCACGCCGGCGCCGTCCGATTACTTCAACCCGACACAGACGTTCGGTGACTTCGGTAGTTCACCGTGGGCCGATTCATCGACTGGCGCCCCTTACTCCGGGCCGGCGTACCAAGCTCCCTCTCAGAACTCCGCACAGTGGGCCGCGTTTGCCGCGAGTCTCGCCAAATCCGGATTGACGCTCGCCGAAATTAACGCGATTCAACCCGGCACGGTGGTAGGTGCCAACGGTTCGATACTTCGGCAGAATCCGGGGTACGCGGTCCCGGTGGGCTCGACGCTCGCGTCTTCCTTCTCAAGCCTGAGTAGCGGGAACACTCTCCTTTATGTTGGTGGCGCGCTGGTGGCGCTCCTCGTCTTCGGTTCGATGATGGGGAAGAAATGAGCTACATTCGTACCCGCGGGTTCGGTGATGCCGCGTCACTCTCGCGTGACGTTTCGGTGGGTGGGTCGCTTGTGGCCTCGGGCGCCACTGCGATAATCGGCAACATCGCATCGAACGGTGGGACGATCCTTGGCCTTTCCGCAACGACGCTGCTTCCCGTCGTCGGGCCGATCCTGGGCGCCGCGGTCATGGGCCTGCAAATGTTGATCGCGAATTCCGGATGCGGGCAAACGTGCATCGTCACATCACAGTGGGCGAATCAGGCGGCTGACAAACTTCAACAGGTGCTAGACGGATATTTCGCCCTTCCCGCTCCAAGGACTGAAGCGCAAAAAGCGGTCGCGGTCGCGGCGTTCAACTCTGTATGGCAGACCTTGGAACAGCTATGCGGTCAACCTGGAACGGGGAATGCCGGCGTGCGCTGTATCTCGGATCGGCAAGCCGGGGCGTGTACGTGGAAACAGAAGTATGCTCCTGTCTATCCGGGGGAACCGAATATCGGGGAGTGCTGGAACTGGTTCAACGGATACCTCGGGCCGATACAACAGGACCCGGTAGTCCCTGACCCGGTGGCGTCGGATGTCGCGACACTGGCGTCGGGATCATTCCTCGGCACGTCCGCTGGTGGCGGGTCCGATCTTCTGCCCCTGGCTGCAATCGCCGGCCTCGTGCTGCTGGGGGTGATGTCGTAATGCCGTACGGTCTGCGTGGATACTCTCGCGGGTTCGGAGACTTCGTTCCAACGCTGTGCGATCCGATGGACGTTGCGTGCGTCGAGAAGAATGCGGCTGCGAGCGTGGCGTACCAGCAGCAGCAGCAAGAGCAATCAGCCGGGAGTTTCCGCGATCAATGCCTTGCAAACGGAACGGATCCCGCAGTGTGTGACGCGCGGTGGCCTTCCGGATACGCGGGCGACGTTCCATTCCTGAATCTGACGCCACAGCAGCAAGCCGATCAGATGGCGACTCCGACGCAGGCCGCGTACCAGATGTTGACGAATCCGAACGTAGCGGGAGAGTTGCATGACTTCGGGCTGAATCCGTTAGCGCTGCTGCCGGGTGGATACAAGGTAGTGGACGAGTACGCGACTCCTCCGGGGCAAGTGTACGTCCAGCCTTCGGGCATCCTGCCGGCCGCCGCGCCAAAAGCAAGTTCTCCCGCGAATCCGGCTCCCGGTATTGTTGCGACGATGCCGCCATTACCCGCAAGCGCGTGCGGTCCCACTCAGACCTACATTCCGCCTGGTGGCCGTTTCACGATGGGCAGGATGGCGGGGCAGATTACCCCGACTGGCGCTTGTCAAGACGGATCTCCCGCGCTTACGCCTACGTTCACTCTCCCGACTGTCGGCGGATTCGATCTCTCTACTGTTCCTTGGTGGGGATGGGCTGGAGCTGCTGCTGTGGCGTTCTTCGCATTTGGAGGTAAGCGGTAATGGACACCACGAAGCTGTTGCTGTTCGGCGGCGCGGCTGGTGCTGTGTGGTGGTTCTTCCTGCGTGATCCGCTGCCCAGTGACGCCATGTATCAAGGCGATATTCAGCCGGGTGCAACGTGTCCGGGTACGACCACGGTCGCCACGGTGGCGATGCACGTTTACTACTCGCCCTCGACAAAGCAGGCGTATTGTTCCACGACGGCTCCGACAGCGGCGCAAATTGCGGCGGGCAAGGCGGCGAATGTTCCGTCCGGTGGCAGTGTGCAGGCCGCGCCTTCTTCGCCATCGTCTGGGACTCCAGCCGTGTCGAATTCCATTGACGGCATCTACGCCAAGCTCATCTCAGCGGCGGGAGGAACGGGTAATCTCGGAGTTGACGCGTGGGGATTCTATCTGAATCAGGCGCTTTCGCAATCGGGACTTGGGCCAGCTCCCGACCCGGCTCCGATCTTTTCACTTGGCGCGGATCGCTCGCAGACCTTTTCCGCTGCCGACTATTGGGCAAAGATGGCGCCCGCGCTCAAATCGGCTTACGGTCTTTCGGGACTCGGACGCAGGGGACTGGGCTGCATGTACGACGTGATGGTGAGGGGCTGAATGTACGCGATACGCAGAGGACTCGGGATCATGGGGCCGCTGTACACGTGCGCCAATGGTTCGCAAGTCGCCGTCGCCTCGATGTGTCCCGAACTCGCCGCGCCGGTTCCCGCTCCCGGTATCGTGTGGACCGATTGCCCGGACGGTTCTACAGTGCCGGCGAATATCGGCTGTCCTTCGTACGGACAGACCATCTCGGATTTCATCGGCGCAAATCCGGGGACGGTTGGTATCGGGGTCGCGGTTCTTTTCGGTGTGATCCTGATGGCGAAGGCGGACCGATGAACGCGCTTTTTGCTGCCGTCTCGATTCTCGCGGCTGTCTCCTCGGTCGTTGCGGTCATCCTTTATGCAGTGGGAAGTCTGGATTCATGACACCGGCTCTCCAGTTCCGGCCGCATCAAGGCTTGATGAAGCTCGGGGAACGTCTCGCGTCTCGTGCTGGCCTGGGGCATCTGTGGGGCGGCGATGAAGGTATCGGGAGCATTCTTTCTGAAGTGTTGAAAGATGCGGGCGTCCCGGTCGATCCGATTCCGTTGACTCCGCGCGTTGCGGCTCAAGCGGTGGGAATTGTGAAGCGAAAACGAACGCGGAGGGCCAAATAATGTACGGCCTTCGCGGAATGGGACAGACTGCTCCAGTGATTCCAGACAATCCGTGTGCAACGCAGTGGGCGTGGTCTATTCCGTCGTGCTGGTCCTGGTGGAATCCAACATCGGCAAATGTCGCTCCTCCTCCCGCTCCCACGGGTGACGTGCTCACAGTTCCACCGGCTTCCGGCGCGGATGCGCAAGCCACGGTAGACGCGCTGATCAATCAGCAAACGGCGGCTCAACAGGCAGTCGCGGCGGGGCAAGTCCAGACTAACGCGCTCGATCAACTCGCAAGCGGCGTGGTCGATACGGGTAACGCTCTTTCGGCTCCCCTCGGTATTCCGTGGCTGGTGTGGCTGGTCGGTGGCGTGGGCATCTTTGCAATGGTCGCTGTCGGCGGCGGCTCTCCACGGAGGTACGGCCGATGAGTTGGGACTGGCTATCATTCACCATCGGCGCTGTCGTCGGTGTGTTGTTCGCCGTGGCTATTGCCATAGCGCAGGATCGGAGGGCGCGGTAAATGTACGGAATGCAAACATCGCTTGGGATCTACCTTCCGGGTCAAGGGCACCAGCATCTAGGCCCTGGCACTTCCTTGGTTCAGCACATCAACTGGACGCAGGATCAAGAGAACATGATGCGGGGATTCGGGTGTGTCGCGGCGTGCGGCCGGTCCTGCGCTCCCGACATGACGAACAGAGGATTAGGCTGCGCGTGCGACTGGGGCGGGAAGGGCCTGGGCCTGTTCGATACGGGTATGGATTTCTCGGGATGGGGTCCGGTGGAGTGGGGCGTCGTGGCGCTCGGCGGGTACATGGTTCTTTCGACGGTGTTCACAACGGGCCGGGCCGTGTCAAAAGTGCGGGCGTTGCCGGGTGAACGAAGAAAGAAAAAAGCAGCAGCATTGCGAGCGCGTGCGACGGAATTGACTCGCAAGAAAAAATAAGGCGGCTCTTTGCACAATGCAGGACAGTACAGCGATTTTGATAGCGGCGCTCGGCGGGCTCTCGTCTGCTATCGCTTCGATAGCGTCGGTATTGGTGGCCTTCAGGACTCACGGGCGAGTTGTGGAACTGGAGCATAATACGAACTCGATCAAAGACGCGCTAGTAAAAGTCACGGGGGAGTCGGAACACGCGAAAGGCGTGATTCAAGGGGCCTCGGAACAAGCCCGAAAAGAAGAACGATCCGAGTTGGATCTTTGAAAGGGGAAAGCATATGCTGCCGGTGAGTTTGATTCTGTTGGCGATTATCGCCCTGGTGCTCTACATTCTGTTCGGATACGTGATTCCGCCTCCGACATCCACGACGCCACGCTACTTTAAGACGGCCATTTCCGGAGTCGTGATTGTGCTCGTGCTGCTGCTGTGGTTCGTGCTGCCGGTTCGCGTCGGCGGCTGAAAGGGATTTTTATGGAAGGCAACCTCACCTACATTTACCCCACCTGGGGCCTGATACCGACCATCGAACAGATGAAGAAACAGAACTCGCTTCACGTTCGCGTGGTGTTTCCCGAAGAGGCGACACTCCCGGTTGACATCGTTCACAATCTCGCGTTGCCGTATGGCGCTCCCTTGCAGCCTCCCGAATTCATTGAGCCTTGGGTGATTGTCAACCCGCTGACGGGCGGGCCGGCATACGTTCTAGCAATCAGGGACGGTAACACGCTTTCGATTGCACGCGCGGCGGGCGGGCCGGGATCGGCCGTAACGTACGACGTGTGGATCTTCCGTCCGAGACTCGAAGGGAAAAGCTGGTTCGACTAAATGGCGGCAAGGGCTACAACTCGGAAGCGGGACTGCTTGCCTCGGGGCATGATGCAACTGATTCAGAACTTTGCTAACGACGTTCTGGAGATCGAGGGCGAGTTGACGGAAGAACGGGCGGACGAGATAGCAGAAGAGTTTCGCGCACTTCTGATGCAGGAAGAATGATGATGGCGGCAAGGGCTACAACTCGGAAGGCGGTAACGCGGGTCACTCGCAAGGCTCCGCGCCGTCGCAACTCCGTCGCATGGGAAGACGATGACGCCAGTCTGGTGAGTCAAGCTCAGACTTCCCGATCAGCGGAAGAACTCGCACGGCTGCACAAGTACGCAGTGTCACACCGTGATTCCAAACTGAAAGCAGCAGTTGATAAGCGGGCGAAGCAGTTGGGAGTCAAGCCGGCAGAGTTGAAATGGAATCCGAAGTACGCGGCATTGCCCGACTTTGTGCTTTACGATGGGCCGTCCCATGCGCAAGCCATTGAAGCGTTGAAGCGCGCAATAACTGGTGGGCGCTACATCGGCCTAAAGATGCGCGGCAAGGGCGGGAACTGGAAGGTCACGGCGGATAGTATTCGCCAGAATCCCGCGGCGGCTTCCGCAGAAGTGTATGAAGAGTTTCACGGCGTACCGCCCAATGAAATCGTAAAGGTGACGCAGAAGGTTCACCGTCACAGGTTCCTTGCTGCTGCCGGCGATCTGGTGGGAATGGAAGTCAAGCCAATCAATCGGGGGCCGGTGCGCAGAATCGAAGGGCTCGGCGAAGCTATTCTGGCTTTCAACGAAAAGAAGAATCAGCTTTTCATCCGCGGCGGGGATCAAAGAATGTCGCCGGCAGAGCTTGAAAAGTTCGGCATCTCGGACGAACACGAACTGCAAACCCTCGGGAAACTGGTCGGGGTCGGGTACTACACGGACAAAAAACACCTGGGGGATGAAGGCGGGTTGGCGGTCTACTCGCACATCTTCCGGACAACCAACGAAAACGGCGCGCATGTGACGGTGACCATCGCGCGGTATCCGGATCTGATTTACCGGGTGCTTGATGAACAGTTTGAAATTTCGGGCGGGTCCTATGAAATTCTGCGGGAGGGCATCGACAAATGAAATCCGCTTCTAGTCAGAAGGTGCGGGCTCTCAATGCGCTGATGCGTGCAAAGACCCCTGCCTCCCGTGAAAGAGCACTCCGGGCGCTTGATCGTCTCAACGCCCGAAAGAATTCTGGAGGGCGCAAGTTGACCAAAAAACAACGGAAAGCGAAAGCGGCGCGTACCGCAAAGAAGCGGGGACTGGCGAAGGCGGCAAGCGCTCTGATGAAGAAAATCAACCCGGCAGTGGTCCGCACTAGCTCGGGATTTCGAACGAAGAGACTGAAGGGCGGCGGCGTCTCCATCATCCCCCTGAAGATTCGGAGGGTTCGGCGGTGAGTGCTCGCCCCATCATTTCGCTACTGCATCCCACCGCACGGGTGAAACCGAGTGAGCAGTTTCCACGTGGATGGAGAGACGCGCATGATGCGTGGCTGGAACGCGCGGACCATCCGGAGCAGATTGAATACGTGCTCGCGGTTCACGAGTCGCGGCACTCGGAGTTTTGGGACTCCGAACTATTCCATAGTTTGCGCCATCGTTGGGGCCGTCTGGAGATTGTTGGAAACGAGAATCGCGACTGCTGTGTGGATCAATTGAACGCGGCGGCGGCGGCGTCCTGTGGTCAACTGCTCGTTGGGATTCAGGACGATTTGTACCCACCTGAGCACTGGGACACGCTCATACTGGAAGCGCTCGGCAAGGGCGGCCCGGAAATGTTCTCTCTCTTTTCCAAAATCCGCGAGTCCTCCGCGCTTCAAGATGAAATGATTCTGGTTTGCTCCTCCGGTGCCACTCCGGAGCGTGACCGGGAACTGATGATGGTTGGCGCGATCACCCGGCCGCGGTATGAGCGGTACGGATTCGTTCTCGATCCCGACTTTGAAAGCATGTTCGCTGACAACTGGTACGCCCACGTTGCGCGACGTGACGAAGCGGCGGGCCTGGTGAAGATTCTTGAACGGCTCGATATCCAGTTCGAACACCGTCATCCGGTCAACGGGTACACCGGGCCGCAGAGTGCGAACCCGTGGGAAGCGGTGAAAGCGGATGAAGTCTATCAGCTTCAGAATTCCCCGCAAGCCTATCAGGATGGGGAAATCACGTTCAAGCGCAAGCTCGGGGCAAAGGTCATCGCGATTGCCTTGCCTGGGCAAGAGTTCAGTTCCCAATGGCTTCACTCCTGGACGGTGTTGTACGGGCATCTAATGGCGGCCCGTGGCTTCCTTACGATGCCGATTTTCGCGTACACGTCCAACGTTCATTGCACCCGGATGGAAATCACGAAAACGGTTCTCGAAGCGCGGCACAAGCCTGATTACATCTTGTGGGTGGATGACGATAACACGCTGGCTCCGGAACTCTTCGACATGTTGCAAAAAGACTTGGACGATAACCCGGATCTGGCGGGCGTGGTGGGCTGGTGCTGGTGCGATCCCGCGGACCCGTTAGGCGATGCCAATAAACCGTATGTTGCCTCCTGCGGCCGGCAGAGCGGCTGGAATCCTGACCGGACGGAAAACGGGAAGGGCCTCGGGTGCTACATGTTCACGCTGGAAGATTTCGAACACTGGTTCCGGCTGAGCGATCAATTGAGCGCGAAAGGCGCCGCGGCTCCCCATCTGGTTTCATCGGCGGACATTTTCCCTGACGCGTTTTGGTCGGGCTTCCCGGTGGTCCTGATGCGCTACTCGACCTTGGAACAATTGGGGCCGGAAGCATTCGCGCCAATGGTGCGGCCGGATGTGAAATTCGGCTTTACGTCGGAAGATACCAGCTTTTTCTATAAGGCGCATGTGGCGGGCCTGAAGTTCGCTGTTGACATGCGCGTCAAGGTGCCTCATCTCAAATTGCGGGCAATCGAAGCTCAGTACTTGCCTGGAGTCACACGCGAAGAGGTACTGAAGGCTCAAGGCAAGCGGGCAGGGATTCCGGTACGGGAACCGGCGCCCGTGTAGAGCAAATTTCGGAGTTGCGGAGGGTTCCGGCCGGAATCGTTCGTAATGTAGTGCCGAATCACAAACGGCGGCTTTCGCGAAAGGGCCGCTTTCGATTGGGAAACCAGTCGAGAGCGGTCCTTTTCCGTTTGTGGCTCTTGTTTTTGGGAACGCCCTGCGGGGCAGATAGGAGAAACGAAAAGATGCAATTCGCAATTCAATTCGGCGTGGGGCTCGTGGCCCTGCTCGTCATGCTGCTGCCCGCGCTGGCTCACAAACAACACTGGAACGTCGTTCAAGAGGACTGGAAATATCCGCTACGGATTATCTTCGGCGTTCTTCAGTCCGAACTCGGATCGTCCATCCTCTACACGACGCCTCCGTTTACACCTTCGGCAACGGCGTTGACTGCGGCGCAAGCGAAAGGCACGTACTCGCAAATCGCTCAGATCACGTTCGCCGATGGGGACACGTCGCAAATCTTTACTCACAACTGGGGGTTGCCTGCCTCCTTCCCGACGTGGACGCTCCCGCAAATTCAATACTACTGGCTCTCTCAGACGGCCTCGCCCACTTCGTTTGCATCTCAGTTGACCTTCGGAATCACTAATACGAATTCCGTTCAGGTGAACAAAACGAGTGTCGGTGTTGGGTCGGGTGGCGTGGTCGCGGTCATCCTTCGCAGGGGTGATGGGCCTTGGGCATAAGGGGGTGACGCATGGCCTGGAGCACAGTAACAACCGAGATCCAGAATCCAGCGCGCCGGAAAGGTAGAAACATGGCGAAACGTCACCTGACACCGAAGCAGATCAAGCATTTCGGCACAAAGCGTCAGAAAGCTGCGCTGAAGGCGAAGCGGAGCAAGAAGCATCGCCCTGCCACAAAGAAACGTAGCAACCCTCACCGAAAGGCTGCTGCTAAACAGTCCTCGCATCGGCCGCGCACAAAGAAGCGTGCAACACCGAAGCGTCGTAACCCCGTGGCCGAGATCATCTCTTGGACGGCGGGCAATCCAGCACGAAAGAAAGGTAAAAAGCACATGGCGCATACAAAGAAAAAAGCGAAGTCCAGCGCCCGCAGAAATGCTGGACGCTCGCACAAGAAGCCGATGACGCGGCGGCGGCATCGTAACCCGGCTGGCCTCGGCCGTCCGATGGAATGGGTACAAGGGGGCGCGGGTGTTCTGGCCGGCGTGCTCGGTACTCGGGCACTCCCGCAAATGCTCCTCGGGGCAAGCAACACCGGCCCGATGGGGTATGCGGCAAACGCGGTTGCGGCGCTCGCTCTCGGGTGGGCGGCTCACATGGTATTCAAAAAGCCGATCATCACGACGGCTGTTGTTGCCGGTGGGTTCGCTTCCTTGTTCTCCCGTGTGATTGCAGATAAGACGCCCTATGGCGCTCAGTTCTCGCTTTCGGGCCTAGGCGATTGGGGCCTGGGGTTGTATCAGAAAAGCAACTCCAATCGGCCGCAACACCTCGTCAACGGCCGGCCCGGTACGCCGGGTAGTTCGATGTTCGCGTACGGGCCGGGCGCTCCATATGCCGCGGCAAGTCTGCCGTCAACCATGAATGCCGGC
>Ga0210402_10000521_pt1 | contig 42705 bp, 44 predicted proteins | sample IncBWC7MmetaG_FD_161055 | JGI IMG/M metagenome (GOLD analysis project Ga0210402, IMG submission 161055) | Forest soil microbial communities from Barre Woods Harvard Forest LTER site, Petersham, Massachusetts, United States - Inc-BW-C-7-M | ecosystem: Environmental > Terrestrial > Soil >...
CGTTCGCGATCTCTCCGAGGTCTGCCTCAGGATGCGCTCGTTGAGATCGCGAACGCGGGTGAAGATGAAGGTCGTCTCGCCGGAGGCGAAGGAGATCTTCTCGGCGCGGCGGAAGATGATCTCGCCATACCTCCGCCAGTCCTCTTCGCTCGATTCGGTGGTGAAACCCTCCTCGGTCAGGCGGGCCATGAGGCGGCGGGCCGGATCGGAATCCGAGGGCGATTCGGGCGGCCGTTCAGCTTTCAGCTCTTGCATACTTTTCAACGAGCCGGATCAGATCCGGAAAATCGAATGGCTTCATGAGGTAGTCATCGGCGCCGCACAAGCGCGCTTTCTCGGCGATGTCGCGATCGCCGGAGAGGACCACATAGGGAATCGACCGCGTCTCATCGTGCGATTTCAAGGCGTTGCAAAGTGCCGAGCCGCTCATCCCTTTGATGGTGAGGTCGGCGAAGATCATCTGCGGGAGCATCTCCTTTGCGCGCAACAGCGCCGTGGTGCCGTCCGCCACGACCTGGCAGTCGCGCCCGTTGCGCTGCAGGACCAGCGCAACCAGCCGCCCTACCTGCGGATCATCTTCTACGATGAGTATCAACGTTGCCCCTCTATTCGAAACGCACGCGCACACGCTTGCGCAGATGACCACCAACGGCGCCGGCGAGACAGCCGGCCATGTTCCACCCTGCATCTTCCCACCCCGTCACGCGCGTCGGCAGAGCGCTCTGCCACGCCACCAGCCCCAACGCAAATGTCACGCCTACTGCCAGGGTCAGCAGATACGTGCGGAGACGGCGGTGCTCTCCCCCATCGAAGGCAAGAAAGGCCAGCACTCCCCACGGCATGAAGAAAAGCACGTCGGCAATCTGCTGCGCCATGGTCGCCAGCAGCGCGTCGTTCGAGAGCGCGCCGCGGTCATAGCGATGGATGAGCGAAACGATGTCCGCGACGGTGAGTTGCTGGCGGAGATAGGCCCGCCCGGAAAGGAAGGCGATCAGCGCCGCCATGGCGATCGAGACGGCGACGAGCAGAACGATCGTCATCCATCGAGGCACACGGAAGGTGCGAATGTCCGGCTTCCCCACGTTTGCGATTAGACCATGGGCGGAGAAAAAACCTGCGGTCCGCCCCGAGCATCGCCGCTTGGCCGCCCAAGGTGGTCCAAACTTGACCACCCATTCAGTAATTGACCCCGGCAAGTTCCTCTTAAGGGTCAGAGGGTGAGCCACACTTATGGCCTGCCTTCTTCGCCTTCCCTTTGTTTTCAATTACTTAGACATGTCACAAAATGGTGGCAGCCCAGTTGCTCTGAGAGCGGCAAGTCATCAATCGCCATTCAGTCTTTTCACTTCTTTTTCACACTAATCTTGAGGAGAGGACATCGTTCATGAAGAAGGCTCTGGTATTCGTCTTTGCAGCAGCGCTCGCAACCTCCGTTTTTGCTCAGAACAATCAAGGCGACGACAACGGCAATGATGCCAACCATGGAAATGGCCATCACGAGTTGAACGGGCCCGGTAACGCCGGAGGTCAGGCCGCCAGAAGTTCAAACCTCACCTACCACACCGGTGGCAAGGTGCTCCGCAACGCGCACGTCGTGATGATCTTCTGGGGCTCGTTCCCAGCCGGCTACACCACGAACATGCAGAACTTCCGGAACCAGTTCGGAACGACCGGCGAGTTCAACACGATCACCCAGTACAGCGGCATCGATGACGCGACCGGAACGACCGGCGCGATCAATCTGACGAACCTCGCCGGAAGCGGGAGCGCGGACTACTTCGACACCTCCACGCCTCCAACCAATTGCACGGATGCCATCGTTCAGGGTGAAGTCAAGAAGGTCATCACCGCACAGGGCACGACCGACTACAGCGCCATCTACGAGGTCTTCATCCCGAGCGGTTCGTACTCCTCCGACGGCTCGTCGACCTCCTGCGGCGGACCGAATCTGGCGTACTGCGCCTATCACTTCTACTACACCGACGGCGCCGGCAAGCATGTGAAGTACTCGATCGAGCCGTGGGCTGGATGCTCGGGCTGCCAGGCTTTCGGCAACACATCGCTCGACCAGGAGCACTTCGTCTGCCACGAGACCCGTGAGGCCGTCACCGACTCCCTCGGCAACGCGTGGTTTGACCGTTCGGGCAACGAAGCCGACGACAAGTGCGCGTGGAACCCGGCGCCGTTCATCGGCACCGGCGGCTTCGGCTATCAGTACGAGTGGTCGAATCTCAACAGCGGCTGCATCAGGACCCGCTGATCTCTCTCTCTCTTCGGCACGAAAGGCCCCGCGCAAGCGGGGCCTTTTTCATTTCCACCCGGTCTTGTTCATTCAAACAACTAAAGGTGAGGGACACGTTCATGAAGAAGGCTCTGGTTTTTGTTTTTGCGGCATCGCTTGCGGCCTCGGCATTCGCTCAGGGCAACAGCCACGCCGGGGTGAACAGCGGGGCGGGCGGGCTCGCCAGCGCTGAAAACCTCGTCTATCACGCCGGCGGCAGGGTCATCCGCAACGCGCACGCGGTGATGATCTTCTGGGGCTCGTTCCCCGGCGGCTACACCACGAACATGCAGAACTTCCGGAACCAGTTCGGAACGACCGGCGAGTACAACGTGATCACCCAATACGGCGGTATCGATGACGCCACCGGAACGGTGGGCCTGATCAACCTGACGAACCTCGCCGGAAGCTCGACCCCTGACTATTTCGATACGTCCACGCCTCCGACGAACGTCACGGACGCCCTTGTCCAGGCGGAGGTCAGGAAGGTCATCCGGGCGCACGGATCGACCGATTACAGCGCCGTCTACGAGATCTTCATCCCAAGCTCGTCGTATTCGTCGGACGGTTCGGCGACCTCCTGCGGCGGGCCGAATCTGGCGTACTGCTCGTATCACTTTTACTTCACCGACGCCGCCGGCAAGCACGTGAAGTATTCGATCCAGCCATGGGAGGGGTGCGCGGGCTGCCAGGCCTTCAACAACGCCTCGCTCGACGAGGAGCACTTCGTCTGCCACGAGACCCGTGAGGCCGTCATGAACCCGATCAACAATGCATGGTTCGACCCTCAAGGCAACACAGGCGACGACAAGTGCGCCTGGTCTCCGCCGCCGTTCATCGGCACCGGCGGCTTCGGTTACCAGTACGAGTGGTCGAATCTCGCCAGCGGCTGCGTGAAGACGCGTTAAAAGCATTCAACCACAGAGGCACAGAGATCACAGAGAAAGCAAGGATGAGGGCGGAGGGATGAACGCGCCGTTTGATTGATTCTTCACCCTTCCGCCTTCATCCTTGCTTTCTCTGCGTCTCTGTGCCTCTGTGGTTAGATTTTCTTGTTTCAGTGCGCCTTAGGCCGCGAGGAGTCCCAGGTCTTCTCGTTCTCAGTGATGTCGAAATAGACAGTCCGCTCAGAGTGATCGGCCAGCTCGATCTTCACTACCTCATAGCGCCGGAGCGTGGCCCCCTCGCCCGCGTGGGCGATCCCGCCTCCCTGCCGGCGAAATCGGCCATACCGGCCGTAGATCCAGTTGTTCTGGAAGTCGATCCCCTCGTTGGGCGCATCTGCCGGCACCATCACCGCCGTCTCGGGCGAGTCCCCCGTGTGGTCCACGAGCGCGGCGGCCGATACCGCGGCCGGCGGGGCGGCCACCGGCGCCGCGGGATGAGGCGCAGTCTGCGGTTTCATTACGCACGCCGCGGCCGCAGCGGCGATCATAAGGACGAATTTTCGCATGCGTCGCATCAACGGCCAGGCTGCGATAAATCTTCCGCCAGCCGGACGTAGGCGTCATACCGGGCGCGGCTCAACTCCCCCGCCTCCGCGCGCTCTTTCACCGCGCAGCCGGGCTCGTGGAGGTGCGTGCAGTCGTTGAAGCGGCAGTACTCTCCAGGTTCCGCGAATTCAGGGAAATAGTCTGGCAGCGTCTCCGGCGTCAGGTTCCAGAGACCGAACTCGCGGATGCCGGGCGTATCGATGAGATAGGTATCGCCGCCTAGGTCGTGAAGCGTCGAAGCGGTCGTCGTATGGCGCCCCGTCCCACGCTTGTGCAGCTCGCCCGTGACGATGTCCAGGCGCTCGTCGAGCGCATTCAGAATGGACGACTTGCCGACACCGCTGTGGCCGACGAGCGCGCACGTTTTCCCCTCGACCAGGGCGCGAAGCTCGGCGAATCCCTCCCCCGTTTTGATCGAGCACGCCACTACCGGCACGCCGAGGGCGCGGTAGGGATCGAGCGCGGCAAGCTCGCGAGGGCGTTCATCGGCGTCGAGCAGGTCGATCTTGTTTACGCAGATGCCCGCCTGGGCACCCCCTCGCTGGATGGCGATTAGGAAGCGGTCGATGAGCCGCGGACGGAGCGGCGGCGCTTTCACGGAGACGACGTGGATGACGACGTCGATATTGGCGGCGATGAGCCGTTGCACCTGCGGATTGAGAGGATCGGGACGCGAGAGCACCGTGCGCCGCCGCAGTACAGCAGCCAGCCGGCAGCCGCCCTCCGATGTTTCCGTCACGACGCGATCGCCGACCGCCAGGGCACTCTTCTGCCGCTTGGCCAGTTCCGGAGGAACGGCGCAGTCGAATTCGCGCTGCTCATGAAAGAGCCGGCAGCGCCCGCTGCCGATCGAGATGACCATGGCGGCATGGTGCGGATCGACATCCACGGCCGCTCCCCAGGCGCCGGTATCAAACGGATCGTCAGCGTCCGTCACGGCTTTACGTCGTTTGCGGCCTCGGCGGTTGCTCGCCGGTTCCTCCCAATCCTCAGTTACGCGCCCGCCACGTCTTCTCAAGTGCACCTCGTTTCAGCCGGCAGTGTAAGATGCCGAGGGTCCAACATATGTCCCGAGTCGAGAAACCCTACGTCCTCCTGGCGGATGACGATGACGCCACATGTACGCTCATCACCGCCCTGCTGCATCGTGACTACAACGTCGAGGTCGCGCTCGACGGGCAGGAAGCGATCGATCGCCTGCACACGCGCCGATACGCGGTCCTGCTCCTCGATCTGCGCATGCCGAGCGTCGACGGGTTCGCGGTGCTCGACTTTCTGAAGGAGCATCAACCGGCGATGCTTGTGAACGTTCTGGTCGTGACCGCCGCGCTCACGAATCGGGAGACACAGCGCGCCGAGTCGTACGGAGTCTGTGGAATCGTGCCGAAGCCGTTCGAGGTCGAGACGCTGCTCGCGGCCGTGAAGCGATGCATCTCGCGTTGATGAAAGAGCTTTCAACCGCGGAGGCGCAGCGCGGCGGTAGCCGCGCTGTGCCTCTGTGCCTCAATGCTTAACGCTTTTTTCGAAGGTCTTACTGCACGCCCTCGTGGAACGGAATGAGCGGATCGATGTCCACCGGCACGTTCCCGGCAGCATCGAGCGCGTTGCGCAAACTGGCGGGCATCTGGTCGTATCGCTTGAACCAGCTCTCCGCCCGGGCGCGGTCGCCAGTGGCCTCGATCTCGAGCAATTCCTTCGCCAGCGAGGCCATCACCTCGGGCATCTTCACGTAATCGATGACGTAGCGCCCCGACGCGTCGCTGGTGACGGCCCCGTTCTCGGCGAGGTAGTTAAACTCCATCATCTCCGCCCGCCCATGCGCCTCGGCCGTACCGAACCGGACGGTCCGGAAGATCCCGGCGACGTACGAGGCGTAGTACTCCTCGAGTCTCTCTTTTGGCAGCGCACCGTGGTCAACCAGCCACTTGAGGCCGAACATGCCGGTGACGTCGGCCTTCGCTTCCTCCAGTCCCGAGTACGCCGGCCCGATGGCCTCGCGAATGTCAACGTGTTGACCACCCTTGCGCGCGAACGCCGGCCCGAGGCCGTGACAGATCTCGTGCATCATCACCGCCGCCAGATACCCCTCGCCGGAAGCCTGCGCCGCCTGGTCGGGACGCATCACCAGCTTGGCCACGGGAAGGATCACGTAGTTGACGCGGGCGTCCGTGAAGTTCTTGAAGAAGATCTTCTTCGATCCGACTTTCTCGTGAATCCGCGGATCGTTCGGAAGATTGTCGGCCGCGGCCTGATATCCGTGCCGCAGGTCGCCCGCCCGGAACGGCGCGTCCATCACCTCCATCGGCGTCTCCAGGCCCTTCTTCGACGGCCGATCCTCGGCGACGAGAGGGAGAGAATCCTGAATGTCGGGGACATACTTTTTGAACACGGCCAGCTTTGCCGACTCGGTCTCATTCCGCACCAGGACCGAGGCGCCGTATGAGGTCTTCACGCCGAGGAGATCGTCGAGATAGGTTTCATACGGAGCAAAGATCAGATCGAACTTCGGATCCTTCAGCCGGACCCACGCCAGATCGCTCGGGTAGTAATCGTCGGTCAGCAACGCCTTCGCGCGCAGGCGCAGATAGTTCGCAAAGGCCTTGTCGTCGCTCGCCGCCGCGGCCTTGCGCAGGTGCTCCGCTGCCGGCTCGAGCCAGCGGCGGTATTTCACGTGATACGGCGTCGTCTTCAGCGTCAGCGGGTTGCGGCTCACCAGTTCGACGACGGTGCGCTCGTCGTAGATGGCTTTCTTCTCGGCGGGATGGGTCTTCACATACGCCTCGATCTCGTCGCGCGAGACGCCCTTCGGCAGCAGGCTGCGTCCCGGCGGCATCGGCTCGCTGCCGATGAAGGGCTCGTTGTGATTCAACAGATCGAAGCGGCTGCCGTTGATCCAGAGGTAGTGCCTGGCTGCCTGCAGCTTCGGATCAGTGGCACCGGCCAGGCTGTTGTAGAGCGCGACGTTCTCCGGGTCGTTCTGACGCCAGAAGATGTTCTCGAGATCGCGGCAGGCCGCGATCATCTCGTCGACGACGCGCTTCTCCCGCGCGGACATCCCCGCGTAGGTGAACGGCATCTCCACCTTCTGAAAGCGCGCCATCCGTTGCGCGACGTCGGGCGCGACCTGGGAGGGATCGAGAGAGACAGCGGCGAGAACGAGGAACGCGAGCGTTTTCATGGGCGGCGATTCTAGCCCGCAAAAGGCTTTAACCACAGAGACACAGAGATCACAGAGTTTTTTCTCTGTGTCTCTGTGGTTAAAGCTCTCTTTGTTCCTACGTCCTTCTCGCCCGTAAGGAGCTCTCGAACTCCGCCGCCGACACCGGCTTGCTGTGCAGGAATCCCTGCACCACCTCGCAGTTCTCGCGCCTCAGAAACGCCAACTGCGCCTCGGTCTCGACGCCCTCGGCCACCACGCGCAGATTGAGGGCGCGCGCCATCGAGATCACGGCGGTGATGATGGCGCCGTCGTTCGTGCTGTCCGAAAGATCGCGCACGAAATTCTGGTCGATCTTCACCGTATCGATCGGGAAGCGCTTCAGGTAGCTCAGCGATGAATAGCCGGTGCCGAAGTCGTCGATGGAGATACGCACCCCCATCTGCCGCAGCCGTTTCATCACCGCCAGCGAGATATCGGCGTTCTGCATCGCCGTCGACTCCGTGATCTCGACGTCGAGCAACTCCGGCGGATAGTCGTGATCCGTCAGAATCTTCTCGATCATGGTGATCAGGTCGCGCTGTTGGAACTGCCGCGCCGAGAGGTTCACGGCTACGCGCAACGGTCCATGCTCGGCGTGCCAGGACTTCATTTGCTGAACAGCGGTGCGCATGACCCACTCGCCGATCGGCAGAATGAGCCCGCACTCCTCGGCGATGGGGATGAAGTCGTCGGGCGGCATCAGTCCTTTCTCCGGATGATTCCACCGGATCAGCGCCTCGGCGCCAACCACGCTGCCGGTGAGCAGGTTCGTCATCGGCTGGTAGTGGACGACGAACTCCTCCCGCTCGAAAGCGTGGTGGAGACTGCGCTCGATGAGCAGCCGTTCCGAGGTCTTCTCCATCGACGTCGCCGTGGCGAACTGGAAGTTGTTCCTCCCCGCTTCCTTGGCGCGGTACATCGCTCCGTCTGCGCGTCTGAGCAGCGTCTCGGCATCGAGTCCATCCTCGGGCGAACGGGCAATGCCGAGGCTCGTCGTGATGTACAGCTCGTGACCTTCGATCACCATCGGCTGGGCGATGGCATCGAGCAGCTTCTGGGCGACGATGGCGGAGCTGCCGGCCTCTTTGATGTCGGTGAGCAGGATCGTGAACTCGTCACCGCCCATGCGCGCCACCGTATCGTCCGCGCGAATGGAGAGGACGAGCCGCGTTGCCACTTCCTGCAGCAGCCCATCGCCGACGGTGTGGCCGAGGGAGTCGTTCACCAGCTTGAACTGATCGAGATCGAGGAACATCACCGCGGCCGCGGTGTGATGTCGCTTGGCGTGCGCCAGGGCGATGTCGATGCGGTCGCGGAAGAGCAGCCGGTTGGGCAGACCGGTCAGGGCGTCGTGGTACGCCTGATACTCCATCTGCTCCTGCGCCGTCTTCCGGTCGGTGATGTCGACGATCGTCCCCTCGAGAACGACGCCGTCGAGCAGGGTCATATTTTCGATGACCCAGACCGGCGTTCCGTCGCGGCGCCGCATTCTCACCTCGACGTTGGACAGAACGCCGTGTTCTCTGATCTGCGCCATCAGGCGATTCCTGTCCTCCTCGGAGTTGTAGAGCGAGTAGGCCGTCTGCGCCAGAAACTCTTCGCGGTCGCGATAGCCGAACATCCGCGCGATGGCATCGTTGCCGTCGAGGATGCGGCCGTCGATCGTGCTGCGGTAAACGCCGGCCAGGTTGCGCTCGAAGAGAAGCCGGTAGCGCTCCTCGCTGTCGCGCAGCTTCAGTTCGGCACCGCGCCGCTCCGTGACGTCGACGGCGATCACCAGGCGCGACCGCCGCCCACCGGAGATGAATTCGAAGGAGACGACCTCGGCGTCGAAGACATGGCCATTCCGCTTGCGGTGCTTGAACACGCGCGGCTCATTGCGATCTCGGCGCGCCGTGAGCGCGCTGCGCAGGTTGTCGAGCTCCTCCGGCGGACGGATATCCTCGATCGTCATCCGCAGGAATTCGTCCTTGCCGTAGCCGTAGTGCTGCACCGCCGCCTCGTTCACGGCGATGAACGCCAGCGTCTCGTAGTCGTAAACCCACATCGGCAGCGGATTGCCCTCGAACAGGGTCCGGTAGCGATGTTCGCCTTCGCGCAAGGCCTGTTCCGCGCGCCGCCGCTCGGTGACGTCGGTTGCCGCGTAGACAATGCCGACCGGGGTGTTGCTGTCGTCCCGCACGAATGAGGAGGTGGCAACGACGTCGATGCGCGCGCCGGCAGCGGTGCGCCAGGCCATGTTCTGCTCGAGCACGCCGAGGCTGTGGAGGAGCTGGCCGGTGGTGAGGTTCTCCTCGGGGGAAACAATGCTGCGGATATGTTTCCCGATCAGCGCCGAATCGGGATAGCCGAGCATCATCGATGCGGCGCGGTTGGCCACGCGGATCTTGCCATCGAGATCGACGACGATCACGGATCCTTTCATCGTCGCCAGGATTTGCCCCGCCGCGTACTCCGGCGTCAGCTCGGCGAGCCGGTAACGCCAGATGGCGTGGGTGGCAATGGCGATGAATGCCAGGATGGCGATGAAGCCGAGCGGGAGGATGTCGATGCCGATCGAGGGGAGAAACTCGATGCTCGAAAGCATGGCCACCGTGAAGGCCACTACCAGCGCCCGAGCCCGCTTCCGCTCCATCCCCTCGCTCGACCGTGCGGCACGCCAGAGCAGACGGATCGCCAGCACGAACATCCCCGCGAAGATCACGGCCCAGGAGATGTTGTAGGGCGATCCGACCGGGTAGTAGCCCCAGTCGAAGTGCCGTACGCCGAGGACGATGTAGGGCGTGGCCAGCTCCAGCAGCGAGATGGCGCCGCAGAACACCCAGCAGAAGAGGATGACGTTCCGCAGGGCGCGCCGGCGGCTGACATAGGCGGCAGCGAAGTGGAAGACGGCGGCAGGCAGAATGCTCGCGAACGCGCTTGCCACACGGGCGAAGGCGAGGGCGTACGCGGGGCTGTCGGAGCCGTACATCAGGGCGAAGCACCCCAGCCACCCGCTGGCTCCGACGGTGATGATGAAGAAGAGATAGGTGACCAGCGTCGCCCGCGCCCGCGCCAGGACGATCACGCCGAGCGCAAGGATGGCCGCCGCCGTGAATAGCGTGGCCGTCGCCAGCGAGCCGGCCGCAGATCCGAAAGCTAGCAGGAGAGTGACCGCCACACGATTGATGTGTCAGTTTAACCGGTTCGGACGGGAGCGCCGATGTCCTGATTGGCCTTTCGGAGGCCATGCTTGGCCTTTCGGAGGCCATGCTTGGCCTTTCGGAGGCAATGATTGGCCTTTCAGAGGCCATGCTTGGCCTTTCAGAGGCCATGATTGGCCTTTGGGAGGCCGTGATTGGCCTTTCAGAGGCCATGCTTGGCCTTTCGGAGGCAATGAATGACCTTTCGGAGGCAATGATTTGCCTTTCGGAGGCAATGATTTGCCTTTCAGAGGCAGTGATTTGCCCTTCGGAGGCAATGATTTGCCTTTCAGAGGCAATGATTTGCCTTTCAGAGGCAGTGATTTGCCTTTCAGAGGCAGTGATTTGCCTTTCAGAGGCAATCATTTGCCTTTCGGAGGCTGTGAACGGTCTTTCAGAACATAGCGAGCAGCCGCGTCGCCGCCAACACGGGCGTCAGCAGCCGGCGGCGCCGCCCTGGTAGACGATCTTCCATTTGCCGTTCGGACTACGCTTCAGGATCACGTAATCGTGACTTTCGTAGTATTCGTTGGTGGCGATGACCTCGTCCGTACCGTCTTCGTCGAGATCGATCGTATCGAAGAACTCCATCGTCGTTGTGCTGTTTTCACTCGCGTTCTGGCGGAAGTACCAGACGTACTCGGTCCGGTAGCCGCCGGCGTCATCGGCAAGCGCGATCAGGAAAAGACGCCGCGTACTACTGAATTCTTTGCCCTTCGCTTCGAACGAGCCGATGAGGTCCCACTTCCCATCCTGATTCAGGTCGGTGGCGAACACCTCGGACTTCTCAATCTTCTCGAGAAAAGCCGGGGGAACGCCCTTTTGGCGGAAGGCATCACGTGCCAGCGCCAATAACGCCTTCTTCTCCTCCGCTGTCGCCTCGTGGCGAACCACCTTGCGTGGCGGCACGTGCAGCGATCCGACGGCGATCCCCCAGTAGTCGGGGAGAGGTGGTGAGAGGCTCGCGGCCATCGATTCACAGCCGAGGTTCGCCTCTTCATCGACGGTGGCGGTGCCGACATCAGCGCCGCCGGCAAGGGCGCGGTACTTGAGACCGTGCCGGTAGTAACGCGCGACGAAGTCGTCCGCAGTCATCCCCTCGTCCTGCGTCGGATCGGCGAAGGAGAGTTTCCAGCAGCCGGCGCAGGGGCCAGGCTTCTTTGTCACCATCGTGATCGGCTCGATGGCCATGCCATCCTCTTCCCCCCTGACCAACGCAAAGAGAACTTGCGGTTGGGGAGTCATCGAGACGGTAGCGGCGAACAGCGCAGCGGCGAAATGAAGCATTATTTGACCCTCGTCAACACCCGCGTCCCCACCCTCACCAGGGCGTTCTCACGTTCAATCCCATGGCGCTTGTCGAGGACCGACTGGCGGATGACGCGCATCATCTGGTCGAACTGATCCTCGACGCGGTCGATCGCTTCGCGGGCGTCTTCGATGGCCCGTTGCATGTTCAGGATCACTTCGACGCCGGCCAGGTTCACGCCGAGGTCGCGGGTGAGCGCCAGGATCATCTCCAGCTTGCGGATCTCGCTCTCGCCATAGAGGCGCGTGTTGCCCTGGGTGCGGGCCGGCTTGATCAGCCCTTCCCGCTCGTAGAGGCGTAGCGTCTGGGGATGGATGTTGTACCTCTCGGCGATCACCGAGATCATTACGTATCCATCTGCGCGTCGGCGGGACATGGTGTTGGTTACTGGGTTGCTCGGTTACTGGGTTGCTTGAGTTGCTGGGCGCCTTAGCAACCCAGCAACTCAGCAACCCCAGCAACCGCTTTACTTGTGCTCGTCGACGACTTCGGCGTCGATCACATCATCCTTCGTATCGGCGGTCGCTGAACCGGCCGGCTCACTTGCTCCAGGTGCCGACCCCGCGCCGCTCGCAGCGTTTGCGGAGGCGTTCTGGTACATCACCTCGGCGAGCTTGTGCGACGCGCTCGTCAGCGACTCCGTGGCCTTCTTGATGTTGTCGCTTCCGCCCGTCTCCATCGCCTTGCGCGCCTCGGAAATGGCATTCTCGAGATTGGTCACATCCGAGCCCGAGATCTTGTCCCGGTTCTCGTTGAGCATCTTCTCGACCTGGTAGACGAGCGAGTCGAGCTGGTTCTTGGCCTCGATCTCCTCACGCCTCTGCTTATCTTCCTCGGCATGCGATTCGGCATCGTGGACCAGCTTCTCGACCTCGTCCTTCGACAGACCGGAGGTGCTGGTGATGGTGATCTTCTGCTCCTTGCCGGTGCCGGTGTCTTTCGCGGAGACGGTCATGATGCCGTTGGCGTCGATGTCGAAGGTGACCTCGATCTGGGGCATACCGCGCGGCGCGGGCGGAAGGCCGATCAGGTGGAAGACACCGAGGAGTTTGTTGTCTTTGGCGAAATCCCGCTCGCCCTGGAGGACCTTGATCTCGACCGAGGTCTGGTTGTCCGCCGCGGTGGAGAACGTCTCCATCTTGCGCGTCGGAATGGTGGTGTTGCGCTCGATCAGCTTCGTAGCCACGCCACCCAGCGTCTCGATGCCGAGGGAGAGCGGGGTAACGTCGAGAAGGACGACATCCTTGAGGCCTGCGTCGCCGGAGAGGACGCCGCCCTGCACGGCCGCGCCGACTGCTACGACTTCGTCCGGGTTGACGCCCTTGTGGGGCTCTTTTCCGAAGAAGTCCTGCACCATCTTCTGCACCATCGGGATGCGGGTCGAGCCGCCGACGAGGACGACTTCATCGATCTTCTTCGGATCGACGCCGGCGTCGCTGAGGGCCTGCTTGAGCGGTCCCATCGTCTTCTGCACGATGTCGCCGATGAGCTGCTCGAACTTGGCCCGGGTGAGCGACATGTTGAGATGCTTCGGCCCCGACTGATCGGCGGTGATGAAGGGCAGATTGAGGTCGGTGGACATGGTCGACGACAGCTCGATCTTTGCTTTCTCAGCCGCTTCTTTGAGACGCTGCAGAGCCATCTTGTCTTTCGACAGATCGATGCCCTGGTCCTTGCGGAACTCTTCGATGATCCAATCGATGAGGCGGTGATCGATGTTGTCGCCGCCGAGGTGCGTGTCGCCGTTGGTCGACTTCACTTCGACGACGCCGTCGCCGACCTCGAGGACGGAGATATCGAATGTACCGCCGCCGAAGTCATAGACGGCAATGGTCTCGTTCTTCTTCTTGTCCAGACCGTAGGCCAGCGCGGCAGCGGTCGGCTCGTTGACGAGCCGCTCAACCTTGAGGCCGGCGATCTCGCCCGCGTCCTTGGTCGCCTGGCGCTGGGAATCATTGAAGTAGGCCGGCACGGTGATGACCGCGCGGTCGACCTTTTCGCCGAGGTAGTCTTCGGCGGCCTGCTTCAGCTTCTGCAGGATCATGGCGGAGATCTCCGGAGGCGAGTAGAGCTTCCCATCGACTTCCACGCGCGCATCGCCGTTGGAGGCGCGGGTCACCTTGTAGGGGACCATCTTCATTTCTTCGCTGACTTCCTCGTATTTACGGCCCATGAACCGTTTGATCGAGAAGATCGTGTTCTCAGGGTTGGTAACGGCCTGGCGCTTGGCAACCTGACCGACCAGACGCTCGCCGTTGCGGGCGAAACCGACCACCGAGGGGGTGATGCGGCTTCCTTCGGCGTTGACGATGACTTTGGGCTCGTTGCCTTCCATGACCGCCACGACGGAGTTCGTCGTACCGAGGTCGATGCCGATGATTTTAGACATTATGTTTTTCTCCTACTGATACTTACCGCGACCTTAGCGCGATGCCATCAGATTCTGTGTGCCTTGAAACCTGAGCGTAGCACAGTGATATTCCTGATGCGGGGTCTCGCGGTTGGGAGGTCGCGCGGTCTCGGGGTTGTCGGTTCTCGGTTGTCGGGTTGGCCCTTCCAACCGAAAACCGATAACCGACAACTTCTCAGCTAGCGCCGCGAGACCGCGTAACCGCGCGACCCCGCAACCGCGTCACGCAATGCCCGTACCTCCCCTCGCGTTATCATCGCCGTCCAACGGAGGGTTCTCGATGCTTCCCAACTATTCTCAGCAGCAACCGGCGTGGATCTCGGCGAGCACGGCGGAGATGGAACAGCGGACACGGGCATTCGTCCGTGCGGTCTACGGATGGATGTTCGGCGGGCTCTTGCTTACGGCGTTCGCGGCGCTCTGGGTCGTTCTTTCACCGGCACTGCAGCAGATCGTCCTCGGCACGCCGATGGTCCGGTTCGGGTTGATGATCGTCGAGCTCGGCATCGTCTTCTGGCTGTCGTTCAAGATCCGGACGATGGCGCCGAGCACGGCTGCTGCGGCATTCCTCGTTTACTCGCTGCTCAACGGTCTGACCCTGAGCGTCATCTTCTGGGCCTACAAGATCCCCTCGATCGAGATGGCCTTCGTGACCGCGGCCGGGATGTTCGGCGCCATGTCGATCTACGGGTTAGTGACGAAGCGCGATCTGACGTCGGTGGGCTCGTTCTTCTTCATGGGCCTGATCGGCATCGTCATCTGCAGCGTGGTCAATCTGTTCATCCGGTCGGACGGCCTGTCGTTCGTGATCTCGCTCATTGGCGTCTTCGTCTTCCTCGGCCTGACGGCCTGGGACAACCAGAAACTGAAGGTCATGGCCACCGCCACCGGCCCGCAGCAGGAGAGCTTCGCCGTGATCGGCGCGTTGATGCTCTACCTCGATTTCATCAACCTGTTCCTCTTCCTGTTGCGGTTGTTCGGCGGACGGCGCAGATAGCGCCTCCGGCGCGTTGTCGGTTGTCAGTTATCGGTTGTTTGTATGGGCTCGACGCTGTGTTAGCGGCGAATGTTTGGCGCGTGGCAGTTCGGTGGCGAGACGCCAGCGCTTCGATCAACCAAACGCGCGAACCACCGACAACCGATAACCGACAACGCGCGAAGCGCTACGGCTGCTTCGCCTGGATCTCTTTCACCAGGCGCACGAGGACCATCGTCATCTCGTGGAGCGAATGGATGACGCCGACCTCGAATGCCGACGGTGGCTCGCCGGCGGCGCATGCGCAGAAGTTGCACGGACCGCCGCGGCCGCCATCATGTTGTTCGAGAGGATGCCCGCAGGCACAGGAGTCTTTTGCCAGTTGCATCCGCAAAGGATAGACGCATTCCCCCGCCCCCAGACAACCGAAAACCGATAATCGACAACGCCCCGCAGACGCTCAAATGGCGTCTGCAATGCGCCGCGCGATCAGCGAGTAGCCTTCATCGCTCGGATGGAAGCGGTCGAACGACAGCCGGTCATGATAGGCAAAGATGTCCGACGTCTGCACGATCACGATTCGCGGGTCGGAGGCGAAACGCTCGACCAGCAATGCGTTCCAGTTGTTGACGAAGGGCGTCAGCATCTTCCCGAACGGCGTGGTGATGAAGGGGTTGTAGAGTCCGATCACGAAGATCCGCGCGGATGGGTTCACTCCGCGGATCGTCCGAACGCTCCCCTGGAGGCGATCGAGCGTTTCCTTCATGGCGCGCTCCGGATCGCGCGGCTGCACGTTGCGCCAGTTGGCATCGCCCCAAAGGTCGTTCCCGCCGATGGAGACGATGACGACGTTCGACTGCGCCACGAGCGTCTGCACGTTGGCACTGGTGAGCTGCTGTTCCAGATCGCGCGTCCGGGCCCCGTTGACGGCGATGTTGACGATGTTCTTCGTGTCGACATGCCGGCGCCTGAGCTCATCGACCAGACGTCCGCCGATGCCGAGTCCGGACTCGTCGCCGGTCCCGCGCCCGAGGGAATCGCCGAGGATGATCGGCGCAACCTGCTTGTCCGGCGCCGATACCGCGACGCGCGACCCGGGCTGGATCGCAACGGAAGTACCGGTGTCGCCGCTCAGGAATGAGTAGAATCCAACGCCGAAGAAAATCACCGCCACGAGCGCGGCAGTGAGCGGCAGGTACCAGACGAGGAAACGGCGCATCTGATGAACGATAGCAGTTGTCTGAGAACTTTCACCACAGAGGCACAGAGAACACAGAGGCTCTGCTTTCTCTGTGATCTCTGTGTCTCTGTGGTGAAAGCCTTCGACCTGAAGGCGGGCCGGCGATGATCCCCACCCTCACCGCCACGAACCTGACCAAGATCATCGGCGACAAGACCATCGTCGATGACGTCTCGTTCGAGTTGCAGCGCGGCGAGATCTTCGGTTTCCTCGGGCCCAACGGCGCCGGGAAGACGACCACGATCCGGATGCTGGTGGGCCTCATCCGTCCGACAGCCGGCAGAGTGACCATTTGCGGATTCGATCAGCGCCGGCAGTTCGAGGACGCCATGCGCTGCGTCGGCTGCATCGTCGAGAACCCCGACCTCTACCGCTTCATGACCGGCCGCGAGAATCTGGAGCACTTCGCGCGGATGCTGCGCGTTTCCTGCAGCGAGATTGCCCGAGTCGCCGAGCTGGTGTCGCTGGCACACCGCCTCGACCAACGCGTCGGCACCTATTCTCTGGGAATGCGACAACGGCTCGGCATCGCCCAGGCGCTCCTCGGCGATCCGAAGCTGCTCATCCTCGACGAGCCGGCCAACGGCCTCGACCCCGCCGGCATCCGCGAGATCCGGGAGCTGCTCCGCCGCCTGGCGAACGAACGGCAGATGAGCATCTTCATCTCATCGCACCTGCTCGCCGAGATCGAACTGACCTGCGACCGCGTGGCCATCATTCACAAAGGCCGCATCCTCCGCGAAGGGACCGTCCGCGAACTGATCTCCAGCCGCCGCGAGATGGAACTGCGCGTCGACGACGTCGCCCGTGCCGGCGCCATCGCCACGGAACACAACCTCGCCTTCCGCACCGACACCGACCGCATCTGGATCGCCATCGAGGAGACGGATACGCCGCCGCTCATCGCCGCGCTGGTGCAATCGGGAGTCAACGTCTTCCACGCCCAGCGCCGGACCCAGTCGCTGGAGGATATGTTCCTCGAAGCAACGGGCGGCGAGAGTGTGGACTAGGCCGGCACGGCCGGCTGCGCTGGTTGCCCAAGGCTCGGCCACCGCCTTCGCTACATTGTTCTGCCGCGCAGACCCCCTTAGGGAAACTGCCGGCTTCCGGCTATCCTGACTGCGGGGAGAGACGTGACCGAGATTACGCCCACTGCGCCGGTTTTTACGGTCCGCTCATGACAGGTGTAGCGAGGAGCCACCTTCGAACGGCTTGGGAGCTCCTCGAGCATCATTGGGCAGCGTTCCTCCTCGCGCAACTCACGATCGTAGCGGCCTGGGTCGCTCTCGAAATCGCGGTCGTCGCGGCCCACCGGTCGGGCATTCCGGCGGTGGCCTTTTGGCCGCTCTGGTCGTGCCTGCACCTTGCGTTTTTCTGGGTCTTCTGCGGGCTCATGGCGGGCATTCACCGTATGGCCCTGCAGGCCGTTGACGGCGGTATCCCAACATTCGCAACCGCGGTCGGCAGCTTCAACCGGAGCAACACCTACCTCTTCACGTCGCTTCTCTACTGGGTGGCGGTGACCGGCGGCCTTGTCCTTGCCGTCGTTCCCGGCCTGGTAGTGGCGGTTACGTTCGCTCCATTCCGGTTTCTTCTCGTCGAAGGCACGCAGAATGGCCTGTCGTCGCTTCGTGAAGCAACATTGCTCTCGGCTTCGCATCGGTGGCGGATATTCCGCACGCTTTCTGTTTCTGCGGCGCTCAACCTCGGGGGCGCGGCCTTCCTCGGCGTCGGCCTCCTCGTGACGTTCCCACTCACTGTTCTGCTTCGCGCCAGCCAGTTTCGCGCCTTGCAAGACCTCTCACTACCCACGATACGATGCGCGCCGTGATCATCCCCCTCGTCCAGAACGAAACGCTGAAGATCCTTCGCCGCAAGCGGTTCGCGGTGGTGGCGGCGATTCTCTTCGCCATCATCGCGCTGGTGACCTATTCGCAGTACCGCAGGCTGCACGAACAGCGCAATCAGAACTGGCGCGCCGAGATCCAACAGCGGGTGGCGTCGATGCAGAACACGCTGCGGCGCGGACGGATCAACGAGACCTGGGCGCGGTCGATGCGGGCGGAGATCAACCGGCTGCAGTTCTATCTCGATCACGACATCGAGCCGAACAAGCCGACCGCGCCGATCTTCGTGCGCACCTTCGCCAACGTTGCGGGCTTTCTCCTGCTCCCCTTGCTGGTGGGCATCCTCGGCAGTGACATCGTCTCGGCCGAGAATGCCGAGGGGACGGACAAGCTGCTGCTGACGAGGCCTGTGCGGCGATGGAAGGTGCTGACGGCGAAACTGATCACGCTCTGGACCTTCGCCACGCTGACGCTCTTCACCGGCGCGGTGCTCGCATACTCCGTCTCCGCGCCGTTTCTGCCGCGAGGCGGATGGACGGCGCCGACGTTCACCGGCTTCTCCATCGGCACCGGCTCCTTTCAGATCGATGCCGTTCGCCAGCTCCCGCTGTGGAAAGACACGCTGATCGCCTACGGCCTGGAGTGGTTCGCGCTGCTGACGGTGGCCTGCATCGCCCTGCTGCTGTCGGTTCTCTTCAAATCGAGCGCCGCCGCCATCGGAACTATGCTGGCCTCGCTGATCGGCGGCACGATCCTGACCCGCATCAGCCCCGACTGGATCGCCGGCAAATACCTCTTTGTCAGCGCGCTCCCGCTGGCCGACTACTACACCGGCGAACCGCCTCCGTACGATGGGATGTCGATGCTCTTCTGCATCGGACTGCTCGGTGCGTGGGCGATCGTCGCCACGACGATTTCGTACGTGGTGTTCACACGAAGGGATGTATTCGGGTGATGCGCTGGCTGCCGATCACCATCGTTCTCCTTGCCGCGTGCAGTGGCGAAGCACCGACGACTGAAACGACCGACACGCGGATACCGCTCTCCGTCGAATACGTCCGCGAGGCGACGCTGAAGATCCACGCCAAGCCGGACGACGCCTCGCCCGTGGTCACGACCTACCAGCACGGCGAGTCCGTGTCCGTCCTTTCGCGGCGCCGTGCCTGGGCCGAGGTGCGCATCGCGGCAGGAAGCGGATGGGTCCACGGAGAAGAGCTGGCCGGCGCCGCCGAGGCGACGAAGGAAGCCGACAACACCAAGCCTCACTTCCTCCGCGCGCCCGAACCGGTCACCGAGCCCGGCGTGCACGGTAACATCGACCGGGAAGCCGACGTGAACACCGACGGCGTCGTGACCAACGTCCGCACCATCCGCAACACCACCGGCTCCGTATCACTCGAACAGCGCAACATCGCCGAGCTTCGCCGCGCGACGTTCTCCCCGGTGGTACGCCACGGACGGCGTGAGGCGTTCGTGTACGAGCATCGGGTGGAGTACTGAGGTTGCGCGGTCTCGGGGTGTTCGGTCGCAAGGTTCGCGTTTGTAAGTCGCAGAGTAGCGCCGCGAGACCGCGCAACCGCGAGACCCCGCAACCTCGCAGATCACGTCTCCCTGGCAGTAATCCACTTCTCTATACGCGGCGGTTCGTATTCACCGAGCTTGCGCAATAGCGCGGGAGGATCCGTATCGACGATAGCGATGGACCGAAACTGTGGGCGGACGAAGCCGACGTCGACGGCGCGGTCGAGGAACTCCAGGAGCAGACTGTAGAAGCCCTCGACGTCGAGAAAGCCGACCGGCTTGTGGTGGATGCCGAGCTGCGCCCACGTCCACACTTCGAAGATCTCCTCCAGCGTGCCGAGGCCGCCGGGAAGGGCGACGAAGGCGTCGGCCAGCGAGGCCATCTTCGCCTTGCGCTTGTGCATCGTCTCGACGATGTGGATCTCCGTCAGATTGCGATGCCCGACCTCGCGGTCCCACAGCGCGCGCGGGATCACGCCGATGGCCTTGCCGCCGTTCGCCAGCACCGCATCGGCGACCACACCCATCAGTCCGACGTGTCCGCCGCCGTAAACGAGCGCGATCCCTTCCTTCGCCAGCAGCACGCCAAACGAACGCGCTGCCGCCGCAAAGCGCGGATCGTTCCCCGCATTCGACCCACAGAAAACGCAGACGCTCCCGATCACAGCGCGCGGAATCCTGTCTCGCCGTCCGGAACCGGCTCGCGGTTACGGTCGAGCCGCGTTACCACCCACTGCTCCCCCCGCCGCTCGATCTCCGTCACCACCGACGCCCACATCCCATCGCTCGGATTCTCGCTCCACCGGAAGCGCATGCCGTTCGCCGGCGACAGCGCGCGCTCGCGAAGATGCGCCTCCGCCATCTCGATCAGTTCCGTCGGTCCCACGTGGTCACATGGCATGGGGACAGTTTAATAGTTGCTTGCTGAGTTGCTTGGTTGCTGCGTTGCTTGGTTGCTGCGTTGCTTGGTTGCGGGGTCTCGCGGTTGCGCGGTCTCGCAGCGCTGCGCCCACGGATCAAATCGGTATATTAGCCGCAGGGTTAGACCCGTCGGCCGCGACTCTCGCAAACCAACACCGCGAGACCCCGCAACCGCGAGACCCCGCAACCAAGCAACTCAGCAACCCTGCAACTGGAATTCAATCAAACGTCACACGTTACCCCCAAAACATGCCGCAGTTTCGATACGACATCCGCAACGTTGCCATCATCGCCCACGTCGACCATGGGAAAACCACGCTCGTCGACGCACTTCTCCGTCAGGCCGGCGCCGTACGCGCCAACCAGCAGATGGACGAGCGCGTCATGGACTCGAATGACCTCGAGAAAGAGCGCGGGATCACCATCCTGGCCAAGAACACGTCCATCCGCTATCTCGTCGACGAGCCCGACGCCCTCGGGCATCTCGTCCATCACGAGGCCACGCACACCGCCTCCGGCCACGACCTCCCGGCCGCCTTCATCCATCCGAACGAGGTGAAGATCAATATCGTCGACACCCCCGGCCACGCCGACTTCGGCGGCGAAGTGGAGCGCGTCCTGTCGATGGTCGACGGCGTCATCCTCCTCGTCGATGCCGCCGAGGGACCGATGCCGCAGACGCGGTTCGTGATGCGCAAGGCCCTCGGGTTGGGACTGCTGCCGATCGTCGTCATCAACAAGATCGATCGCCACGACGCGCGTCCGGTCGAAGTGGTCAACGAAGTCTTCGATCTGATGATCGAGCTCGGCGCCTCGGACGAGCAACTCGACTTCCCCATCCTCTACGCCATCGGCCGCCAGGGCATCGTGCGCACCAACCTCGAAGATACGACCGAGGACTGCCGGCCGCTGTTCGACGCCATCCTGAAACGTATCCCGCCGCCCCCCGGCTACGCCGACGCGCCGCTGCAGCTTCTCGTCTCCGCTATCGATTACAACGACTACGTCGGCCGCCTCGGCATCGGCCGCATCCAGCGCGGCAAGATCCGGCAGTCCGAGGATGTCATCCTCATCCTCCGCGACGGGACGCATAAAAAGGGACGCGTCACGAAACTGACCGCGTTCGAAGGATTGAAGCGCGAGGAGATCGAAGAAGCCTCCGCCGGCGAGATCGTGGCCATCGCCGGTTTCGCCGACGTCGAGATCGGCGAGACGTTCTCCTCGGCGGCCAACCCCGAGGCCCTCGAACCGATCGCCATCGACGAGCCGACGGTTTCGATGTTCTGGCTGGTCAACGACTCCCCGTTCGCCGGCACCGAAGGCAAATACGTCACCTCCCGCAACATTAAAGAGCGCCTCGACCGCGAGCTGCGCAAAGACGTGGCGTTGCGCGTCAAGGAAACCGACCTCCCCGACCGCTTCGAAGTCAGCGGACGCGGCGAGTTGCACCTCTCCATCCTCGCGGAGAACATGCGCCGCGAAGGCTTCGAGTTCGCCCTGTCGCGCCCGACGGTCATCCTCAAGGAGATCGACGGCCGCAAGAGCGAGCCTTACGAAGCGCTCGTCGTCGACATCGATGAAGCGCACGTCGGCGCGGTGATGGAGAAACTCCAGACCCGCCGCGGCGAGATGACCGACATGGTCAACCCCGGCTCCGGCCGCGTCCGCATCGAGTTCAAGATCCCCACCCGCGGCCTCTTCGGCATCCGCACCGAGTTCCTCACCGAAACGCGCGGCACAGGCCTGCTGTACCACACCTTCCTCGAATACGGCCCTTACCGCGGCGAGATCGCCGGCCGCAACCGCGGAGCACTGATCTCGAAGGAAGGCGGCGACACGACTGCCTACGCTATCGAGCCGCTCCAGGAGCGTACCGTCCTCTTCGTCTCCCCCGGCCTCAAGGTCTACGGCGGCCAGATCGTCGGCGAAAACTCCCGCGACGCCGACATGGTGGTCCAGGTCTGCCGCAAGAAGCACCTCACCAACATGCGCGCCTCCGGCTCCGACATGGCCGTCCAACTCACCCCGCCGAAGATCCTGACCCTCGAGCAATGCCTCGAGTGGATCGAGGACGACGAGCTGGTTGAGGTGACCCCCGAGTCGATCCGCATCCGCAAACGGATCCTCGATCACTCAATGCGGGTGGTGGCGCAGAAGAAGACGGCCGCGGGCAGCTCGTAGATATCTTCATCGCCCAGGTTGGTTCACGCGGAGGCGCGGAGACGCGGAGGGAGAAAGTCCGTTGGCGATTCTACGCAGGCCTTCCTTCAGCGTGATGCCGCCAAAATTGATGAGCAAGCCGACCGGTACGTTCATCAGACGAAGGTAGGTGAGGAGTTGCTTGCCGTGGACCGGGGCGAGCCTCTCAACGGACTTGATTTCGACCACCACACGCTCGTCTACCAGCAGGTCGACGCGGAAGGCGTTCTCGAAAACAAGCCCGTCGTAGGAAAAGCAAATTGGCTTTTGCCGTTCGACAGGAAGTCCGCGGACCACAAGCTCACGCTCCATGACGAGCTCATAGACCGACTCCAGCAGTCCCGGCCCAAGCTCCCGGTGAATCCTCACGGCGGAATCCACGATCAATCCCGTGATGTCATCGAGTTCATGCATGCCAGCCTCTCTCCGCGTCCTCCGCGCCTCCGCGTGAGCATCCCTCGGATCGAATGCGATCACTGAGGAATTCCACAGCGAGTGGAGAAATCCGGCCGAAAACTCCCAGGAATGGAAAATGGAACTACCAGGTGTGGAGCGGAATCACTTCTCGGCAATTGTCGTCAGTTGCGTGAGCACGTACTTCCAATGACCGTGCTGGCGCACGAAGACATCCGTCGACCGTTCCCTTGTCGTGAATGGCCGCCCCTGATAGGTGCCGGTGGTCACCGCGCGCGCTGTGACAATGGCAGTGTCTCCGTAGACCCGAACGCGCGTCTCGCCGAGCTCCATCGTCGAATGTGTCAGCGCACCGGACCTCACCACGTCCAGGAACGCCGACTTGGTGATGACATTGCCTTCCGGTCCGATGATCATCCAGTCATCATCAACGAGCGTTTCGAGTGACGCGGCATCCCCTTTGACCACGTTTCGTGCGAACAGTTGTTCCAGCGCGATCAGGTCCGCGGCTGCCGGTTCGTTTCCGATTGCCATGACATTTGCTCCGATGAGACAGGTAACCACCGTCAAAATAACATCAAGGTGAGTGCAGGGAAGGTATCTTGCGCACTCCTGGATCGACTACTGCCAGCACAGACTAGCGGCTCTTGGTTGATCTGGCGGTGCGCATCCCGCAGATGGAGGCCGTGGCGCGGAGAAGGTGGCGACGCGGGATGGGGCATTACGATCGCGCAAGTACCTGGTTCGGACTGGAGAGTCCGACCTACGTTTTCACCGCCCCGTCCCGGCCGGGATTCTTTTCTGCGCGCTGAATACGGTTCAAACGGCGCGCACCCTGGCTTCAACAGCTTGCCGGAACTGGCGGTTTGCCTCATCCGACACAAATAGCTGTGAGGGGAACAGGAAGGTGCCGTGCTCGTCGCTGAAAACCACCGGAACACCGCGCACAATCCGAAACGCCGAGACGTGTTCCCACGGCACACGGATATCGATGGCGGCGCCATGCCATTCGATACCCTCTTCCGAGATCACGCCCGACACCGCGCCATTCGTGGCGCGATCCCGTTTCCACGCGGTTCTGACCGCAAGCATCGGGACGATCACCGACGCGGCGAGCAGAAACAACCCCAGCGGGATCCGGCTGAGGTAATACAGCGGACGATCGAGAAATACCCGATACGCGGCGCCGGGGAGCGACGCGAGAACGAGCAATCCGAGCACAATCGCCGGCGCCCATCGCCACCCCGGATGCAGCAGCGCACGCTGAACGCGCAGAAAGTCACGCTTCTCAATCCGGCCGGCAAACGTGATCTGGTTCATGGAAACACGATACCGCCGTCTGGCCCCTTCACGGCCGGACCTTGCGTCTATGCGCCTCACTTCGGGCGCGATCTAGTGCAACGAAGGACCTACCGCGCCACCGGCGCGCTGAAGGTGACGTCGTCCTGAAAGATGACCCCGTTGCCCATGTCCCGGAAATTGTGGGGCGAGGGCATCGAGTGGCAGCCGGCGATGGTCTTGCCATCGTCTGTCTTCGTCTCGAACTGGTCGTCGCCGGTGAGGCGCATCGGCTGTTGGGAGCCGTTGAAGGCGGCATCGTAGATCTCGTTGTAGAGGGCGATCTTTCCCGGATGGCCCATCGGATCGTCGCCGAGCAGCAACTCCATCGCATGCAGGTTCCCGGCAGTGGCCAGCGCCTCGCGGTTCTTGGCACTGGCAAGATCCTCGGCACTGATCGGCACGTCCGAAAGGATGACGCGAATCTCGATCTTCTTCTTGTCGGACCGGCCCGGCATCGCGGTGGCGTAGACGTGCGTCAGTTTGATTATCTTGCCGTTGACGACCATCTTGCCGGTAACCGTGCCCGGATCTGCCGCGGAGACGGCCGGCGAAGAAAGAGTGAGGGCGAGCAGCATGGCGCAGCACATCTTCATGGAGTGCACCGTACACCCCAGGGGTAGCCGCGTACACACGGCGGGTTGACGCGTTTACACGGCTGGTTGACGCGTTCACACGACGGGTTGACGCGTTTACACGGTTGGTTGACGCGTTCACACGACGGGTTGACGCGTACACACAGCATGTTGACGCGATTACACCACGTGTTGACGCGATTACACCACGTGCTGACGCGTTCACACGGCGTGTTGACGCGATTACACCACGTATTAACGCGTTCACACGGCGGTGCGCACGGTGAACCGCTCGGAGGCGCCGCTAACCACCAGGTGCGCACCGTGAACGGGACGGCGCAAGCGTGAATCGGGGAATCGCATGCTCGACCGGTCGGTCATCTCCTGGCAATCGCAGACGGTCCGCCACCCGCCCGGACCAATTCGCCACAACTCCCTAACCGCGCAACGACTTCCGGCGTATGCAGTCCGCATGAAGACCGCACGCACGGCCCTGCTCGCTCTCCTCGTCGCCGCCTCGACGTCCGCCCAGATGTTCCGGGGGAACTCCGCCCACACCGCCGTCTATTTGCTCGATTCGCCCGCGCATGAAGGGCGAAACCTGGTTGGATTGCAATGGCGGTTTGCCACCGAGGGGGATGGCATCTCGTCGCCGGTGGTGGTGGGGGATCGGGTCTATGCCGGGAGCGGCGACGGACATCTCTACGCCCTCGACCGGCTCACCGGGGCCACGGTCTGGACATTCGATGCACGCAGTGCCATCCACTCGTCACCGGCCGCGGAGAACGGACTCGTTTTCTTCGCCACGCGTGATGGATCGTTCGTGGCCGTCGACACCGCCAGCGGAAGACAGCGATGGCGCGTGGTGACGGGGCCCGACAAGCCGCTGCCGTGGGGACACGAGACGGGCGACTACTACATCGCCTCACCGGTTCTGGCCGGAAATGGCGTGGTGATCTTCGGCGCGGGCGATGGGAGCGTCAATGCGCTCGACGAGAAGACGGGGAAATCGATCTGGCGTACCGACATCGGCGAGCGAATCCGCTCGACGCCCGCGGTCGCCGAGGGGCTGGTGTTCGTCGGGACCGTTCAGGGGCGGCTGCACGCGCTGGCACTCAAGGACGGAGCGCCTCACTGGACATTCGACACCGAGGGGACGAAGCTCGATTCGTCGAAATATGGGTATGACCGGCGGACCATCCAATCGTCGCCGGCGGTAGCGAACGGGGTGGTCCATTTCGGCGCGCGCGACGGCTGGGTCTACGCGGTCGGAGCGAGCGACGGCAAAGAGCGCTGGCGGTACGACCACCACATATCCTGGATCATCAGCTCCCCTGCCGTGGCGGACGGCGTGGTCTACGACGCCAGCTCCGACGGCGCATTCGTGCAGGCATTGGATGCGACGAACGGAACGGAGCGCTGGCGGACGAAGACCGGGGCGCCGCTCTGGTCGTCGCCCGCGATCTGCGGCGGCGTCCTTTACATCGGTGACCACGCCGGGTTTCTGCGGGCAATCGACAGGACGACGGGAGCGGAGCTCTGGTTCTTTCGCAGCGCCGGCGACGTTCTCAGCTCGCCGGTCGTCTCCGGCGATCTGGTGATCTTCGCGTCGAGCGACGGGAGTATCTACGCGCTCCATGTCGGCGACGTCGCGGTCCGGCGTGCCTATTTCCCGAGCGAAGGAGAAGAGCAAACCGTCGACAAAATGCTGACCAACCGCAAGTACGAGAAGCTCGATCCCGCCGGTGTGGCGGCGTTCCTTCGCGACAGGACGGCGGACCGCGCGGCCAGCGTTATCGTATTCAATACCGATCCGCCGGCGGAGATCATCCCGCTGCTGCGCCCGTACCTCGACGCCGGCGGCAAAGTGGTCTGGACCGGCATCCCGCCGTCGCTCTGGCCACCCGATCCGAAGAGCGGCAAGCGCACCGGGCTCGATCAGCTCGACTACGAGGCGCCGGGGCGGATGTTCGGCGTCGACCATGGGCGCGCTCTCTTCGACAAACGCGGCGTGCGGGCAACAGCGATCGGACAACGCTGGGGCCTGACCGGCTACTGGCGCGGCACCTGGGGCGTGGCCCCCTCGGCGGTCACCGAGGTCCTCGGCCTGGACGAATGGGGCCTGGCGGCGGCGTGGGTGAAAACCTACGGCGGGCCGGAAGGGACGGGACTGGTGCGTGTTCCCGGCGACGATCCAGTCAAGCTGTACTTCGTCGCGGAGTACCGGCCTGCGACGCGGTAGGCTAAATGAGGGCTTGCAATTTTCAGTCGTGGCGAGAACCGGCACAGACAAGAGTGTCTGTGCCACATCGGTCTCCCGAGTGGCTCGCCTGTCACCTGTAGTAAGGGTTTCTTTCGGCTACGAGGCCGTAAACACAGCCAGTGCCTGGCGCCGTGATCGCGATCCGCGCACGACCGCGCCGCCGGCCAGAACGAGCTCGAAGTCGCCGTGCGTCAGCGGCCGGACTTCCTGCACCGCGGCGCGGCGGACGATCGCGGAACGATGCACGCGCAGGAACCCCGCACCGTCGATCAGCTTCTCGATCTCGCCGATCTTTTCGCGCGCGGTGTAGCTCCGCGTCGCCGTGTGCACGAGCACGTAGTTGTCTTCCGCCTCGATCCACTGAATCTCTTCGAACGGAACGACGATGACCCGCGCACGGTCGCGGATGGTGATCGATGCATGACGCTCCGGCGTCACTTTCGGTGAGGCAATCCGGTGACCAATGGCGACAACCGCGGCGTAGGCAAGCATGGCCGGTACCGAATAGAACGCCAGTCCGACGACGAGGTTCCGCGCAAACGGCGCCACGCCGCGCCATAGCAGAGGCAGCCGTATGACGACGTTCGAGAGGATGACGAACGCGGCCCCGAAGGCGGCGTGAATAACGATGTTGCGGCGCGACGTCACCGTCCAGCGCTCCGCGGACCGGAGGATCCACGGCGTCGCCAGAGCCCACAAAGGAATGATGGCGACATCAGCGAGCGCCTCGGGGACAAAGCGGTCCATCCTGCCGATCGCAGCTAACCGCACCGCCACCAGTCCAACCGCGACGATGGCGATCAGAAGCCAAGACATGGCGATCTGAAGCGGACGAGGGAGGCGCGCAAATGCGGGAGCGATCGTCTGCACGGGGAGATGATAGAGGTAACCGCGATCTTCTGAGCTTGCGTTGCTCTAGCCTTCCGTGCCTTTTCCTGCATAGGCATCCAGATGCTGATCCAGCCATGTGATCGCTGCGTAGGCGGACAGCCATTTGCCTGCATCGTCAAACATTTGCTCATACCACACGATGCGATCCAAAACTGTCGGCGCGTGGGAGGTAAGTGTCGTATGACGGTATCCATCGGCCCTTGGAGTCATTGAGTCCGCGCAAAACCAATCACCTACGATCAACACATTGCCGCCGAGCGCAGACTCGTCAAAAATGACTCTGACGGCCGCTGACGATTGATGCATGCTTGCCAGGAATGACTGAAGAATCTCGATGCGCGCTGCAATCGCCACCGATGTGAGGTGAGGGAGGCTGGGATACAAAACGAGATCACAGCCAAACTGTGTGGCTTGTTGTTCGAGCAATTGTCTTTCTTTACTGAGTGCCTTCTTTTTGGGCATATCAATTGCGCGCCACGGCTCACCATCGTAGCGGCGTTTCCAGATCTCACCGTTCGGGCTAGCCGGCAGGCTGAATGATCCGAAAGCTGCTCGGTGTCTTAGACGTCGATGCTGAACACCACGCTCAGGTTGTTGGGGATGTTGTGGGACAGCGAGCCGCTCCAGCTCCTGGCAGTGGCCAATGATGGCGGCGGTGCGGCTATCGGTGTAGTCGGCAAACTCGTATACCCCGATGCCAGGGCGTCCTTCAACAAGACCATTGATGCGTTCGCGCGTCAGTCGAGGCAGGAGGTCGTCCATGTGTTTACCGACCTCTGCATGGAGCGCCCCAGCCATTCCATCCGGCATCGGCCCAAGGCTTAGCGGCAGGACAGGAACATTGCGTCCAACAGCAAAGCCGATCTCGTGGTTCACCCACGGGCTCTGCACGGAGCGATTTGTGAGCAGCGGCAGGAAGAGATGCGAATGTGCAATGTGCTTCTTTGTCAGTTCGACGAACGGCCACCCGCCGGGATTGTCCTGGTCCCAGACCGGTTGAAGGTCGAGATCGCGCAACCGCGACACGATTCTCGATGCATCCGGGCGGTCCTCATCGGCATAGCTGACAAACACGCGGTACGGGTATTTGGTCAGATCCATCGTCTTCTCGTTTTCACCATTTCGCACGCGGGCGGTAGCCACGATCCCTCATGTCTACCGAGACCTCAGCCTCCAACATTCGATGCGTTCGCGTCAACGTTGGGGGATGCATCCGGAGGTCTCGAAATCGGAAGAAACAGGACTCGAATGTCAGGACGTGTGAGCACTCGATACTCCCATAGGAGCAGGACAAAGAAGGGGATTGTTGCGATGGGTAACCAGAATGACGGAATCGCGGCGACATGCTGGCCGAACAGGTTGAAATCCACCGGCATCTTGTTGAACAGCGCGAGCGCGGCGATGACGGGACTCAAAATGAGACCGAGCCATAGCAAACAAAGGGCGATGGTACGCCACAGAGCTGAATAGGAGCGGAGACCGAAGAAGATCGGAATGCCAAGAATGCCCGTGTCGATTGAGAACTGGCCGTGTCGAAACGCCATCAGAATTTGAATCAAAGTACCGATGCCGCCCAGCAGGAAAACGACCGAGACAACGGTAAGAGCTATAGGTGTTTTGCGTACATCACGCATGATGTCCGCAATATACGCTGATTCCGCTCGTGATGTCCCCATCCGCGTCACATCTGCGTCATCTGCGGATCAGGGTTTGACGTTCGGGTTCAGGCAGACGACCGGCGTTTCGGAATCGAGCGTGTTCAGGTGCGCCAGCAGACGGGCCCGCACCTCGGCAGGCGTACCAGAGGAGTCGAGCGTGAGGAGCTCGCAGGCGCGGCGGAGTTGGTCAGGGCTCGTGGCCGGATTCTGCGCAAACCGTAATGCCTCAGGGACCAAGGGCATGAGACGGGAATTCTAGTTCACGCGGAGACGCGGAGGAGGAGTCCCCGCGGCTACAATCCCCCGCCCGTGTTCACGTTGATCATTACTCTCGTCCTGGCGGCGGTCCTTCCCGCGAACGTCACCGCATTCCGCATCCTCGTACGCGTGCATCCGCGCAGGCGGGCGGTCGTGATCGCGCTGATCGTGATCGGCAACGCGATGTGGCTCTTTTTGCCCATTCAAAATGCGCGGACCGATCTCTCGCGCTTCATCCGCGCGACGCTCGGACCGCCTTGGTTCGCTTGGACCTGTTTCGCCATCCTCTACGCGGCGTTTGCGCTGCTGCTGGCGATTCCGTGGCTGGCGTTGCGGAGGCGGGTCACGTTCGCGCGGTTTGCGCAGTGGCCGTCGCGGCTCCTTCTGTGGGCGACGCTGTTCGCGCTGGTCATCGGCGTCTGGAACGCTCTCGTCCCGCTGCGCATCGAGCGCGTCCCGGTGACGCTGGACGCGCTACCGAGGGAGCTGGACGGCTTTCGTATCGCCTTGATCTCCGACTTGCATACGGGGCTCTATTCAAGAACCTCGCGGCTGGAGACGATCTTCGCCACGGCGGGGGCGCAGAAGCCGGACGTCATTCTCCTGGCCGGCGACAACATCGATGACGATCCGATCTTCACGACGAAGTTGCTCGCCGCCACGCACGTGCTCGACGCGCGCGTGCCGTTGATCGCGGTGCTCGGCAATCATGAGATGTACGGGCAGCCGTACGAGGTGATCGACCGGCTGCGCGGCAGCCGGATCCGATTGCTTGTCAATGAAGGGGCAGCCGTGAAGAACGTCTGGATCGCAGGCATATCCGACTTCGCCGCACGGACGCCGAAGCTCGCACCGGACGTCGGCGCGGCGTTGCGCGGGCGGCCGCCGGGCGCGTTTCCTATCCTTCTCGCGCATCAGCCGAGAGCATTCCCCGAGGGGATGAAGCGCAACCTGCCGTTGACGTTGTGCGGGCACTCGCACGGAGGGCAATGCGCAATACGGCCGCTCGGCTGGTCGCTGTCGGGCCTCTTTCTTCCCTACCACATGGGGTTGTATCGGCGCGGGGCGTCGCAGCTCTACGTTAATACCGGGACGGGCTACTGGCTGCTGCCGTGGCGGTTCGGGATCGGGATCTCGCCGGAGATTACGGTGATCGAGCTGCGGCGGCACTGAACAGCCGTTGCCTCACCGTACCTGGGAACCTACATTGAGTTCTTCCGGCAGGGCCGTATTTTGAGAAAGCGCAAGGAGGAAGTGTATGCGTGCAACGTATGTCCTGGTAGGTCTTTTGGTTCTTTCAGCGGGAGCGGTGACGGGGGCGGAACCGGCCAAGAAGGCGGCGAAGGCGGCGAAGGCGCCCAGCGACGCGGAGCTCATCGCCAGCGCGATGAAAGCCGCGCCGGCGAGCGTGGCGAAGGGCGCGACGATTGTCACGATGGAGGCCGACGGTTCGATGCGCACCCTTCGCACGGGAACGAACGGCTTCACCTGCATGCCGGATAACCCCGAGACTCCCGGCCCCGATCCGATGTGCTGGGATGCCGGTTCGGGAGCTTGGATCCACGCATGGATGAACCACGAGACTCCCCCCGCGGGCAAGATCGGGCTCATGTACATGCTCGCCGGCGGCACCGACGCCAGCAATACGGATCCATACGCGACAAAACCGACGGCCACCAATCACTGGATCAAGACCGGGCCTCACGTCATGATCGTAGGCGCCGACCCGTCGTTCTACGACGCCTATCCGAAGGCCGCCGATCCCGACACCGCGGTCCCGTATGTCATGTGGGCCGGGACGCCCTATCAACACCTGATGGCCCCTGTTAAGTAAATGAGAAAACGCCAGCGCTCCGTGATGCGTTCATCCGGAGCGCTGGCGTCTCGCCGATTCATCCGCAGATGATCTCACCGCGGCACCAGACGCCGCTGTGCGTCCGCATCGAGCGAGGCCTTCACCTCGGCGTCGCCCTCGTGCGGCTGATCCTGGGGATGGGCGAGGTAGTAGCCTTGCAGAAGATCGACGCCGAGGTCGCGGCACCATTCGTATTCCTCGACGGTCTCGATCCCCTCTGCCAGAGTCTTCGCGCCGATTTTACCGCCGAGCTCCACCAGCATCTTCACCAGATCCTGCTTGATCGGCTCGTCGGCGAGAGTCGAGACCAGGCCCTTGGTGATCTTGAGATAGTCGGGCGAAAGGGCGGCGATCGCTTCCAGCGAGGCGTAGCCGGAGCCGGCATCGTCGATGGCCACCTCGATCCCCTTGTCGCGGAACTCGTCGAGCAGTCTCCGAAAGACCGCATAGTCCTCGATGGCTGCGCGCTCGGTCAGCTCGAAGACGAAGTTTCCGCGGTGCTCGGAGAAGAACGTCACCATCTCGTGGATGCGGAACTCCGACTCTTCGAACATCTCCGCCTCGAGATTGAGCAGGAACTTCCGTCCGTTGAGGGCGAAGGAGCGAAGGCGTTTGAGTGCTTGTTCGAGAGCGACGGTCTCCAGCGCCCAGGCCAGATTGGCCTCGCGCGCGAAGGCGAAGAGCATGTCGGAGTTGCGGAACGATGAATGCGGCGCGCCGCGTGTCAGTACCTCGTAGCCGAAGACCGTCCCCTCCTGCGCCCAGACGATGGGCTGGAAGAGCGTGGTCACCTTCTTGCGCCGGATGATGTCGCGCAGCTCGCGCGTCAACTGCTTCTTCCGCTGCTGCTCGGCGTCGCGAACGGCGTCGCCGGCGGTCTGCATCCCCTGATAGACCTGCCTCTCCAGACGGATCTGCGGGCGGTAGTCGATGCGCGCGGCGCCTACGAAGAATCCGATCTGCCCCTGCTGCATGTTGGGAAAGCGTTCGCGCATGGCCGCGATGAGCCGTTCGCGGACGTCGTTGGCCATCAGGTCGAAGGCCGCTTCCTGCCGCAGATCGCTGCCGCGTGATTCGAAGAAGATGTAGAAACTCGAACCGCCGACCAGGTTCGCCGCGACCAGCGCCTTCGGAAACCGGGCCCGGGCCTCGGCGGCCACCGCTTCGCCGGCACATCGCAGGAACTCGTCGAAAAAGGCCCAGCCATACTCCGCCTCGATCGCCTCGAACTGTTCGATGTCGACGTAAACGATGCCGATCTCGCTCTGTTCGATGAGCATCTCCTTGAGACGGCTCAGCACCATCGGCACGGTTGGCAGACCGCTGGCGCGGTCGAAGAGCATGCTCTCTGACCGCGGGACCTCGTCTTCGGAAAGCGGCTGGCGATGCTTTCGATGGAGCAGCGCGTCGATTCGCTTGACCACTTCGTCGCGGTTGAATGGCTTGACGAGATAGTCATCCGCACCAAGCTGCAGCCCGGTCAACCGGTCCTTGACGTCGCCGCGGCCGGTGACGAGCACGACGGCGATCCGCGAGGTCCGCTGCACCGCCTTGAGCGCCTGGCAGACTTCCCACCCGCTGCGCTTCGGCATCATGACGTCGAGCAGGACGACGTCAGGCAGGCGCGACTGTGCGATGGCCAGAGCCTGCTCCCCATCGCGCGCCGTCAGCACCTCGCAATCGAGTGGACGAACGTACAGGGTCAGCAGGCGTTGGACATCTTCGTCATCGTCCGCAATCAGCAGGACCGGACGTTCTGGCATTCGGGCAATGATATTGCGTGAACCTTGCCATGCCGTTGCGGGGCCTCGCGGTCTCGCGGTGGGGGTTGCTGGGTTGCTGGGTTGCTGAATGGGCAGGTCTCACCATGCAACCCAGCAACCTTGCAACCCAACACCCCGAAACCGCGAGACCGCGAAACCCCGTTAACGAAACCGCGAGACCCCGCAACCCCGCACTGTGCTAAGTTCCCACGCCGCAGTTCATCAGGAGAATCATGATCAAATTCGGAACCTCGGGCTGGCGCGGCATCATCGGAGAGGACTTCACGTTTGACAACGTCCGGATCGCCAGCCAGGGAATTGCCAACTATTTGAAAAAATCGAATCAGAAGGGACGCGGCGTCGTGATCGCCTACGACACCCGTTTCCTCTCCGAGAAATTCGCCTCGGAAGCGGCGCGCATCCTGGCTTTCAACGACATCCAGGCCTACCTCTGCACGCGCGACGTTCCCACGCCCTGCGCATCGTTCGAAACGGTTCGCCGCAAAGCGATGGGGGCGATCAATTTCACCGCCTCCCACAATCCGCCCGAATACAACGGCCTGAAGTTCTCGACTTCGAACGGCGCGCCGGCGCTGCCGGAGATCACGAAGCAGATCGAGGAAGAGATCAACATCGTGGCCGCGACCGGCGAGCGGGTCGATGTCTACGAGAAAGCCGAGCTGATCGAGGAGATCGATCCGAAGGACCGCTATCTCAACGAGCTGAAAACGAAAGTCGACGTCGATACCATTCGCAAGAGCGGGCTGCGCATCGCCATCGATTCGCTCTTCGGCACCTCACGCGACTACCTCGACTACTTCCTTCTCGAGTCGGGTGTGGAGGTGAAGATCATCCACAACTACCGCGACCCCTACTTCGGCGGGTTCTCCCCCGAGTGCAACGAGAAGAATCTCACCGAGCTGCGCAAGGTCGTGACCGACGAAGGCTTCGACCTCGGCCTGGCCACGGACGGCGACGCCGACCGCTTCGGCATCATCGACGACCGCAACCGCTTCGTCTCCCCGAACGTCATCCTCTCGCTCCTGGCAATCTACCTGAAGCGCGAGCGCAAGATCCCCGGCGGCCTGGCGCGCTCCGTGGCCACGACGCATCTCATGGACGCCATCGCCCGCAAGCTCGACATCGAGCTGCACGAAACCCCGGTCGGCTTCAAATACATCGGCGAGCTGATTCTCGCCGACAAGATCGCCATGGGAGGCGAGGAGAGCGCCGGCATGTCGATGTACCGGCATCTGCCCGAGAAAGACGGCATCCTGGCCTGCCTCCTGGTCGCCGAGATGGTGGCGCACACCGGCAAGAAATTGAATCAACTCATCGAGGAGATGTACCAGGAATTCGGCTCTTTCTATTCGAAGCGGATCGACATGAAGCTGACGCCGCAGCTCAAGGACTCGCTGGCCGCCAAACTGGCCAATCCGCCGGCTTCGATCGACCACTTCGTGGTGCGCCAGGTGAACAAGACCGACGGGGTGAAGCTGATCTTCGACGACAACGCCTGGCTGCTCTTCCGCCTGTCAGGGACGGAGCCGGTGGCACGCATCTACGCCGAGGCGTGTAGTCCGAAGGACCTGAAACAGGTTCTGGATGCGGGGAAGAAGTGGGCGTTGTCGTGATGCACCGGTCCCATCCTGCAAGAGGTCCCATCCTGCCGGTGAGCGTAGCGAACCAAGGCAGGATCTCCGGTGATACCGCGCGGGCGTCAGGCAATCGTGCGATTCCACCGGAGATCCTGCCTGTTTCGCTTCGCTCAACGGCAGGATTGGGTTGAGTGAAATGAACTACCCCTTCGAAAAGCACTTCCTCGTCTGCGTCGGCGGCCGCTGCGGCAACCCTGACCGCGGCATCGAGCGTGGAGAGTTCATCCATGCGGAGCTGAAGGGGCACAACAAGAAGATGGGGCGCAAGCCGCTGGTGCGCGTCTGCACCGTGTCGTGCCTCGACCTCTGCGACCACGGACCGAACATGATCGTCGACGGGGTGGTCTATTCGCATCTGACGCGCGAGACGGCCCGCGAGGTTTACGCCGGGGTGATGGGCGACGGTCCCCGCCGCGATGATCTGCAGTTGCGCGAGGACGAATTCCGCGGCGGCGGAAGCGCGGCGGTGAAGAAGTAGCTGGTGACGCTTGCGCTGCTGGGTGTGACTTCAAAGGCTTTAACCACAGAGGCACAGAGGTCACAGAGAAAAACCTCTGTGTTCTCTGTGCCTCTGTGGTTAAAGCCTTCCGACAACATCTACGTTTCGTAGATCATGATGAACCGCCGCTGAGAGCGGCGGCTGCCCACGCGCGGTCCGCAAGCGCCGCTTCGCTACAATCGCAGCACGTGGCCAGGAAAGCAGCGGTCTTTTCGTGCAGCGAGTGCGGCAGCCAGTCGCCGAAGTGGCTGGGGCGCTGTCCGGATTGCAATGCGTGGAACTCGTACGGCGAGGAGCAGCTTGCACCGGTCCTGACGGCGTCCGGCGCGGTGCCAGTGTCGATTGCTGCAATCGACGGCGACACCGCGCCGCGGATCTCGACCGACATCGCCGGGCTCGACCGCGTTCTCGGCGGCGGTCTCGTCTTCGGCGGGGTCACACTCGTCGGCGGCGAACCCGGCATTGGCAAGTCGACGTTGCTCCTGCAGGCCGCCGAGCGGCTGGCTCGCGACGGAATCGTCCTCTACGTCTCCGGCGAAGAATCGCCGCGCCAGATCGCCATCCGGGCGCGGCGGCTGGGGACGACCAGCGAGAACATCCGTCTCTTCGCCGAGACCTCGGTGGAGCGGATCATCGCCGTGACGGAGTCGATGAAACCGGTGGCTGTGATCGTCGACTCGATCCAGACCGTCCACACCTCGGCCAGCGCCTCGACTCCCGGCTCTGTCGGCCAGGTGCGCGATTCCGCGGGACTGCTGATGACGGCGGCCAAGCGCCTCAACATCCCCATCTTCCTCATCGGCCACATCACGAAGGAAGGAACGATCGCCGGGCCGAAGTCGCTGGAGCACATCGTCGATACCGTCCTCTACTTCGAGGGGGAGAAGTTTCAGAACTATCGCGTGGTCCGTGCCTACAAGAACCGCTTCGGCCCTGCCAACGAGGTGGCCATCTTCGAGATGCACGACGACGGCCTCCAGGAGGTTCCGAATCCCTCGGCGGCGCTGATCTCGCAGCGAAGCACCGCCGCCGGATCGGCCATCGTGGCGGCGCTCGAAGGAACGAGACCGCTGCTCATCGAAGTTCAGGCTCTCGTCTCGGCTACCCACTTTCCCTCTCCAAAGCGTATGGCCATCGGCATGGACGCCAACCGCGTATCGCTGCTGCTGGCCGTGCTGGAGAAGAAGAACGGCGGCAATTTCCTGCTGAGCGACGTCTACGCGAACCTCGCCGGCGGTCTGCAGATCGACGAGCCGGCCATCGACCTGGGCGTGGTGGCGGCGCTGATCTCCTCGCAGCGCAATGTACCGATCGCGCACGACGTGGTGGTCTTTGGCGAGGTCGGCCTGCTCGGCGAGATCCGCAGCGTCTCGCAGGCAGACCTGCGCGCTCGCGAAGCGGCGGCGCTGGGATTCCGGCGCGTCATCATGCCGCAGTCGAACGCCGCGGAGATCCGCGCCGATGTCGATGTCTGCGGGGTCCGCCGCGTGGATGAATTCGCTGACGTGCTCTTCCGTAAGCAGTAGTTTCTTTACACTTCCGCCGAAATTATTTACACTCCAGGCCGTTCCATCGGACCCGATGAATCCTCTTCGAGCTCGCTGTGTGTGGGTCGGCGCGATCGGCGTGCTGGGCAGCGCCATGCTCTTCACTCTCACCGGTTGCGCCTCGCTCGGCTCCGGCCAGACCGCGCAGGCGGCCCCTTCCGTCAACGCTGCGTCGCTCCCCTCCGAGGATGACGACTGGAGCCAGCTCAAGGCGCAGATGCGCATCGACCTCAACCGCTACAACAGCCGCGAGATCGCCCGCACGTCCATCGCCACGCCCCCCGCGGTCAGCGCCCAAACGCGTGATCGTGAGTTCACCCAACGCGCCCAGGCGCTGTTCGCTCCCCTCTCGCGGATGCCGTTGCGGCTGCCCGTGGTCGGTGTCCGCTCCGCCAATCTCGACGATAGCTGGCATGCGCCCCGCGACGGTGGCGCGCGCGTTCACAAGGGAATCGACATCTTTGCTCCCAAGGGCACCGAGGTCGTGGCGGTCGTCGACGGCGTGATCAGCTTCATCGGCGATCAGAAGCTTGGCGGGCATTGCATCTGGCTGACCACCGAAAACGGCGCATCGTTCTATTACGCGCATCTCGACCGCTGGGCGGCCGGGCTGTACGAAGGGATGGAAGTGCAGGCCGGCGATCTGATCGGCTATGTCGGCAACACCGGCAACGCTAAGTACACGCCGTCACACCTCCACTTCGCCATCAACGAGAACGACGAGATGGTGAACCCCTACCCGCTGCTGACCCACGCCGCGCCGACGCTTCACGCCAAGGTGCATACGACGCTGAGCGGCGGACCGGTCGCGACCCGGTAAGCGAATTCAAACGTTGTCGCCGGTGGCCGGATCCCGCCACCCCAACTGCAACTCCCGCATCGGTGCTCGCACAAACTCCCGCCCGAGGTATCGCGGATGGGGCACGGTCAGTGATCGGGTACGGACCAGGTTCGCGCTGTGAAGGATGAGGTCGACGTCGATGACGCGCGGGGCGTTGCGGGTGGTGCGGCGGCGGCCGAGGCGGGTCTCGATTGCGTGCAATGCTTCGAGCAGAGGCCGCGGCTGAAGGTCGGTGTAACCGGCCACGACGGCGTTCAGATACTTCGGTGGCGGCGCGTCCACCGGGTCCGTCTCGATGAAGGTGCTTACGCGGACGACGTGAATGACGTGCCGTAGCTCACGGATGGCGCGGCGGAGAAACAGCGCACGGTCGCCGAGGTTCGAGCCCAAGGCGATCAGAACCGACGACGACACGTCACTCCTCGCTGATGTCGATCTCGTCCGACAGCTCGTTGACATCGTCCACGGCACGCGGGAAGTACGTTTTGAGCTGGTGCCCGGCCGCGGTGATCGCCTCGACGATGCCTTCGGTGAACTCGCCATTTCTGAAACGGATGGTTAGCTTCGCCGCGATCTCATCCCAGAATCCTGCCGGAACCTTTTCATCGATCCCCTTGTCGCCGAGGATCACGAAGCTGCGCTCCTCGGAGGCGACGAAGAGAAGCACGCCGTTGCGAAGCGCGGTCTTGGTCATGCCGAGGCGTTCGAACGTCCGCTCCGCGACGAAGCGGATATCGCCACCGCCCACTTTGCGCTGGATGTGAATGCGGATCTCGCCGGATGTCTCACCTTCCGCGGATCCGATCGCCGCAACGATGCGCGGCTGATCGAGCAGGGCCAGGAACTCTTTCTGATTCACCATCCACCTCCCGCGCCGCCGCCACCGAAGGAACTGCCGCCGCCGCCCCACGAACCGCCGGTGCCCCAGCCTCCACCGCTACTTCCGCCGCCGCCGAAGGTCGTACCTCCCCCTCCTCCGCCGAGGAAGAACATCGGCCAGAAGCAGCCGCCGCATCCGCCGCTCCGCCGCCCTCGAGACAACAGCGGAACCAGGACGAAGAAGATAAACAGGAAGAAGAGGATGCCGAAGATTCTGTCGACTCCGCCTGAGCGCCGTGACCGCGCCACGGGCTGCCTCGGCGACGATGTCGCGCCCACCGCGGTCGGATCGATCTTGCCGACGATCTGATCGATCGCGGCGTTCAGTCCGCCGGCATAGTCTCCGGCGCGGAAGTACGGCGGAACCGTCTCATGGAGTACATCGGATGAGAACGCATCGGTGATGACCGGCTCCAGGCTGTAGCCGGTCTGAATCCGCGTCTTGTGCTCCTTCAGGAACACGAAAAACATCACCGCTTTGTCGTTTTTGATCTTCCAGACGTTGGCTACCTTGTTCGTGTAGCCGAGGTCGTCTTCGCCTTCCAGCGAAGGGAAGATCATGATCAGGAACTGAACGCTGGTCTTCTTGTAGAGACCTTCCAGTTTCTCGTTGAGCTGCTGGACCTCCGAGGCACTGAGAGTGTTCGTGCCGTAGTCGTTCACCCACTGCGTCGGCTTCGGCGGGATGTCGAGCGCGAGCGCAGCCGAGGCGAGAAGCGCGATCATGAGGAACACAATTACCGTGCGGCGAACGTTCACGAATCTCATATTGATGGCCGTGGCGAGGAGCGCGTTGGGCCGGCAGGCACAGCGTCGGGATCGATCTTCGCGACCACCCGATCGACCGCAGCGCTTAGTCCGTCGGCGTACCTGCCTCCTCGAAAGTACGGAGGAATCGTCGAATTGAGTATGTCGTAGGAGAACGCATCCGTGATGACCGCCTCGAGGCCGTAGCCGACCCGAATCCTCGTCTTCCGCTCTTTTATGAACACGAAGAGGATCATGGCCTTGTCGTCTTTGACTTTCCACTGATCGGCGACGCGCTTGGTGTAGCCAATGTCGTCTTCCCCTTCGAGTGAAGGGAAAATCATGACGAGGAACTGCACACCGGTGCGTTTGTAGAGGCCTTCGAGCTTCTCGTTGAGCTGCCGCACCTCGGCGTCGCTGAGGATGTGGGTGCCGTAGTCGTTCACCCACTGCGCCGGCTTGGGCGGGATGTCGAGCGCCAGTGCTGCCGAGGCGAGAAGCGCGATCGCGACGAACGCGATCGCGCTACGGCGGATGTTCATCGAGTTCCCGTGGCCGGGGCCGTTGTTGATGGTGCGCTGCCGAAGTTGAAATTGACCTCGGGCGCGTTCTGCGATCCGGCCGCGCCTTTGAAGTACGCCTTTGGTTTGAATCCGCTCATGTTGGCGACCAGGTTGGCCGGAAACTTCAGTACGGCTGTGTTGTACGTCTGCGCCACATCGTTGTAGCGCTTGCGCTCGACGGCGATGCGGTTCTCCGTCCCTTCGAGCTGCGACTGCAGCTCGAGGAAGTTCTGATTCGACTTCAGATCCGGATAGCGCTCGACGACGACGAGCAGGCGCGAGAGGGCACCGGTGAGGTTCTCCTGCGCGCCGGCGAACTGGGCCATCGCATTCGGGTCATTCGGCAGGTTCGACTGCGTTCCCGGCGCGCCGCCGGAAGGCGCTTGCACCTGGCCGACGCGCGCACGGGCGCTGATGACCGCTTCCAGCGTCGACTTCTCGAAATTCGCGGCGCCCTGCACGGTGCGGACGAGGTTCGGGATCAGATCGAAACGGCGTTGATAGTCGTTCTCGACCTGCGCCCACTGCGCCTGCACCTGCTGATCCAGCTCCACCATGTGATTGCGGACGCCGATGAACCAGCCGCCGCCGATCAGCAGGATGAGAACCAGCACTCCGAGGCAACCAAGCAGCAGACCGACTCTACCCATCAAATCCTTCTTTCTGGCAACTCAATAGTCTTCGTCTTCTTCTTCGTCGGCGGGCTCCTCCTCACGATCGGCCTCGGGGATGATGTCCTCATCCTCGTCGCCGGCCGCGGGAGTGACCTCCGCCTCCGATCCAAACTCTTCGTCGGCTGGTTCCTCGACGATCGGCACCACAGCGGCCGCGCGGGCGCGGCTGCGCGAGGTCGGTACGGAAGGCGCCTCATCGGCATCACGCTGGTCCGCGCCGCACTTCGGGCACGTCGGAACAGGCTTGCCGAGGTCGTAGAACTTCGTATGACAGCTGTAACAGGTGTACTTCTTTCCGAGATCAGGCATAACTAGAGAATCTCCCAGCGCAAAAGCGGCGACACGTTAGCACCGCGACTCATGTGTAGCAAGTGAATGAAAAAAAGGTTGCGGGGTCTCGCGGTTGCGAGGTCTCGCGGCACTCTTGCCGCGCGACTTCGCGACCACGCGACCCCGCAACCTGGCGGAGTGCTTTTTATACAGCGTTCTATTTCCCGTGCGGCAGCGCCTGCGCGGCACGCGTGCCGGCATCGGACGAATTCGCGCCCGGTGCTGCATGGAGCGCGGCCGCTTTCTCGGCCAGCTTCTGTGAATCGGGCAATACCTCCATGGCCTTGGCGATCTGATTGTCGCCCTGCAGACGATAGGGGTACGACGCATCGAAACCGAACTTCGCGGCGATGATCTCGGCCTTGATGGCTCGCTCGATGAAGCTGCGGTCGTTCGGCTTATCCAACGCCTCGCGGATGTCGGCAACCGGCGCGATGTCCTTGTCCGACGCGAAGTGGACGAAATCCTCCATGACCGCCGGCGTGACCGTGACCTCTTCGGTGACATCGGGATGTTTGGCGACGTAGTCGACGCCGTAGTTGAAGAGGGCGCTGCGTACTTCGAGCAGTTGCGTCGTGCGCGCCAGCGGTGCCGGCTTGACGAAGATGTCCGGGGTGATCCCGCCGCCACCGTAGACGACGCGGCCCGTGGCTGTCGTGAACTTCTTGCGGTCTTTCAGCGGCATCTCGGAGGAGTTGCCGTCCTCGCTGTCGTCAGCGACGTAGTAGTCGTAGAACGAGCTGTAGTCGCGCTGGATGTTGCGGCCGGACGGGGTGTAGTACTTCGACGTGGTCAACGCCAGGCCGGCGCCGTACTGCAGGGTGTAGACGCTCTGCACGAGGCCTTTGCCCCAGCTTGTCTCGCCGACGATGATGGCACGGTCGTGATCCTGAAGCGCGCCCGCCACGATCTCTGACGCCGAGGCGCTGCCGCGGTTGACCACGACCACCATCGGCATGTCCAGCTTCTGATGCTTGCCCGGCGCCAGGTAGCTCTGCTCGGAATCGGGAGTACGGCCCTTCGTGTAGACGATCATCTGTCCCTTGTCGAGGAAGTGATCGGAGACGCCGACGGCGGCATCGAGCAGACCGCCTGGATTCTGGCGAAGGTCGAGGACGAGCTTCTGCATCCCCTCCCCCTTGAGCTTATCGATGGCCTCATCGAGCTCGCGCACCGTGGTGGCGGTGAAGTCCTTGATCCGGATGTAGCCGACGCCCGGTTTCAGCATCAGCACGTTCGAGATGGAATTCGTCGGGATGGCGGCGCGCACGATCGAAAGAGGGATCGGCTCCTTCATCCCGATGCGGACGATTTTGATGTGAACGGTGGTCCCCTTCGGGCCCTTGAGCCGCTCGACGACGTCGTCAAACGGCT